>Ga0190313_1000566_pt1 | contig 21787 bp, 19 predicted proteins | sample 4870071011_MG_FD_169989 | JGI IMG/M metagenome (GOLD analysis project Ga0190313, IMG submission 169989) | Hydrothermal vent sediment bacterial communities from Southern Trench, Guaymas Basin, Mexico - 4870-07-10-11_MG | ecosystem: Environmental > Aquatic > Marine > Hydrothermal vents > Sediment ...
TCGGAATTTCAAGCAACTAACCCGTCGGTCTTAAAAACTTTCTTACACCTTTATCACACCAGTATCCTTTTTCTTCAGCATTAACTCTAATTTTCTCTACGAAGTATCGTAAAATGGGATGGAGAATTGGGCGGTACCACTTCCCCTTCAGATATTCCGGTAATATTCTCTTTGCCTGTCTTACGCCATGACTCAAACACTTGCAGAGAAGTTCCTTATGAGCATCCGTAACCTTGTAAGCGCGGAACCAATCACGGTTGTGAAGAAGACCCATAGGAACGAAAAACATGGGCATTATTATTCCCTTGAAGTCCCAGAGTTCGTCAACCAGTTCAAGGGTTTTTATAACATCGTCTTCCGTTTCGCCTGGCAATCCGACTATCAATGTCATCGCAGGTATGAGGTTCACTTCCTCCATTATGGCGGCGGCCTCCAGCACTATTTCGGGCCACTCCTCCGCTTGGAAGGGCTTCATCTTTGCGGGCATTATTTTCTTTGCCAGTTCCACACTCCCCGTCTCTATGCCTATTTCCGCGCCCCACCAATCCTGGTTATCATCAAGAATTATTTCCGAAAGTTTGGTCATTAGTTTGTAATCTCTCTGAGCCTTGACTATCGCAGCAATTGATGCATGAGCCCACGCGATAACCTTGTAATGCTTTTTGAAAAGTTTATGAAGTTTTATCTGGGGCCTTTCCTGCGGAATTACACCCTTCGCGCCGTATAGCAAAACATCCTCGCTGTGGATTATTCCCTCGGTCAGGCCAGCGCGAACATTCACAAGTATCTCTTTTTCTATCTTCTCGTACGGGTAGAATCGCAGTGGGCGAAGGGTTACGGAACAGAACGAACATCCTCTGGGACATCCACGCATAACCTCCACAAGCCCGTTAACGCTCGGATATCTTATTTCCGGAATTTCGTCAAGTTTGGGGGCATCCTTCGGAGGCATTTCTATGTACCATGGCAGCTCTTCGTTTTTGAGAGCTTTCTCTACGAGTTCTCCCACTATATTCTCTCCCTCTCCATCAACAACGCAGTCAATTCCCCATGTTTTTCTCTCTTCCTCGCGATACTTCCAGCACCACGCCGCCGGACCGCCAGCGATTATCTTGACTCCACGAGCTTTTAGATATTTTATTATATCCGAGGTTATGAATTTCTTAAAGGACCTTGCGTTTACCGTTTCAGTTTTGAATATTGAGGCAAAGGTTGATGATGGCGGACACATTCCAAAGTAGTCATGATGTGAGATGAGCAAAACCTTAATCTTATCTTTATGTTTTTTCAATTTCCACGGAACTATTATAGACGCGTCGTACCCCTCCTCTATGAGTTTCGCCTCTATCTTCCTCATACCGTAAGGGGCCTGCCAAGGTCTACCTTTGGAATCGCTTTTCATTTTCGGAGCGAATGTAAAGAGCCAGAGCCATTCTGGCATAAGTATGGGTGGGCCCGTAGTTCCGAATCCGAGGAACTCCTTGCCCCAGTGGTTCGTCATCATACTTCTGTCCGTGGTTATTGCTATTTCCACCAAAGCGATCACCTCGCTTCCAAGAGAAGTTTTAGATATTCCTCGGCCACATCCAGCCTTTCTTTCAACTTTATCAGCTTTCTCTTTGCCTCGCCATCCACTATATCCACACTCTCCTCCACCAACCTTTTGAGGGGAATGACTTCGTGCAGGTATATCTCTTGAAGGAGTGAGTAAAGGGCCTTCAGTATATGACCCTCCGCTTTGTAATAATACTTTTTGCCCCGTTTAACCCTAACGACTATGTTGAACCTCATAAGGCGGTGGAGTGATGTGGTCACAGCGGATAAACTGTAATCCGTTCTCACAGATATTTCATCAGCACTCAGCTCTTCATCACTAACCAGCAACTCCGCGAATACCCTCGCATCCACATCCCGCATTCCTATCCTTCCGAAGAGACGCGCAAGCGAGTCTCTGACCCTCCTTATCACAACTTTCTCATTTTTCACAAAAATGTGAAAGATGGTTGTTTATTTAAATATTGCGGTTGAAGTTTGGTGTTTTTGATAAAAGGGGCTAGTTCATCATCTTGACAAAAATTATAATGTGGAATTTTTATTATCCCTTTATCTATATTTTCCTTTGCTTTTATTTTCAATTGAGTAACCATCCCAAGAACTCCATATACTCTGCGTAATTCAACATTCCGGAAGCCACTCCAAAAAATACCCAATCCTTCCGTTCATCACTCGGATTGGTATAACAATATTGCTGAAAATTCATAGAAGAATGCATAAACCTCAGGCCCGTCCTCTATTCCATCCTCATCCGTATCCTTCACGGATATGTTAATTATCCTTTTTTGAACCTCAGAATCAAGTTTTTTAAACTCTTTGAGAAACCTCTTTGTAGCATAAATTTCAAATGACATCAGAGAAACCTCTCGTATTCGCCCCTCTTTATTTGCTCCTCCGATTCCCTTATTTGTTCCACCAGCAACCTATCTTCAAGAACTTCAAGAGTGGCTAAAATACTCCGAAGAAGATCTTTTATCTCCCGTGTGCTCTCCTTTATCTCCCTTAAATATTCCTTCTCTTCCGCCGCAACCTCCATACCTTACCTATCTCTTCCTACTATTTAAATATTGCTTATCCTTTATCCCTCCCTCTTACTTCCAATCTTATTTATAAACTCACCATATTTTAAATTTTTCTTGGTTTTGCATTTCTTCAGATGGGCGAACTTCAATAAACTCATTCATTCCATATTTCCTCCAGTATACCTTTACACCCTGACTGACCAGAGCCTCAACAAATCTATCTACATCCTTAATTACTTGTAAACCATATTGATTCTTTATTTTTTCAATTTCTCTCCTTCTTTACCCAACTCATCAGCACTTGGCAAATTTGGAGCGCTCCAACCCTCTTTTACCAAACATTTAATTACCCCTCAAACTTCTCGTTTTGATGTGTGGGTAAAGCATCCTTTGATTAAGCCACAGCGCATAGAGGCGAGGGAGTATCAGTTGAACATAGCGAGAAGTTGTTTGAGCGGAAACACCCTTGTGGTTCTCGGCACAGGGCTTGGAAAAACGGTGATAGCGACGATAGTCATTGCGGAGGTTCTTTACAGAAAGGGAGGAAAGGCATTATTTCTCGCTCCCACAAAACCCCTCGTTGAGCAGCACAGAAAAACCCTTGAGGAATTTTTGAATGTAGATGGTATAGTTTCATTCACCGGAGAGGTTAAGAGGGATAAGAGGGAAAAATTGTGGAAAGAGGCGAGGGTGATAATTTCCACTCCGCAGGTTGTTGAAAACGATATAGCAAGGGGTATTGCAAAGATGGATGATGTGAACATTGCGGTTTTTGACGAAGCGCACAGGGCAGTGGGAAATTATTCCTATGTATTCATCGCTGAACACCTTAAAAAAGATACCCTTATAATGGGAATAACCGCATCGCCCGGAGGCGATGAGGAAAGGATAAAGGAAGTGATTGAAAATTTAAGGATAGAGAATGTGGAGATAAGAACCGAGGATGACCCCGATGTTAGGAAATACATAAATCCGATAAAAATAAAACTTGTCAGGGTTAGAATGCCCGAGGAACTCGGGGAGATATACGAAGAAATAAAGTCCCTTTATGAGGAAATTGTCGGAAAGGTCCGGGAAGAATTCAAGATCTTCATAACAAAGAAAAGGGTAACGAGGAGCGATTTGCTTCGCGCTCAGGAAGAGGTTCAGAAGGCAATAGCGGATGGAAAGGACGCGTATTATACCGCCCTATCTTTAATTACCGCCGCAATAAAGATAGATTACGCCATAGAAAACCTTGAGATTCAGGGATTTGAGGCTTTCCTGAATTATTTGGAGAAGATAGTGGATGAGGGAAACAGGAGAAGCGGAACTAAGGCTGCGAGGATGCTCATAGACCACCCGAAGTTCATAAAAGTGTACGTGAAAGCAAAAGAATACGAGAAAAAGTTCAGGGAAAGGAATCCCAAACTTCTTGTTCTAAAGGATTTGCTTGACGAATTCTTTGAAAAGAATCCGGAGGGCAGGGCAATAGTTTTCGCTCAGTACAGAGAGACCGCGAGGATTATAGTGGATGCTCTTAACAAAAATCCGAAGATAAGGGCTGTGAGATTCGTCGGTCAGGCGAGCAGAAATGGAGATAAAGGCCTTAGACAGAAGGAGCAGATAGAACTTATAGAAAAATTCAGAAAGGGGGAGTTCAATGTTCTCGTGGCCACGAGCGTAGCCGAAGAAGGTCTTGACATACCGCAGGTGGATGTTGTGATTTTTTACGAGGCGGTACCCTCCGAGATAAGAACCATACAGCGCAGGGGTAGAACTGGAAGGAGAAGAATGGGGACAGTATACATCCTAACCACGGAAAAAACAAGGGATGTTGCCTATTTCTTCTCCAGCAAGGCGAAGGAAAGGAAGATGAAGAGGCAGATAGAGAAACTGAGAGAAATGCTGAAGAAAAGCAAAAAAGTTAAAGTTGGAGTTTCTCCCGCAGTTACACCGGAGAGAAAAATTGAAAAGAAAAAGGGGCAACTATCTCTAACGGATTTTTTTGATGATTCTCCATCGTTTAAGATAATAGCCGATTCCAGAGAGTTCGGAAGCGAGGTAATAAGAAATCTCATAAGAGAGGGGGTGGCGGTTGAATCAAAGAATCTGGACGCTGGAGATTATGTTATATCTGATAGAGTGATTGTGGAGAGGAAAAGTGCGGGAGATTTCGTGAAGTCCATTGTGGATGGAAGGCTATTCCAGCAGGTAAGGGCTATGAAGGAAACCTACGATGTTTGCGTAATAATTGTAGAGGGCGATCTGACCTCCGTTAATTTTAACCAGAACGCAGTTATGGGTGCCTTGGCCTCTCTGCTCGTGGATTTCAAAGTACCCGTGATCTTTACAAAAAATCCCAAGGAAACTGCGGAACTTATAAAGAGCATGGCAAGAAGAGAGAAAGCGAGGGGGAGGGAAGTAGCCGTGAATAGGAGGAAGAAAGGAACGACGATGCAAGAGAGACAAAGAGCGGTAGTGGAAGCATTACCTAACATATCCGCCACTCTCGCTAAAAGGTTGCTCACCGAACTGGGCAGCGTGAAAAATGTAATTAACGCGGATGTATCTTCCCTTATGAGCGTGAGAGGAATAGGTAGAAAAACTGCGGAGGAGATATACGAGGTAGTTAATTCCGATTACAGAGGTGATGAAGAATGAAGGTGTATACCGACTATGTGAGGATAAGCACGAAAGGAGAAGTGGATATGGTTGACATAACGGAAGATGTTCAGAGGATCGTGAGTAAGTCGGGCATAAAAAATGGAATTGCTCTCGTTTTCTGCGTCGGCTCCACATGCGCCGTAACCACGATAGAGTACGAGCCAGGGTTGAAAAAGGATTTTCCCGATGCATTGGAGAGATTGTTCCCTAAAAATATTCCGTACGAACACCACAAAACCTGGCACGACGGGAACGGGCATTCCCATGTGAGGGCATCTTTCCTCAAACCCGACCTTACGGTGCCTGTGGTTAACTCAAGATTAACCTTAGGCACATGGCAGCAGATAGTTTTCGTGGAACTGGACATTAGAAGGAGGAACAGGGAAATAGTGGTTCAGGTGATGGGAGAATGAAGGTATTGATATACCAATCGGAAATGCATTCTGGAATGAGCGAGGCAATTTCCAAGGTGGAAAGGATAGTTGAAAATAACTCGGCGGATATTTATATTTTCCCTGAACTTTTTCTAACTAACTACCTCATAAGGGATGAAATCTACCGCCAATCAATTTCAAAAGACTCCGAGAAAATAGAGAAGATAGTGGATATATCTCGTAAAAAAAATTGCACCGTAATAGTGGGATTCCCCGAGAAATTTGAAAGGGAAATTTACAACTCCGCTTTGGTAGCAGCCAATGGCGAGAAGTATGTTTATAGGAAGATACATCTTCCGAATTTCGGACCTTTTGAGGAGAAAATTTACATCCATCCGGGGGATGAGGAACTGCTGGTGGATACAGGCAATGCAAAAATAGGTGTGCAAATATGTTATGATTTATTCTTCCCGGAACTGAGTAAAATTCTCGCTCTTAGAGGGGCAGAAATCATAGTCAATATTTCCGCGAGTCCCGTGATAAGCAAAAAATACTTTGAAACCCTCATTCCTGCGAGGGCTGTTGAAACCACAACCTTCTTCGTATACGCCAACTGGGCGGGAACACAGAGAAACATGGTTTTCTGGGGAGGAAGCAGAGTAGTAAAACCATCGGGCGATATAGTATCCATCGGGAAATATTTTGAGGAGGATGTGGTTATCGCAGAAATAAATCTAGATGAAATAGATGCGTTCAGAAGAGTGAGACCTGTCTTAAGGGATACGGTCTGGAGGTGGTTCTGATGTATACCGATGAAGAAATCAAGGTTATATGGTCGGAAATATTCTTGCAGAAGGGGTATGTGAAGAAAATAGGGATTCTGGCCGAAAGTTATCCTGATGAAAAAAGCCTCTATGTGAGTTTTAAAGATATAATGGATGTGAATTCGGAATTTGCAGATTACATTCTCAGAGATGCTGAAAGATGCATTTTGCTGGGTGAGGAAAAAATAATGGACCTACTTCCATCCACTTTCATAGCAAAAGAACTGGAGGAGAGGAAAGACAGAATTAACCTAAGAATATACGATATTCCCAGCAGAATAGCGCAGAAGGATATAAGGAAACTGAGGTCCTCCCATCTCGGCATGCTCATAAAGGTGAGGGGAATAGTTAAGATGGTGAGCGAGGTAAGACCGAGAATAAGTCATGCCGCTTACATATGTTCGGAGTGTGCTGGAATAAACATCGTGGAGCAGAAAGAATTTGACAGGATGCGCGACCCCATAAAATGCGAATTCTGCGGCAAACCCAAGGGAAAGGCAAAATTCACATTTTCTGAGGAATTTTCAAGGTTCGTGGATATACAAAAAGCCACAATACAGGAGAATCCTGAGGATCTGAGAGGTGGTGAACAACCCCAAAAGATTCTTTGTTATTTAGAGGACGATATTGCCGGGGAGATATACCCGGGAGATAGGGTCACGCTCAACGCAATTCTGAAAGCCAGAAGGGAAAAATCCACGAGTCAGGAATACACCCTATACCTTAAAGTTGTAAGTGTTGAGAAGGAGCAATCCATGGAGGATATAAAACTCACTGATGAGGACATAAAGGAAATAAGGGAATTGGCTAAGGACCCGCACATAATTGAGAAGCTGAGGGATTCAATTGCACCCACGATTTACGGCCATGAAAAGATAAAGGAGGCGTTGGCACTTCAGATGTTTGGAGGAGTAAAGAAAAATATAGGAGGAACAACGATAAGAGGCGATATACATGTGCTTTTGGTGGGCGATCCGGGAACGGCCAAAACCCAACTTCTCCGCTACATGGCAAAACTCGCGCCCCGGGGCTGGTACGCAGGGGGAAAGATGAGTACAGCCGCGGGTTTAACCGCCACAGCAGTGAGGGACGAAGAGGGAAGATGGACCTTAGAGGCGGGCGTTCTAGTGCTCGGCGACGGTGGTTATGTGGCCATAGATGAGATAGATAAGATAGACAAAAACGAACTATCCGCAGTTCTGGAGGCGATGGAGAGTCAAACGATAACAGTGGCGAAGGCGGGTATAAATGCCCAGCTAAATGCAAGATGCTCCATACTCGCTGCGGCGAACCCCAAGTACGGAAGATTCAACCCCAATATGGAGATAATACCACAAATAGATTTGGACCCCGCTCTTCTCTCAAGATTTGATGTTATATTCAAAATACTTGATACTCCAAACGAGGTGGAGGATGAGCGGGTTGCCCGCCATATGCTTGAAACCCATTACGAAGGAGAGAAGGCAAGGGCTGCGGAAGAGGGTACCATAGTTACGGAGCCTCCCGGAATAAAGCCGCCGATATCCCACGAGTTGTTCAGAAAATATGTGGCTTATGCGAGAAACCATATATTTCCTGTGATGAACGATACTGTGAAAGACCTGATCAGGAGGAAGTATGTGGAACTCAGAAGAAAGTCCCAAGATGTCAATACCATCGCCATAACTCCCAGACAGTTAGAGGCTATAATAAGATTTGCTGAGGCCTCAGCCCGCGCTAGGCTGAGCGAGGAAGTTACAGAGGAAGATGCGGAAAGAGCCATAAGCATAGTTATGTTCTTCATAAAGGATGTGGTTACCACAAAAGAAGGAGTGCCTGACATAGCTATGCTTACTTCTGGAATTCCCTCAAGCAAGAGACAGAAAATATCCGCAGTTCTATCCATAATAGAAGAACTTCAAAAGGAATCTGGCGAAGCTCATTACGATGAAATACTGAGAATTTGCGCGGAAAAGGGCATCGCTTATTCCGAGGCCAGCGAAATAATAGATAGATTGCACAAGGAAGGAAGAATAATTGAAAGAACAAAGGGTGTGTATGTACTCGTCGGATGAATTAAACATATCACTGAAAATAATCAGAATAAGGGGAGAAGTTATGCTCGCTGCGTGCGATAGGGAAATCCTAGGCAAATACTTTGAGGAAGGGGAATTCCATATTGAAGTGAAAGAAGATTTCTATCACGAGGTTTTTGTTGGCAGAGATACCTTCGTTAATGCGTTAAAAACAGCGACTATAGCCAATTTAGTAGGAGAGAGAGTTGTAAAGATAGCGATAGAGGAGGGATTCGTTGATGAAGAGAATGTTCTTAGAATTCAGGGAATTCCCTATGCTCAAATGGTAAAACTGTTTATATAAAAATAAAAAGATGAGTGATTTTTATATCCTTTTTCTGACAAAAATTGCGATGAAAAGAATCGCGGAAAATATAAGAAGGGTATTGATCTCCGGAACAGCCGAGAAATCAATGTCTATTCTTTGTGACCCACCGTTCCATAGATTTACCGAGCTAGCCATACCTTTCTGTTGCGAATTGTACACAGCATAAACATATATTGAGGTCCCATTATGATATCCTTGCGTTAGGGAGGATAAATCAAAGGAGTATTCTCCCGTGGAGTTCGTCGTTGTAGATATTTCCTCGCCTGTTTCGTTGTTTCTGAGATATACGGTAACTCCAGCCAACGGGTTTCCACCTTCGCTTACCACACCATATACCTTGTATCCCTCACTGCCCGTAGTGAACCAGAACTCGTAATCATTTCCCATAGCATTACCTACATAGTCCCTGACTGTAGAGGATACCTTAACCCCATACCATGTGTTTTGACTCAAGGGTGGTTCGTAGAATACCAGGAAGCATGTATCCAAACCCGGAAAAGAGTGCCATTCCCAGCTTCCACTCAAATCGTTGTACTGGTAAGCATTTCCTCCCGGATATACATCCTCACCTATGTAGCACCATCTGTATCTGTTATCTGTATCACCTCCGTACCCTTTTAGATATAGTGCCAAACCGTATTTTGTTCCTGCATTTACGCTAACTGGTGTGGAGAAGGTGAATTTTACCCAAGATGGCGATGTGGACACTTGAGATGGCGACACTTCAGCACTTCCAAGAACATTTCCGACGGGATACCCTGTGGAGTTGACCTCTCTTATTTCAAGAACCGCATTGTCAGGCGGAGAACCTATCTTGAACATATAAAGCCAAACCTCATAAATTTCCGCTGTATATTGAGGAGTAAATGTCTGAGCGGAAACAATCTGTCCATAAGCGCTTATGGCCGAGGAACTTTCATTCCAATTGCCGGTGAATTTTCCGACTATGACTTTTACCGAAGAATCGCTATCTCCTGGGATAACTTTCAGAGGAACCGAGGGATGTATTGTAATTGAATTTTCCACAGTAGTAAAATTCATACTTTCGTTGAAATTTACCACGAACATTCTAGTATCTGTGGGAACATTCATCTCCATATCGGCAGGGGAGGTGGAGGATATGTGCGGAGGTGCGGAATCTATGGTAAATTTGCCCGTCGTGTTGTTTGCATTGTTTCCGGAAGGATCCGAAGCTAGTGCCCTTATCTGGAAGTTGGATGTGTTCATCTTAGGTAGGGTCCAAGGATAGGGTGAATTATCCGCAGTGGTAGTTGCAATATTATGCCAGTTGATTCCATCGTAGGAATACTGTAAAGTAACGCTCACATCCGATAAAGCATAGTTTTTGGATAGGCAATGCCACTCTATGTTCACAGTGCTTCCACCCCTCAACCTCTGACCACCGTGCGGGTTGATTAATGTTATACTCAAGGGAGCAGGTTCAAAGTGCACGGTTACCGTCGCATCAGAATACTGATTTGAAGCGGGAACATCTGGAGATTCCGGAGAAATTTGATCTGGAAAGCCCGGCACATATCCCGTTTCGTAGAGCTCTATTTTGAACGACACGATTGTACTTGGATCCGATGTGCCCCACCATCCACTTCCTATCGTCAAGAAGAAATCGTAATTTCCGTTATCAAAATCGCTCTTGAATTCGGATATGTCTATGCACATAAACTCTGGAAAATTGCTGGAACCTCCATCCCAATGGTCGGAGGGGGTTCTCGTATCTATTGGGCTTGAAGGGGAACCTATCCCCAACTCAACGGAAACATCCCTCTCCCCGGCGGGATTGAGATGCCATACACCCAACAGCGATGGCTCATAATCAACCTTATCTTGAAGAACATAAGCGGGTGAGTAACTCGCTATTTCCTGCATACAATCGTATGTTATCCAATAGAAGCCGTGGTCTCCCCAAGAAGAGCCCCAGGAATTTACCACTTTAAACGCGCCGATCTCACCATCATCACCAACGCCATCATCGTACCCTATTATCGTTTGGGCGTGGTTAAGACTGCTTGAACTGTATTCCTGAGAAGATATGATGTAGTTTCCATCGGCAAAACCGTTATCATACTGATTCGCATCAATTCCAAATATCACAGGAATTCCCTGGTCTATGTATGATTTTATCACATTTATGTTTGAAAGGTCCACCGATACATAGGTATCTCCCCTGTAGAGCGGTGCTTCGCGCCATGCATCTTCGGAACCCCAAGAAAGATAATCGGTATCATCGTAAGGCATGGTGGCCATCGTTGCCTCACCAACATAACAAATCAAGTCCAACGGCGCGGATAATGAAGAACCGCTATCCTGTCCTCCATTTACTTTGTTGTAAACCCATGCGGGACTCATAAGATGTTCTGGATTGCCCTCAGATGCGTCAGTCCAATCGTAATCTTTCGCCTGCAAATAGCCGTTGGCATAATAGCCAGCGGCCCATGAAGCGCAGGAACCCTGTCCTCCCTGATTCCCCACTTTGGGAAATCTGGGGTCTTGGGATAAATCCACGGCTCCCCTCGTGGGAGGGTTAAGTACATCATCTATTTGTATTATTTTTCCTATCATTGAATTGTACTCATCCTCGCTCGGCGGTGCCAAACCCGTTCCGTGACCATCCACTATTATATTGTAATTTTTGTTATCTTCCCTTACTCCCCATCTCTGCTTCCATTTCGCCACATCCTCCTCCGTTACATAATGCCATTTATAAATGTACTTTGTACCCGAGGGTTCGTATATTTTCAATGTTTTCTGTCCGCCAATTACGCTTTGCGCTACGAAAAAAGCTCCAGCACTAATAAGCATTAGCCCTATCAGAATTTGCACAAACTTCCTCACCCAATCACCTCCAATGGGCGCATAAAGCGTTAAGAGGAAAATACTATATAAAATTTGGGACTCTTATCGCAATCACAGCTTAAAGTATTCAAATTGCATACGGAAGATTTATATACGGAAATATTTTCTGCCCTTTGGGGATAAAAATGATGCGCAGAAAAGTTATACTTATGGTCGTTATGTTGATGATAGCCTCGCTGAGTGCAACATCGTTGGTGAGAGGAGAGAACTTCTATGAAAAAAGCGTTTACAAAGAGGCTGCTGTGAAATTCACCAGTGTTGCGATAGGCGATTTGGACAACGACGGAATCAATGAAGCTGTTGCTGTTGGATATACCTCAGAGACAAATCCAAGGGCGTTTATTAAAATACTATCCGTTACCCAGAATGGGTTTACGGTAGAGTATCCAGGTGAGGTATACGATACAAACACTTACTTCTATGATGTAATTATAGGAGATTTTGACGAAGATGGAATAGAAGAAATTGCTGTATGCGGCTCTTTCTACAACTCAATAATCGGTAAATATGAGGGTATTGTGAAAATATACTCTTACTATCAAGGGTTCAAAGAAGAGGATACATACATATGGAATGATGCTTTTAGAGATTTTTACGCCACAAGCATAACCTTCGGAAATATTTCCCATTCTGGGGTTTATGAAAAAGGAATTGTTGTTGTCTACGATGGATACGATTCATTTTATAAGGTATTCATTACTGGTGTAAAGGTTCTTAGTTTCAATGGAACTGCAATTTCTCTCCTTACAGAAAAAGAGTATGTATGGTCCGACACTGCAAGTTACACCGATGTGGCGATAGGAGATGCAGATTCTAATGGAGATTACGAAATATTGGCATCAGGATATTATATCGGCAGCGAAACTGTGGCTTTTGCGGATCTGTTCATCATAAACTCTACTGGGGGGCTTGAACTTGTGGATACTGCCACAGATACATATACTAATAGCAACATGAGTGTGGCATCTGCGGTGGTGATTGCTAACCTATCTGGAAGCAATAGAATATACTTGGCAGAATACCTGTACGACAATGTGGAGAACAGAACATTGGTGGGAATCGCCGAAAAGGCATTTGACGGATCTTCAATCAACGATGTCACGAATCTATTCTGGTATTATCCAACGCAAAATGCGGAATCCGTTGATTTGGTTGCGGAGGACTTTGATTCCGACGGAAAAGTTGAGTTGGTTTTAGCTTCCAACTTCTGGGATAACATCTCAACCGCAGCCGTGGTAGCCATCAAAAACATGAGTGCCATTTACTCATATTATCCATATAAAATTGATGATAACTCCACTCATATTCTCCATATACTTCCTTACTGGGTAGATGTTGATGGAAATTTGTATCCAGAAGGTATTCTTTGCGGATACTTCGGAAATAGCAGCATCACCGGATACTTAAAAATATTAGAGTGGGATGAATTATCCCCAAGTATTCCTATACCTCAGAATCCCGTTGATGAATGGTTCAACACAACAACGATTAATTTCGCCTGGAGCCAAAGCACGGATTCTCAAAGTGGTGTTTATGGCTATCAGGTGCAGATAGCGACGGATTCGTCTTTCAACAACATAGTGGCATGGATAAACACCACATTAAACACAACGCAATATACTCTTCCGGAAGGAAGATATTACTGGAGAGTGCGTGCAATTGATAACACGCAAAATCCCAGTAATTGGAGCGTGATTTGCTTCTTCGGCATAGACCTCACTCCACCTCCCGCCCCTCAACTGCTCAGTCCTCAGAACGATTCGGTTTTGAATTACACACCCACCCTTACATGGAGAGGGGTGAACGATACACTTTCGGGGGTGAAATACTATGAGGTTATGGTTGATGATAATCCGTCGTTTTCATCGCCCATAGTTGATATATACACGGCATCCACTAACTACTCTTTCGGTTCAAACCTCACCCAAGGAACATACTACTGGAAAGTTCGCGCAATAGATAATGTGAACAATGTTGGGATATGGAGTTCTGTGTATCATTTCACCATAGCGCTAAATCCACCACCATCGCCTACATTGCTCAGTCCTACAAACAACACATGGTTCAACATCGCGACGCTAACTTTTGATTGGACGGATGTCAGTGGACAGGTGGCTACCGCCTATTACGAAATGGAAATTGATGTATCCATGAATTTCACCTCTCCCACAAAATACAACACTACTGCATCACAAATAACAATCTCAAATATAACGGAGGGATGGTACTATTGGAGAGTCCGCGCCATAGATGTGGCAAATAACACTGGTATGTGGAGCGACATATGGTGCTTCGGTGTGGATATAACTCCTCCGGAAGCGCCACAACTTGTGTATCCCGACAACAATACTTTGCTTAACGATACAACCATAAATTTCGTTTGGAACGCCGTTTCAGACTTAAGCGGTATACAAAATTACACATTTGAAATTGCGGATAATCCCATATTTGTGAATTCCACCGTGGTGAAAACGAGGAACACCACCGTTGCACTATCCCTACCGTCCGGAAAATATTACTGGAGAGTGAAGGCTCAGGATAATGCGGGAAATACAGGAAACTGGAGTGATGTGTGGACAATCAATGTTGATGTTAATGCACCAGCCGCCCCGATCCTTCTGTATCCATCGGATAATTCTTGGATAGGATATTCAAGGCCGACCTTCCAGTGGGAGAATTCCTCAGATGACTTCTCCGGCGTAGCCTACTACGAAATTGAGGTTGATTCGGATCCCAACTTTGCATCACCGGTAATAAAAGATACCACAACAGCAAATAACTACACACCATCCCTGAACCTCTCCGACGGAACATACTACTGGAGAGTTCGCGCCGTGGATGTGGCAAACAACACCGGCAGTTGGAGCCAAGTTTTTGTATTTTTCGTGGATACTTCCGCTCCAGCACCACCCACTGGAATTGCGCCCATAAACATCATTCTCAACTATTCTCTACCTCAGTTCTCGTGGACGGCGGCGGATGATAATGGAAGCGGAGTTGACCACTACGAGATACAGGTATCTACCTCACCCGATTTTAGTGTTATAGTCATAAGTGATTCTACAACCGAGACCTTCTACAATGCATCCACTCCTCTTCCGGACGGAACATACTACTGGAGGGTAAGGGCTGTAGATTCCGTGGGTAATATAGGCGCGTGGAGCGATGGCTACGCTTTCACCATAGATACAACTCCCCCCTCACCTCCCCAGTTACTATCGCCCTCCAACGGAGAATACCTGTCCTCTTCCCCACAACTGATGTGGAATGAGAGTATGGATATGTATGCGGGTGTAGATCACTATGAAATACAGGTATCCACAACCAGCGATTTTTCCAACATAGTGGTGGAAGATTCTACTCTTTCAACATCCTATACTTTACCACAACTGGCTGACGGAACCTACTATTGGAGGGTGAGGGCAGTGGATTCCGTGGGTAATATAGGCACGTGGAGCGATGTTTTCTCCTTCTCCATTGATTCCACCCCACCTACCACACCGCAACTTATATCTCCCGATGAGGGGGCGCTCCTCAACATTACCCATATTTCGCTATCCTGGTCAACCGCCAGCGATGATGGAAGCGGCGTAGATCACTACGAAATACAAATATCTACCTCGCCCGATTTCGCGCATATCGTTGTTCAGGAGAGCACACAGACAAACTCCTATGAAACGGATCTAAGCGATGGAACCTATTACTGGAGAGTACGGGCCGTGGATTCTGTAGGAAATGCTGGTGATTGGAGCGATGTATATTCATTCATCGTGGATACCACTCCACCCGCGGTCATATCGGCAACACCCATTGGTAATGCTGTGCCTCCAACATCAAATATAACTGTGAAATTTAGCGAAAATATTGATGTAAACACCGCTAAAGAGGCTTTTATAATAAGTCCGAGCATAAAAGGTGTTGTGGTGGCAGATAACGACACCGTAACTTTCGTGCCCTCCAGCGATCTGGAGATGGGAATAACATACACCGTAACGATACGCGGAGTTAAAGATATTGCAGGAAATGTTATGAGTAATGATTACAACTGGTCATTTACTGTGGCTGCCCCTGACCTTGAAATTTCCGTATCCGTTGAGAAGAAGGAAGTCGTGCATGTCGGAGATAATATTACATTTGAGATTACTGTAAGCAATATAGGAACATGGATTGCAGAAAATTCCAAGCTCATCGTTTACAAAGGAGACGAAGTCTATCAGGAAATACAGCTCGGAGACATAGCGGTTGGCGGCGAGAAAACGGAAATTGTGGTTATACAAATGAACAAAGCCGGAAACATAACTTTCAGATTCGTAGCTCAATGCGAATACGATACGAATAGCGAAAACAACGAGTACTCTCAGGTAATTTCGGTCAAAGAAAAACCCGCACAGATGCCTCCACTGTACCTCCTTCTCCTCCCGCTGCTCCTCCTGATAATTATAATTTTACTCGTGATATTCTTCTGGAAGAGAAGGAAGGAGGAGGTTCCCGTGGAGGAAAAGGGCAAGGAGGCAGAGGAACTCGCCAAAAAGATTGAGGAAGCCGCTGAGAAACAGCCGGAAAAGCCGGAGGAGAAAATAGAGGATTTGGACATAGAGGAACTGCTGAAGTAAACGAAGAATTTCCTCTCTCTCCAATTTTTTGCGTTAAATATTTTCATTATCTTTAAGGAGTTAACTTCAAATATGAGAAGGGGTATATCCCTAAACTGGAAAAAAATAAAAGGAGGTGAAAAAAGTTATGGAGGATGATAGCGATGGCAGTCGGCATCCACATCATTGCGGACCTCTACGGTGTGGATAGCAGGCTGCTGGAGAGAGCAGAGACTATGATGAATGTTATTGAAGAAGCAGTGAAATTTGCAAAATTGACGAAGGTTTCTTCTGACTATTATCAATTTGAGCCTTTTGGTGCAAGCGGCGTTGTTTTAATAGCGGAATCCCATCTATCGTTCCACACATGGCCCGAGCACGGTTTGGTCACACTTGACATATACACATGCGGTGCCCCCGAAGAGGCCGAAAAGGCGTATCAATACATACTGGAAAAACTTAAGCCCGAAAGAGTTGAGGTGGTTTTTGTTGAAAGAGGAAAGGAAGTACAAGAGGATAAGGAACCAAATATTGAGGAACCTAAGTAGAGGAGATAAGAGCATTTGGGAAGTTATCGTGAATCAGGATACGCATTTGAGTGAAGTATTAGAGATAATTAGCAAAATGCTAGAAAGTGGCGAAATTTCCGTTGAAAATTCAAAATTGAAAATCAATAAAGATTATGATTTTCCATTCAAAAATGTTAGGTGTGAGTGGTGCGGTGGCAGAGGAATAACAATAAAAGAGTTCTCCTACGCTTATGAAAAATATATTGAAATGGTAAAAAATAGACCCTCACCAGTAGATAAATATGATCAGGGCTATATTGCCCCTGAAGATGTTATGAGACGCGTTGCATATATGTATGAGAGAGGCGATGTTGAGGGCGTTAGAATTATGATAATAGGTGATGATGATCTGTGCAGTCTAGCCTTAGCTTCCACTGAAATGCCAGAAAGAATAACTGTTATGGAGATTGACGAACGCTTGGTAAATTACATAAATAAAATGGCGCAGAAATACGGATTTAATGTGGACGCTCACATTTTTGATGCTAGAAAGGATTTGCCTAAGGAGTTTGAGAAATCATACGATGTGTTCGTCACGGATCCCGTTGAAACCATACCCGGAATAGCGCTCTTTCTCTCCCGCGCTGTATCGTCCCTGAAGGAAGAGGGAGATTCCGGATATTTCGGATTAACTCACCAAGAATCATCGCTAAAAAAATGGAAGAAAATAGAAGAGATGCTTCTGCAGATGAACTTTGCAATAACAGATATGCTGAGAGATTTCAGCGTATATCCTAACGAAGAGAACATAGAAATTTCGCTGAATAATTACCTCATTTACAGGAAAATAGAGAAGTTGCTCGGAAGGTCGGTTAGACCTGATGTTGATTTTTACCGTTCCACACTCATAAGGGTGGAGGCTGTAGATACTCCCGAACCTTTGGTAAAGGGGGATGTAGAAATAACCAAGGAAATGTATGTAGATGATGAATCTTGGGTAACTGCGTTAGCTACTAAGGAGGTGTAAAAGTAATGATCAATCTCATACCGCGAAAGGTATTTTTCACAAAGGGTGTTGGGAGACATAAAAGTAAACTTGTATCGTTTGAAAGGGCACTTAGAGATGCGGGTATCGCCCAATTCAATCTTGTGGAGGTTAGCAGCATATTCCCACCGAACGCGGAGATCATACCCAAGGAGGAGGGGCTAAAGCTTCTCAAACCCGGACAAATCGTTTTTGTTGTCCTCGCAAGAAACGAGTCAAATGAGTTAAACCGTCTTATAGCAGCTTCGGTGGGTCTTGCCGTTCCTCGGGATAGAAATCTCCATGGTTATATTAGTGAGCATCATAGTTTCGGAGAGACAGAAGAGGTTGCGGGAAGTTATGCCGAAGATTTGGCCGCCGAAATGTTGGCTTCCACCTTGGGTCTAACTCGCCATCTAGTCTGGGACGAGGAGAAAGAGATATGGAAACTTGACGACAGAATACTCCTCACCATGAATATAACTTCAACCGCTATAGTTGAAAAGCCCGGCGAGTGGACAACAGTGGTTGCCGCCGCCGTTCTGATACCATGAACCCATATATAAGATTGCTCAGACCCATTAACTGCGTAATGGCGTCACTTGCAGTTCCAGTAGCGTCATTCATAATGAATCAGGAATTTATACAGACAAAATATATAATGGTCGGAATTGCCTCAATAATAGTTTTTCTGGTAACAGGCGGCGGGAACGCGCTAAACGATTATTTTGACAGAGAAGTTGATAAGATAAATCATCCCGATAGACCCATACCTTCCGGAGAGATTTCTCCGAAGAATGCCCTAATATTCTCACTAATTCTTTTCTCTGCTTCAGTGGTATTGGCTCATCTATTCTTGGATTCTCTTACGGCAATCGTAGTTGTTTTAGCAATATTTCTTCTCGGAGTCTATGAAGGATTCACAAAAAGATTGGGCTTCGTGGGAAATTTAAATATCAGCGCGCTCGTAGGATTAATTTTCATTTACGCCGGATTTCTCTCACACGAGTATATCAAATCATTATTTCCTTTTCTCTTGGCTTTTCTTTCTAATGTGGGAAGAGAGATAGCGAAAGATATAGAGGATGTATCAGGTGATATTGACAGAAAAACTTTACCTATGAAAATAGGAATTATTAAGGCGAGGGAAGTATCTTCTTCGTTTTTTCTGGCGGCTGTTGCTTTAAGCCCACTGCCTTATTTCTTCTCCCTGTTCTCAATCTATTACATACCGGTTGTTATTGTATCTGATGTTATATTCGTTATCGCAGCCATAACCGTTTTTTACAACGCTGGAAAGGCTCAGCGAATATCCAAAATAGCTATGGTATTCGGTCTTCTCGCGTTTTTGGCCGGCGGATTTTGATTATTTCCTGAGTTCTCCAAATGTTGTAATTCTTTCTGCAAATGCATTGTGTTTATGTATGCTCTCCTCACTCTCGCATCTTACAACCACCCTACATTCATCGGGCATATTCGGGTATTTTTCCAGCAACTTTTTCAGAATATCTCTGACCACATCCTCAACAAATTTCGGATTGTTGTGCGCTTTCCAAACCACCTCTACTTCTTCCTGCCTTTTCAGAATTTCGTAGGTGGGTGAGGATGCCGATTCTTCCGCTATTTCTATCAAATCATCTGCATCCACCTCGTGTCCTTCTATTACATCCACCATTATTGTTATCACCCCTCTCTGATTGTGAGAAATTACCGGAAGGTTTTTTGGGAAGTTTTCGTAATATATACTCCTCGTATTTTCCATGGCGCAGGGACACACCATCATGGCTATTACTTCAACGCCGATCATTTTCCTTCCTTTCTCGCCTCTCCTCTTTGATGCCACAGCGAAAAGAGAGTATTTTTCTATACTCTTCTTTCCTGAGGGCCTTATTCTTTCTAAGAAATAATCCGTACATATTCTTACCTCCGCATAGTTTGCGTAGTCGTGCTTTTTCAGAAGTTTATCCACTATATCCTCGGCAAGATACTCTATTCCCCTATACTGCTTTCTCGCACTAAGGTCCACAATTTCGCTCACTATTTCCACACTTCTTGACATGTCCGAGCCCTTCCTCTCCGCTGGCAAATCTACGAATGCATCTATAGTCCCTATGAGATTTACCGATTTCTGGGGACGCTGTATTACCAGCGGCTTCTTTATTCCTCTTACTCCTACCCTCGTGAGTTTGAACTTCGCTTCTGGAGACATTCTTTGGACATCTGGAAGCATAAATATGGGTATGCGGTTTGGAGTAATAAAACCGTCGCTTTCGCAAGTTGATCAGATGCGCTTCATATGTATAGATGTGGGTAGTTCATCATTATAGTCGTCAACATCGTAGAAGTTTGGAATATTATCGCTGTCATAATCAAATCTGTAAGAGGAACGCTCCCATTCCTCTATATTTGCCAGACCATTACAGGCGTGGATTTCTCGCCACATACTATTCACCTAACATTCCCACTCTACGGGCTCAAATATTATCTTTCCTTCTCTCTCCTTGAATGTAATGTTAAATTTATCAAATATATCTAACCTGCCGAGTAGAGGAGGTGCCTCTTCAATCAGCGCCCACGCTACCCTTGGATTTAATTCTATATTCCCTATCCGCATCCTGACTTTTGTTATAATTACCGGAATACCTATACCTCTCACTCCTCTCAGCTCTTTTATACTCCCAAGATCTGTAGATAGACCAAGCATTAAGCCAAAAGAATAAGGAAGCAGTGTTATGTCAGCGCCAGAATCTATAAATGGATGAAATTCTATCCAATCTCCATCCTTCGTCTGTATAAGTATATCTGCAATAGGTCTTTCTATTGTGCCCACTATTGTACTTACCATCTTCCTATATCTGAATTCTATTGACACTGTTCATACCTCCCTCAGTAAAAGCACAAGTATATCATCTGTAGGAACCTTGTCTATTGCTATAATCTTATTAGGATATTTCTTTTTTGCTTCGTCATAAACCACATCCGCCCTATCTCCGCTCGCAACCACCTTTCCATCAACTATCGCTATCCACTTCCCCGCATACTCGCTCAAATCAGCGTTTATGTAAAACTCGTAGTTCTTATCCTTTACCTCCTCTACTTCCTCGCTCATATTTAATCATATTGCATCGCTATACTTTAATGTTTTGTTCCTTATTTGCATCTTTCTTCTTTACTCAAACTCACCTATACACTCGTCAGATCCTCTTTCATAATATCTTCTTTTCTTATTATAGTTTTTCCTTTTTCCAACTCTTTATTTATTTTTAGTAGGATATCTCTGAATTCACGCATCTTTTTTACACTTGGTAAATTCTTTCTAAAAGAAAGGGCAGTTATCCATCCATTCATCTTTATAATCTTACCATTCTTCAATACTATATCATACTTGCTCTTCAGTATCTCTTGCTCTTTCCTTTTCCTCTTATCCCTTTTCGCCAAGCGTTCTGGAAACTTCTCCAGTGTAAGATTATAAACCCTGAACTCCTTTATTTCTGAAAAAGGAATGAAACGCTCTCGTATTAAAAATAGATTTAAAATTCCTCGTGTTGGTGGATAAATTCCTCGCTCCGTGATTCAGAGAGGTTGGGATATTCCTCCTATTATAAGAATAAAAAACAAAATACCTAACAAAAACCCAGCAACAATAAAAAATGGGTCTTCAAATTCAACTAAACCGCCTATCACCATAAGAATTAGATAGGTACCCCAAAACACATGTGAGAGATTTATTCTCCATTTTTTCACGCCATCAACATCTCCTTGAAATATTATTATTGATTTCATTATTTTTCTGTGCGTTGTTGTTCCACTCTTAATATAATTTTGTAGATACTTTTTTACCTCAATTCCAATCTCACATTTGATTGGTATTTTTCTGCCGTTCGTCAATACGATGAAGGCAGGTTTTTTCCTTATATCAATATCACCTATATGTTTCCATTCAAGCAATATATATCCCTCTCCCACTTGCACAGGCAAGGTTGAGGGAT
>Ga0190313_1000567_pt1 | contig 21754 bp, 20 predicted proteins | sample 4870071011_MG_FD_169989 | JGI IMG/M metagenome (GOLD analysis project Ga0190313, IMG submission 169989) | Hydrothermal vent sediment bacterial communities from Southern Trench, Guaymas Basin, Mexico - 4870-07-10-11_MG | ecosystem: Environmental > Aquatic > Marine > Hydrothermal vents > Sediment ...
GGAAATTCAAAAGGAAGTGGTTTGACCTTGTAACGGGACTCAAAAGAGTAGTTAAGATAAGAATCTACAAGCTGGGTAAAGGTATCTCCGAGTCCCTGCTTTTTGCGGGGATAGGAGTAGAGGGTGACGTGAACTCACCCAGAGGGATAAGGGTAGGAGTGACCTATCAAACTCCCTTAGAAGCTCCGTCCGTAAGGGCGGAGTAGTTCACGCCCAAATAGGGTTTTGGTATTGCTCGTCGGCTTTGCTTCTAAGACCGCAATACCCATTGTCGAATTTGTCAAAGAACAAGAGTTGCTATGATCAAATCAACATTGGTGATTATGATTACGGTATTTTTTACTATATCGTGCGCAACGGTAGGGCCTGATTACAGCAAGCCGAGTGTCAAGTTACCTGTGAAATGGCATAGGGCAGATGGTGTAGCAATTTCCCAAAAAAGCCAGATGGATGTGGAAAAGCTGGCGAAATGGTGGGAAGTGCTGGGAGATCCCATTTTGACATCGCTTGAGGAAGAAGCTGTTCAAGGTAATCTAGATGTGAAGATAGCCCTTGCCCGGATCAGAGAAGCTAGGGCATTGGCCAGAGTTCAAGAAGCAGAGCTGTACCCCACTGTTGACGCAAGCGGTTCGTATAGCCGTCAAAGGAGCTCGAGCGGCGGACGGGTCAGCAATTTTTTCTCTCTTGGCATGGATTCATCATGGGAAATTGACTTATTCGGTGGAATAAGGCGTTCCGTTGAAGCAGCCATTGCTGAACTTGAAGCTGCAGAAGCCGGGCTTTACGAAGTTCTGGTAACTCTCACAGCAGAGGTGGCTTTAAACTATGTGACCATGAGGACCTATCAGGCGCGCCTCGATGTAGCCGAGAAAAACATAAAGATTCAACAGGAAACTTACGAACTGAACAGGTCCAAATATGAAGCCGGACTGGTTGACGAATTGGCCGTACAGCAAGCCCTTTACAACCTGGAACATACGAAATCCTTGGTGCCTTCTTTGAAAACCGGCATAGAGCAGGCCAAAAACCGCCTTGCACTATTATTGGGTAAACAGCCTCAGGAGATAGATAAGCTCGTGGACACCCCGGCGTCGGTCCCGAAACCTCCCGTTAAACTCATGGTGGGCATTCCTGCTGCTGTAATAAAACAACGGCCGGACATTAGACGGGCCGAAAGAGAACTTGCTGCCGCAACAGCACAGATAGGTGCTGTAAAGTCGGAACTCTATCCGAAACTACGGCTTTACGGGTCAATCGGACTTGAGTCTCTAAGAGCTGGGGACCTTTTTGAATGGGCTAGTCGCGTTTGGAAAATTGGCCCTGGTGTTTCTTGGAAAGTATTTGATGCGGGAGCAATTAGAAAGAACGTACAGGCTCAGAAAGCCCGGCGAGACCAAGCTTTTTACAACTACGAATTGTCCATTTTGAAGGCTTTACAGGAAGTTGAAGATGTTCTCGTGGCTTTTGCCCAAGAGGAAAAGCGAAAATACGCTCTTGTGAAGGCGGTAGAAGCGGCAATGCGTGCGGAACAGCTTGCTCGAGATCGCTATGATGCCGGGTTGGTTGACTTTACGACAGTGCTTGAGGCACAAAGAGCTTTGCAGTCATTTCAGGATGAGTTGGTACAGAGTAACGGAGCGGTGGTATCTAATTTTATCAGGCTTTATAAGGCATTGGGTGGAGGTTGGCAGAGCTGGAAAGCCCAGGATAACGTTGAAGAAAGGATTAGTTCTCGGTGAAACAGGCTCTTGCATACGTCGGTTTGATTGTCGCGATGGCTCTGTGGGGCGGATCTTTTGTAGCCCAGAAGATTGCGCTTTTTGAGTATTCACCTTATCTGGTGATAGCAGGCCGAATGGTTATTGGTTCCATAGCTTTTATAATTATGTGGCCAGCCATCAAACCTGATGTGTGGTACTGGAGAGACTTGAAACTGCTGATTCCAATGGCTCTATTCGAGCCATGTTTTTACTTCCTTTTCGAGACTAACGCTCTCAGGTATACAACTGCCGGACAGGCATCCCTGATAGTGGCGACATTGCCGCTTATGGTAGGTGTTTCTGCTGCCGCACTGAAAAAGATTGTACCCATTCATTTTTCGGAAGAAAGACTTAGTGTTATAGTGATTGCAGGGCTCTTGATTTCCGTGTGTGGCGTATTTTTACTAACCTATGCCAGCGTTCCTTCCACTAACAGTCCTAATCCGGCTCTAGGGAACTTTCTGGAATTTATGGCCATGCTCATGTCCACGGGCTATGCATTGATCGTTCGCTTTCTGTGCGATCGTTACGGTGCTTTTTTCCTAACGGCTGTTGGGAGTTTTGTAGGCGCGATTTTTTTCGTGCCTCTCTTTTTATTTTTCGACGATCCCAGCAACCTGGTGTTTAAAATCGAACCTATCCTGGCAATACTTTACCTTGGGCTAGGAGTAACCGTATTTGCTTATGCTTTTTACAACTATGGCATAGCCAATACCTCGGCCACAAAAGCATCTGCCATTGCCAACACCATTCCAGTATTTGCACTGTTTCTGGACTGGTTGTTTATGGGGGAAACCCTCAACGAGATACAAATGTTGGGTGTGGTACTTATAGGCATCGGAGTGCTGATGAGTCAAAACATCAAATTCATGACAATTCTGGAAGGTGGCTTTCGCCTGGTTACTAGATGATGAAAAGCTTTGCGTTATTGTAGAAAGATATTCAATAAGGCGAAATTCCGTTGTCCATGACCGATTAACACGTGATTAAACGCTGACGGGTTTTAGAAGTATCCATTGTTTTGTTGCCTTCAATCGCGTCGTGATTATCATTTGATTTGTGCGGTAAATTATTCTCGTTGCAGGGATGTTATGAACGAAAGCAAAATAGTTTATCTCGATGAGATTCGTAAGAAAAAGTTACCCCCTAAGGAGTTTGCCAAAGCTATTATGACGCTTCCGGCAAAGGAGCGCATGGAAGCCATCTTGGATAGATCGGATGCCGTTGCGGTTGTGAGGTCCATGCCGGAGCAGGATTTGTACGTTACGGTAATGGAAATAGGCCCTGACGATGCTCTTCCACTCCTTTCGCTGGCCAGTACGGAACAGTGGGTACACTTTTTCGATATGGAATGCTGGAAAAAGGACAGAATTCTTCCTGCGCAGGGAATTGAATGGCTGGAAAGACTGGCAAGAAGTGGATATGAACCGCTGGTCAGATGGCTTTACGGCGTGGAATTTTTCTTTCTCATTTCTCTTGTGAAAAAATGGCTGAGGGTTGCCGTGAAGCCTGATGATATTGATTTAACCGAAGCACGTGATTACCTTCCTCCGAACACAATTGATGATACTTACTTTTGGGAATGCAAGTACCCTCAGTACGAGGAATTAATAAAGCATATTCTGTCCATACTTTATGAGACTAATTATACTTACTACCGTGAAGTTATGGAACATGCCATGCTAGCACTGGATGCAGAGGTTGAAGAGGAAGCGTACAGATTTCATCGTGGGAGGCTCGAAGATCTGGCCATTCCGGACTATTATGATGCCATTGAAATTTACGCCCCGATGGAACCGAACGATATCGTTCAACGAGAGCTCTACAGAGCTCCAAACACTCCGACCGGAGAGTACGATAAGGAACCGTCTGTTGCTTCGTTTCCGTTGGTACATTCGGGAAGGTCGGATTTTTTGAAGCAGGTGATGGAATCAATCGACTCTGCCCCACTAACCGATCAGCTTCGCCTTGAGCTGGTGGCTCTTGCCAATAGAGTAATTATTGCCGATGGTGTGTTTGTTGGCGATCCAGATCAAAGGACCGAAGCTCTGGACAAGGTTTACGCCACCCTCAATTTGGGACTGCACTTTTTATCCGGCGGACAACGAGACCAAGCGGTGAAGGTGGTGAATAATGTATTTCTAGAACACATATTCCGAGTTGGATTTGGCCTCATTCATAGGCTTGGACGGCGGGCTAGACGTCTCATCCAGCATGGCTGGCTGGCACATTGCCCAACGGGAATGAATCTCCTTGAGCCACCATGGTACGAAACCCTAGAAGCCCTTTCTGAACGGTTTCCGATGTTTTACAGAAAAGCGCCGCTGAATGCGACGGTATCTTCGTGGAATCCACGACAAGACTTTTTTAGAACCACGACAGATATTGCGGAAGCTTCAGCTGACCTTGATACCATTGCCTGTCTTGGCACCGTTATGGGACTTATGAAAATCGATTGGGATCAGATCGAGCTGGAGCTCTGGCGGGATGGGCAAGTGCTGACTCTAAATGACCTAACCGTGACTCACCTGCTTTTCACGGCCGCTGCCAACGCTATGATATCCGGATCGAACCGGTGGATCGTTAGACCTCTGCCGGTTAAGGAGTGGCCCGTATTGTACAGAAAGCTTCACCCTTCAACGTTGCTGCCTTATATTAGAAATGTCCTTAATATGAACATACCTGGGGAAAACTGGCAAAAATCTCTGGAACGCTATCTTGAACCGATTTTTGACGAGTATAAGGAGGAAATGTCAGAACTTTGCAGTGCTCAGGAACCGCCTGATCCCAGATGGGTTAGGTTTTTCATCTTCAGATGACTAGTTTGATCAGGCTACCCTCGGCAATTTCATTGTGAGCATCGATTCTTTCAACCTTGACTAGGGCCTGTTGTCCCTTAAGGAATTCATCATCTTTCCCAACCTGTACCCGAGTAGAAACGTAATTTCTCGATGTCCCTCGCCACCAGGTACTCTGTTCTTTCCGCTCCAGGATTACTTCCAGCACCTTCCCAACTTGCGATTCGAGAAATGCGAGCTTTTTCCGGCGGGCAATCTGCCTCAGATAACGGGCCCGTTCTTTGCGGACTGATCGTGGAACCTGATCTCCGGACCATTCATAACATCGCGTTCCTGCTCGCGGAGAAAAAGGAAAAACGTGGAGATAGGTTAAGGGAAGTCTTTCGATAAGATTGCAGGTTCTTTTGAAATCTTCGTCTGTTTCGCCGGGAAAGCCCACCATGACATCGGCTCCTATGGCAGCATTCGGAAACATATGGCGGACTTTGTGCACAATCTCGTTGTAGAACTCGATCGTGTAATGCCGGTTCATTCGTTTTAAAATTTTGTCAGAACCACTCTGAAGGGGAATATGGAAGTGATGACAGAACCATTCCTTAGTTTCGAGAAATCCTAGCAGCTCGTTGGTACATTCCATGGGTTCCAGTGAACTCAGGCGCAACCTAGGTGGAACAACTCTTTTGCGACTCAGCTCTCGCAAGAGATCGACCAGGGCGAGGGAGAATTCGTGTCCCCATTTCCCGAGGTGAATTCCCGTTAGGACTACTTCTCGAAAGCCCTGTTCAAGGAGGCGTTGCATTTGTTCCAGTACTTGTTGTAGAGGCAAGCTACGGCTTTGACCACGCAGGTAAGGTACGATGCAATAAGAACAAAAAGCGTTGCAGCCGTCCTGGATCTTCAAATAGGCCCTGGAGCGATCTTCAAGCATGGAACGGTTTTCAAGTGGGATCATGCGGTCGTATTTTCGAGGATCAGACAGAGCAATGCAAGGGACGTCATGCAACGCTTCTGCATTTCTCATAAATGATACTATTTCGTACTTTTCCATATTGCCCAGAGCGTGCGTAACAAGGCCTCGTTGTGCCAGTTTTTCCCCTTCGAACTGGGCGGCACATCCCAACACTACGTAGGCCATGGCATCAGGGTTAATCCTGTGGGCCCTATTAAGAAGCTGCCGAGTTTCATAAGAAGCCCGTGCTGTTACGGCACATCCATGGACAATGTAAATATCAGCCTTTTCTGAAAATCCGACCTTACTGTAACCGGCGTTTATCAGGAGTTCTATCAAGTAAGAAGATTCACATTGATTTACCTTGCAACCAAGAGTTTCAATGGCAAACGTTCTTTTCATGCGGTTTAATCCGACAAGCTTTTCCGATATCAGCTATCTCTAAAATCATTGCCCGCCTTCAGTAGGGATCAGGGTTCCCGTCAGGTTCTTCAGTTTGGCAACAGCCATGTTGTATTCAAACACAGCCCTGTAATAATCATCCGCAGTACGGGCATAAATGCTCAGACCATCGAAAACGTCTTTACCCGAACCGATTCCGAACTTGAAGTTGGTAACGCTGAGAATCAAAAGTGCCCGGCCCGCTTTGCGAGATTCCCAGCTGGAATTCAGGTTGCCTTTTCTTTCAATAACTTTCTCGTAGGCTTCGTGTACCTTAACGGTGATTCCTTGTTTTAGTTCTTCCAACTGCTTTTGAAGGCTCATAAAGCGGGCTCGTTTTTTAAGAACATCGGCCCTCGTTTCGAATAGATTCATGTTCCACTTTACCGCCAGGGCTGCTCCAACATCGAAGTAGTTATATTCATCACACAGGAAAGGATTGTCCTGATCCTCTCTTCCCGGTGCCACTGCGTATTTTACTCCGCCAACTGCTAGTAGCATCGGATAATATTTTGCCTTTTCCGATAAATATTCCTCCCTTGCGGCACGAACAGCAGCTTCAAGTCGTTTGACTTCCGGGTTGTTCTTCAGAGCTAGGTTCACGTACTTTTCAACAGGTTCGAGATCGAGTTTTACCGGTTTTACCCGTTTGTCTTGTGGTTCCACGGGCGATGATTCTTTCCAGCCGATTAGCTTCATCAAGGCTTCTCGGGCGGTGTTTATTTGTCTGTCAAGTTTGCGAACACCCTCTTCCATTCCAGCAAGACCTATCTTCAACTTTAAGACGTCTGCCTCCGTAACATTGCCTTCGCCCTTATTAAGCCTTTCTTCGGCTATGTCGTAAGCTTCTTCGAAACGATCCCTTAAGTCCACAATGGATTTCCGAAGCTGTGCGGCAAGAACCAGGCCGTAATAGAGCTTATGAACCCTGTAAACGACGTCGTTGAGGGTGGCCGAATGTGCAGCTTGTTCCATTTCAACGCCCTTTTCCGCTGCTTTAATACCGTGTTTTATGCGACCGAAAGTTATAAGGGGCAGGGATATCTTCAGGTCAAGCTTGTTAAAGAAGCCGTATTCACCGCCCTTCGTATCACCTGTTATGGCATCACCTTCCGCATCGGGGACAACGCCCATTAGGTTAAATAATTCCATGCTGGGCCATCTGTTGAGTTTTGCTTTCGTTAACTCCCATCGGGCGCCTTCTATGTCGTACAATCCTTTTTGCACTGCCGGATAGTTTTTAACTGCAAGTTTCACACATTCCTCGAGGGAAACCTTCTTTGCCAGCCCGGGGCTGACGAGCAATAAAAAGACTAAAACCATCAAACCGACAGTTCGGACGATTTTCCCGGACATTTGCAACCCTCCGATCTTATCTGGTTTACGATCTTTCGGAAGCCCCAAACTTCGTTAACATACACAATTTTAGCCTGTTTAGAAATTCCAAATAGGGCTAAAATTCCTAGGAGACGTTAATTATGACCAGAATAGGCTTTCTTCCTCGCTACGTTGATATGAACCAGCATCGATGGCAATCCAATTAAAGATATAAACCAGGCGATACCAACCGAAACGGTTACGAGAACACCAAGAGTAAAAATGCCGTAGTGCCGTGCGAGCATAAGGCTTCCAAAACCAATCATTGTTGTCCATGAAGTAAGAGAAATTGCTCGTCCTATTCCGCCTTTCACTGCCAGATAGGGGTTTTCGTCCCTTTCAAGATAACGGTGAGTTATGTGGATTCCGTCATCGACCACGATGCCAAGAACGAGCGGCATGGCTATAACATTGGCCAAATTAAAAGGTATATCAAAAAGTCCCATGAACCCGAGTGTCCAGATGACGGTGATGGCCAGAGGTGTCACAGCGTAAAGTACGTGTGAAGGGCGTCGGAAGGATAAAATCAAAACCAGTAAAATGACAGAGAAGGCATAGATACTTCCTTCTAGGTAACCCTTTTGCATTGCCCGTATGGCAATATAACCGACTACCGGTGAACCCGTAACTTGTGGATCTACCGATCTAAGCTCACGCACGAATTCTTCCATGTTTTCCTTTTCCCAAATGTTTTTCCTTGAGTAAATTTGGATCAGATACCGCCCGCTCTTACCCTTAAAGCGAGATAAAAGCTGGACCGGAATATCAGATTCCCTAATCGGTCCAGGGGGGTCAACATTGTTTCTCAGCAGATCGAATTTGCTACCAAAGTCCTCAAAGAGTTTTTTTTCGAAGAGCCTTAGCTTTGATCGAATATTTTCATTTTGCGGCGCCGATTTAAGAGTGTCCAAAGCCTCCAGCAATGCCTTTCTGGTTGCGGCGATTTCCTGCTCACTCGGCTTTTTTGCCGGATCCCACTTGGTATCGGATCTCAACTTGAACTTTATCTTTTCGAGAAGGTCTATAAGCTCTTCCAAATCAACCGATTCCGGTTCAATGTTGCCAAGGTCCATGTCCGGCACGTAGGGTTTGATGCTATGGACCAGATCAATACGCCTTTGCTGATCCTCTGGCAAAAGATCGGCTAAGCTGTCAACCTTCCTTACAGCCGGAAGTTTTTCAAAAGCGGCATGTTTGAGTCTGAGTTCATCGATGTTGTCTGCCGTGGTTACCGCAAACCACGATGAACGTCCAGATTCACCGATGATTTTTTCTTCCCAAACGACCGATTCCGTGCCTCTTGCCTGAAGCTTTAGTAGGTTGTAATCGAAGTGAACCCTGGGAATCCAAAAAAGAGCAAAGACTGTTACGATAAGCGTTGCTCCTTCAATTATGCGGTAATGCCTTAGCATTGACGTCAGGAAAGGAAAGTCCAGATTTATGGCTAACCGCTTCTTCTGATTTTGCGAATGTAGGCACTTTTCCATCATGGACATGAGAGCAGGCAGGACCGTGAAGGTGGCAAGAAGTGAAAACAGCACACCACAACCAACTATGAAACCAAGCTCCTGAATTCCTCGAAACCGAGCCAGCATAAGGGCAAAAAAAGCAAATGCCGTGGTCAATGCCCCCAGAATTACAGCTTTGCCGGTAAAGGCTACGGAATGGTGGATTGAATCAATACATTCCAGACCACGTTCCCTTTCCTCGATGAACCTCGCCAGTATGTGGATTCCAAAGTCAACGCCCAGCCCCAAAAGTATCGGCGTAAATGTAACGGACAGTATGTTCAAGTAGCCCACAGTAAGCGTCAGCCAGCCGAAGGTCCAACCTAAGGACATTATAAGAGTGACCATAGCCAAAAAGGGATTATGCACCTGCCTGAACACTACAATAAAAAGTAGTGTAATGCCAATAATGGCCACGATCGTTGCAATCTTAGTGTCCGTCATGGCCCGGCTCATTTCATCGGTCGCAAGAGCCACGCCACCAGTGACACCCGCGGAAATATCGGCAAATGATTGAGCCCTGAGTTCCTTTATATGAGCTCTTAACCTGTCAAGAGGGGCTTTTTTCTTAGTGAATCCCTTTTTTTGGCTCTTTGCTTCGAGGGTGATGTAGAGAAATCGTTCATCGTCGGACACTAAGAAGCCATCATATGAAAACCTCTTGCTGGCTTTGAAAAAGGTGTCCCACGGGCTGTGGAAGCGGTAGTTAGGCTCAAGCGATGCTTTTAGTTCCGTAAGCAGAGACCTGAGGAAGCTCAGATCCACAGGATCTCGCTCTTTTTTCCCATCCTTTTTTTTGTCATCCGATTCTTGGCCGAGAAAACCCTTTACTATGTGGCTAACCGTTGCTTCGCTTATCTTTTGGTTGACATAGCGAAGTATGGTCGCAAGGGAAGGTTCGAAGGCTAGTTCTTCTATGAGTTCGTTGTAGTCTTTTAGTTTATCCCTGAGGTCTTCCAGTTCTTTGGGTGATAAGAATAAGAGTTTTTTCCCTTCGAGGCTTGATGTATCCAAGCGGTAAAAAATGTTTCCGAAGTATTGTGGTTCTTGCTTCAGGCGCTTGGCGAGCTGGACAGCAAAATCCTTCATTCTATCGAGATCATTTCCTTCGACCACCACAATAACGTTGGTTATCCTGCCAAAATCTTCAGAAATTTCTTTAAATCTTTGAACAGCTGGCTCATTCTGCTGTACCAGATCGTTCCGGCTTGTTTTAAAATCCAGTTTGGCAACGGTGTACGCCACCGAAAGAAGAAATAACGCGATTGACACAGCTATTACCCGCTTGGGATGATGGGCTGACCACATTGCCAAGCGATAAAGACAATCATAACCGAAGTTCAAGGCTTTTTTCATAAGTACTCCTCGTTTGCGCCGCTAAAGTAACAGCTCCAGGATTCGTTTCAGCCCCAACGGTGCTTCAGACTCTCCACGACAGGCATACCAGCATTCGGTACACGACGTGGGAGGGGTTTCTCTGGGGTTGTACTTGGTCCAGTGTCCGAGAAATTCCTTCTCGGAACAACGTCTTATTCGACCGTCGGGGCTCACATGGGCCCACTTTATACCCGCCGTGCATCCAGAAATGCCACCTGATTTTACGTATTCCGGGATTTTACGAAGATAAAAGTCGGAATTAGTTATGCAGCGATACTTTCGCTTGAGCACGAGCAGTTCTTCGACGAGTTCTTCAAGTCTTCCTGTTGTGTCCTTATCCAGCCGGTAATCAAAGTTTCGATTTTTATAGGGATTGTAAGTACTGAAGGATATTTTCCAGCCGTTGTTGTAGGCAAGTCTTACCATTTCGGTTACGGAATTGAGATTTTCCTTTGTAATCACGGTGTTAAAGCAGAGGTTGTCTAGTCCAGCAGTCGGGAGCTCTGACAAAAGCTGGCGTATATGTGTCCACAGGCCCGGTACATTGCGAGTTACGTCATGCCTTTCGTCCGGGAAATCCAAAGATATCGAAAGCTGATGCAAACCAGCGTCCCAAAGCTTTCTAGCTCTATCAGCGTTAAGCAGTATTCCGTTAGTTATGCAGTTTACATAGACAAAACTATTGATTGTCACAATCCGGCTTATGATACGGTCCAGATCTGGCCTGAGCAAAGGTTCGCCACCTGTAATGGTGATATGAAGAGGCTGAAATCTACGAACTATCTGGCTGTAGTCATCAAGCCGATTTTCTTCGTTTTTGTTTTTCCAGTAGTCGCAGAAACGACAGCGAGCGTTGCATTTTCTGGTAACCTCTATGTGGAGACTAAAAAGGCTTTTTCCCCTTATCATTGACAGGTACTTCCTGGAACCCCGAATTATTTCCTTCAATCCCAGTTTTCTCGTAAGCATTGAATTCATCCTTTCAGTTTGCCAGTTGCGTGGTGATTTGATATAGAAAATCCGTCTTTTGATTACAATGAAAAAACATGAAAGGTAATTTTCTCATGCCTCTTGCCTTTGTTACAGGTGGAAGCGGTTTCATTGGTAGCCATGTGTTGAGATGTTTAATTCGCAGAGGCTGGAAGGTAAGGGCTCTTACCAGGAGGAAAAGACTTCCTTGTTTTTTGCATTTGCCAGAAGTGTCATGGATTTACGGTACGCTTCATAATTCCGACTTGCTCAGGCAAACAATGAAGGGCTGTGATGCCCTTTTTCACGTTGCAGCCGACTACCGGCTGTGGGCTCGGAATCCTGCCGAAATATACTTTAACAACGTGGACGGAACTCGATGTGTGTTGAAAGTAGCTACAGAGATGAAGATCGGCAGGGTAGTTTACACCAGCAGCGTTGGTGCACTTGGCTTGAACGATGACGGCACGCCTGCCAATGAGGCAACTCCCGTTACCATTCATGATATGGTAGGGCATTACAAAAGATCAAAGTACCTCGCAGAACGAGAAGCCGAGCGGTTTGCCCGCGAAGGCTTGGATGTAGTTATTGTGAACCCGAGCACGCCTATAGGTCCTGGAGATTATAAGCCCACTCCGACTGGAAAGATAATTGTAGATTTTATGAACGGCAGGATGCCGGCCTATGTGAACACCGGGCTTAATTTTGTTGATGTAAGGGATGTGGCTGAAGGGCATTTGCTTGCATACGAGAAGGGCAGAACAGGGGAAAAGTATATTCTTGGTTGCTGTAACATGAGTCTCAAGGAATTTCTCGACAAACTTTCAGAAGTGTGCGGCATTCCAACACCGAAGTACAGGATTCCTTTACCAATAGTTAAAACTGCTGCTTTAATTTGCGAAGCAATGTCTAGATTTACGGGGATTCCACCTGCCGTTCCGCTGGAAGGTGTGCGAATGAGTGAGCATTTTATGTATTTCGATGTATCCAAGGCCGTGAGAGAGCTTGGGCTGCCTCAGTCCCCCATCGACGTTGCGATAAAAGACGCTGTGCACTGGTATATTGAACACGGCTACTGTTGAAAATTTGTTCAAGGAGACTGGAAATGCGATTCCCTCTAAGTCTTAACCTTTCGATGGCTCATTATCTCGTGGGACAAAGAATTTCAGGTCGGGAAAAGTTCCCGCTGGTTCTCATGCTGGAGCCCACACACAAGTGCAATTTGCAGTGTAAGGGATGTGGTCGCATACGGGAGTACAAAAACACACTTGATAAGGAACTGACGCTGGAAGAATGCCTAGAAGCCGTTGACGTTACTGGCACGCCGGTGGTCACTATAACGGGTGGGGAACCTTTGCTTTACAGCAGGGTTAAAGAACTTGTTAGAAGTGTTTTGGACAAAGGTAGGCACATTTTCTTTTGCACTAATGGTATGCTCCTTGAGGACGCACTGGAAGATTTCAAGCCGAGCAAACGCTTTTTCTGGAATGTTCATTTTGATGGTACTGCTCGCGTTCACGATAGCATAATCGGCAGGGACGGCGGTTTTGATAGAGCTTTAAAGGCTGTTAAGAAAGCGAGAAAGGTTGGATTTCAGGTTACCACGAACACCACTGTTTACAGAGAAACGGACATAAGTGATTTGGAAAAGCTTTTCGAAATTCTTACGGCTGCCGATGTTAACGGTATTTTGGTAGCACCCGGTTTCAGTTACACCGAGGTTGAAGATGAAATATTCCTTAATCGCAAAGAGATCACGGAAAAGTTCAAAGTCATAAGAAAATGGATTGGGCGTTTTCCCATAATGAGCAATCCTATTTACCTGGACTTTTGTGCTGGTCTGAGGACTTTCAATTGCACTCCCTGGGGAAACCCAACCCGGAACCCCGTGGGCTGGAAATCACCATGTTACTTGATAACAGATGCTCACTATCCCACCTTCCGGGAACTCATGGAAAAAACCAACTGGGACTACTATGTTTCTGGCAAAGACCCTAGATGCCAGCAATGTATGGTCCACTGTGGATATGAACCGACTATCGTAAGAACGCTGAAAGGAAAAGATCTTGTACGAATGATTTTCTGGAATTTCGGGTTAATTAAATAAATTTTTGAACCTCGTCCGGTAGTTGGTGTACTTTCCTGTAAAGAGTAGCAGGAGACAATCACTCTACATTAAGAAAAGAACCTGTCATTGTTGCATAGATGCTTACGAGCCGAGTTTTACAGAAAAGGGGAATTTTTCTGGAGGGCGACCCGGGGATCGAACCCGGGACCTTTGGTTCCGGAGACCAACGCTCTATCCACTGAGCTAGTCGCCCAGTCCAAGGCAAAATAGCTAACAAAAAGAGATTGTTTCGTCAACTTTTAGCGAAGGACTATTTGGGTATTTGAAAAGGTACCATTTTGTCACATTCGAAATTGCAAGCCTGAGCTGCTGTTTCGTGGCGTCATCAGCGGTGGGTGATAGGCGAAATGTTGATTTTCTCTCCCAGATTTGCCTTGATTTGTGAGGTTGAAATAGTACTTTTAGAAAAAACAGGGTATTCAGGACTAAAATTGAAATTCTTACAGAGGTGGTTATGCCCGTAAGTGTTGGTTTTATTAAACAACTAGAGAATGTTGATCCACAGCTGAGGCTTGTGCTTCTGAGCCTGCTGGAAGAAATAGAACGACAGCGAGAGGAGTCAGTTACCAAAAGCGAATTTAACGAGCTTAAGAAAATAGTTCGTGAGCTCGGAGAAGCCACCAGGGAACTTGCTGAAGCTCAGAGGCGTTCGGAAGGGCAGTTAACAAGACTAGAAGTCACAGTTCAGGGGCTTGCTGAGGCTCAGGAACGTTCGGAGGAACGGCTTACGAGGCTGGAAGAAACGGTTCAGGAGCTTGCTGAGGCTCAGAGGCGTTCGGAGGAGCGGCTAACGAGGCTGGAGGTCACAGTTCAGGGGCTTGCTGAAGCTCAGGAACGTTCGGAGGAACGGCTTACGAGGCTGGAAGAAACGGTTCAGGAGCTTGCTGAAGCTCAGAGGCGTTCGGAGGAGCGGCTAACGAGGCTGGAGGTCACAGTTCAGGGGCTTGCTAAAGCTCAGGAACGTTCGGAGGAACGGCTTACGAGGTTGGAAGAAACGGTTCAGGAGCTTGCTGAGGCTCAGAAACGCACCGAGAAAGAAATTGAGCGTCTTACGGGAGAAATGAGTGGGGTGAAGGAACGCCTTGAAGGCCTTTCCGACACTGTGGGATATACCCTGGAGAACAGATCCTATAAGGCTTTGCCCCGGATTTTGGCTCAATACAACCTTGAAGTAGAAGATCGGCTTGTAAGGCGTTACTTCAAAGTGAGAGGCAAAGAGCGCCAGGTTAATATCTTCGGTTATGCACGGAGGGACGGTGAGAGAATGCTCATCATCGGTGAGGTGAAAGTCAGGCCGTCGAAAAAGGAGATTTCACGTTTCGAGAATCTGTGCGAGGTTCTTTCCGATGAATTTGAAATTCCGGTGTTCAAAATTTTCGTAGCCCACGATTTCCCTCCGGCAATCGAAGCCTATTTGAAAGAACGTAACATCCTGCCCATCTGGTCTTACGAGCTGGAATAACAAATGTCCCTACCTCGCCTTTTCAGACATGCAGGGTAGGTAGTATGGACCATCAGACCGCTTATTCTTCCATGATGCCAGATTTCAGATCATCCAAAGACCACACCGGTAACGGTCCGCATTGACCTGTTTCCGGGTCGTGGAAATACCGATATGAGCAAGGATTCCGGTAAGTTTCGAACATATGTTTCCAGCCTCTCTGGAAGTATGGACAGTCGTCATTGAAACAAACATAAAAGAATTCCGAAGTCCACGATGAGAATAGAGGAACCTTCCATTTTTTCATCTTTTCGCCGCAGTGTGGGCAAATGGTTTTGTCGTCATGGCTCATGGTAGTGTCACTCCTGTCAGTCGTTCATTGAAGCAAACTCTTTTTTGATCTGTTCAGGATTAAAACCACGATTTTTCATGAAAAGTTCCGTAAATTGAATCATTGTTTTTTTCATTATTTCTCGGTAGTTGGGTACATGCTTATCGAAAATTTCTGCTATCTTCTCGTATGAAATCTGATTCAGGTCGTCGCACAATTGAAGGTATTCTTTTCGCTTGTCTTCCGGTAGCGCTTTTACCATATTTTGACCCAGCAGGTTTTCAAAGAGCCTGTACATATCGTCCAGCAATTTTTTCAAAGCCGCCGGTGTATGCTTTTCGCCTTTTTTCTCAACAAGAACCTTACAAAAATTAAGGATGTAAGGATTTTTCATGGCCAGGGGTGTTGCCTGTGCCAGATCCTTAGCACTGGGCTGTCTGTCTGTCATTTTCGGTCTCCTCTTTGCGCTTTGCTTTTCAATTCTTCCAAAAATCGTTTATAAATCTTATGTGAAATGTGGCGCAATGAAAAGGAGATAATGACATGAGCAGAGAAAATGAAAATTACTTCGAAATTTCGCTTCATTATTTGAGCAGGGCCTTGGCAAGGGATCTTGAAGAACTTGCTGCAGCATTACCCGGAAGGAAACATGAGGATAAAGTTGTTTTTAAGGCATTTGCTTCCGAATGTCGATTGGCGCCAGAGGGTATAACCCTTGACGGGAAGCTTGAGACTGGGCCGAAGTCAATTATTATCAGCATGTATGCGTTAAATGTTCCATCAGAACCTTGGGCGTCGGTTCAGAAGTGGATATCTTTCAAGGAGTTACCTAACACAATGCCTTACTGGGGAGCTTTTCGGGCTAATGCCGAAGAGATTCTCATCCCCCATGTTCATCGAATACGAGACTCACTGGACAGCATTGTATCAAAGCTGGATGGTTATATAACAAACAACACACCTGGCGATGTTGCCGTTGTGGTTTTCCCTTTACCCAAGGTGCCGCTCCTTTACATTTTTTACCTGGCCGATGATGAATTTCCCACCGAAGCTAAATGTCTTTTTCCTGCCGGCGTGGATTCTTTCATGCCCTCGGATGTGCTCGCTGATCTGGCTGAACATACCAGCAGGCTGCTTATTGAGCTGGCAGAATAGGCTTAGGCTGGATTGGTGGTGTTGGATAGCAGGCCTGATTATAGCTAAAAAAAGAGGTTGTTATCATGACTAACCAAAAAACCTTTATATCGGTGCCTATAATAATACACTTTGGGGACACAGACCCTTACGGGGTCGTGTACTTTGCTTCTTACTTCAGATACTGTCATCACGGCATTGAGGCGTTCTTTAAGACCCTGGGGTTGCCTCCACACAGGTACTTTCGTAACACCGACAAAGGATTCGGGCTTCCCGTCGTCGACGCTTCCTGCAAGTTTACAAGGCCGGTATGGTACGGCGAGGAGCTGGAGCTCAGAGTTTTGATCAATTCACTTAAAGAAAAATCGATCACCTTTGGGTTTCAGTTTTATCGCGCAGGAACCAGTGAGCAGGTAGCCGAAGGTGAAGCCACAATTGTTGCCATTGGTCGGGACTGGAGAGCCCGCTCTTTGCCGAACGACCTGAGGGAGGCAGTGGAACAATTCTTGAGATCCGGTGATTGTCCTCGCCGGGCTTCATGAATCCTAGCGCTTTTTGGGATCCTCTTCTACGGTGCCGATGACTTCCAAATACCTTGTGTCGCCCGAGATTTTTATTTTACAGCCGAAGAGTGAGATCAAGGTTTCAAAGGAACGGCCAAACACGAGATCATAGATTTCTTCTGGTATGTTCAGCTGTTGACCGACAAAGTTTCTAAAGTGGCTTTCATAGGCTACCAGATCTAGAATCTGGTTTGCTACGTCCCTGTTCCGTTCAAGTTGTTGGAAAAGAAAATGCAGTTTTTCAAAACCACATCGTTTGTCATGTTCGATGATTATGTCAAGGAGTACATCTACTTCGGCAAATATGTCTCGTCTAGTGAGGTAAACTTGATCTTTAAGTTGTTCATAAGCAGTCAAATCCCAGCAGGCCTGTGCACGGCATTGAAGGGGTCTATTTTCGTAGATGGTACAGGTACATACATCACTTGTTTCATTCAGAAAAACACAGGTGTTGGTTCCCGGTTTTTCTCGAAGCTTTATTCTTTCGTCTACAAGAAAAAAGGTCTTCCCACTTGCTGGGTGTCGGACAGGTTCGCCTCGCCTTAGAGTTACCAGCTGATTCCATGGTATTTTCTCGGTTTTCAATAATTCCAAGTCTTCCATATACAAAGTCGGGCTTCCCCGGCGGCAGCATTCTCCGCACTGCACACAGGCAGGCAAAGGATTTTCTGCTTCTCTCTGAGTGATGGACAGGAGTTTTTTCCAGGATTTGACACGTTCTTCCGGCCTCATGTTTTGCCAGGACTGGAATATGAACATTGCTTCCGGATCACCTTCCGTCTGGAGGATTATTCGTTTTGCTGGTACAACATGACCGGTTTCCTCTGATAATTCTTCTACCCAGTAAAGCCAATTATCCTTAAGCTGGTTGGTATTCCATTCCGCAGGGTTTTGATGTTTTTTCATCTAAGGATGCCTCCCTCTTTATAAATCCACCACCGAGGACAAAACCATCTTCATCGTAAAAAACGGCAGCCTGTCCGGGGGTTATGGCCGGTTGAGGTTCGTCGAATACTACTTTTGCCTCTGTAAAAGAGTGCACGGAAATTATTGCAGGCTGAGGGGTATGTTGTTGTCTGATTTTCACAAAAGCCCTGAATTCCGAGCCGGCCGATGGTGGTTCAATTGCACCCCATACAACCGATTGCACTGTGGCACTTTCCGAAAAGATATCCTTTTTTCTTCCGACATAAATGGTGGCGGTTTCGGGTTCTATTTTGACCACATAGTAAGGGGCGTGCGATGGGATTCCAAGGCCTCGCCGTTGCCCGACGGTGTACAGGTGAACACCGCCGTGGTATCCGAGTACACGGCCGTTCAGATCCTTAATGGGTCCAGCCTTAAGTAATGCTGGTGGTACCCGATTTTCGAGAAAGTCGGAATAGCGACCAGCCGATATGAAACATATTTCCTGACTTTCAATTTGAACCATTTCTTCCAGACGCCGATTTCTGGCCCACTTAAGAACCTCTCTTTTAGATATGTTCCCAAGGGGAAAAATCACCTTTCTTAACTGATCTTGAGCTAGAGCAAAGAGGAAATACGATTGGTCTTTTTTCTGATCCTTGGCTTTTCGTATTGCAAAGCGAGCCGTGTCGTATGGCGATTTTTCGATGCGGGCATAGTGGCCTGTAGCCAAGTATGAACAGCCCATTACTCTGGTGGCATAGTCTAAAAGTAGGCCAAACTTCACAGTAGGATTGCAAATTGTGCACGGATTTGGGGTCATACCGCTTATGTAAGACTGGATAAAGGGCTGAATTACCAACTTTTCGAAGTGATTGCTGAAGTCAACCAGGTGTATCCGGTCAATACCGAACGTTCCAAGTATTCTTTTGATCCTTTCCAGTTTCTGAGAAGGGATTGTATCTTCCTGAAAAAGCTTCATGTGGATTGCTACAACATCGCAACCCTGTTCTTTAAGCAACGCCGCAGTTCGCAGGCTGTCTATGCCGCCACTTACAGCAACGCATATCCTAGAGTTTTGCACCTGATACCGATTCATTCCGCTTCAGACAGAGTTACCGTCATGGCATGTGCAGGACATACCTTGACGCACCATTCACATCCACTACATCGTTCGGAATCGAATATAACCTCCATTTCAGGGCGTTTTATGTATAATGCACCGGTAGGACACACGGCAGTACAAGCACCACACTGAAAGCAAGCCTCGTCGTCTCTTTTTATGCTCTGATCTATGGGCTCAATCCGCACACCTATCCGCTTTAGATACTCTATCCCACGATCGTAGTCCAGCTTATTTCCCCGAAGCTCGAGAACCATCAGGCCTTCCTTGCGAGGAAATATCTGAGCTTTCAGTATGTTGAAAGTTAGATTGTAACTTCTCACCAGATTCGTAATGATTGGTTTATCCACGATTTCCGGAGGAAATCTGAGCACCAGCACCTTTGCATACATTTATCCTTTCTCCTGATCATAAGCATGTGCCAAAGAATCACTCCAGGTTCTAACGGAATTCAGCAACTCAGGCAAGCTGACCCGTGTCTTTTTCGCAATTCGTGGATGATACGGTCGGCAAGGATCTTGCACATAGCCATGGCAAGTTTGTCATCTTGAACGCTTTTTTTCCATCGTACAGTCAGTTTACCGTCGTTTTCTGTGATTTCGTCAAACAGTGTTCCCATAACCCCCAAATTAAAAATGTTACCATCAGGATCACGCGGGTGAACTACCTCTATCTGTCGCGAAGCGAGGAACCGTTCCAGAATTTCGTTGGCAAGTTCTTGCCCTCCGTTTCTGAGACCCGCAACCGTAACCACCGCTCCCAACTTTCCGGCAAGCATCTCTTTGGTCATGTGCATCCACCGTGTTCTGTCCAGCAGGGTTTTTAGTTTTGATGTTACATTACCGTTGTAAACAGGGGATCCCATTATAATCACGTCGGCTTCAATCATCTTCTGGGCGATTGTGGCCATGTCGTCGTCTTTTATAGAGCATTCGGGTTTGAAAAGGCATTTGTTACAGGCACGGCAGCTTTCTATGCGAAAATCCGAAAGTTCTATCAATTCCGTCTCGATTCCGCCCTTTTCTAGTTCCGATAGAACAGCTTTTAGCAGGATTGCCGTATTTTTACCTTTCCTGTGACTTCCGTTGATTGCCAGGGCTTTCATGAATTACTCCTCCATTGCTCTGATTTTATCGCTCTTTTCTGTACTCAAGCGTACACTCTTGTCACCGGCTGTTTCAGGTGATGCCAACTATTGTTACCGTAAGCCTGCGATTCCTCCTGCGAATGTCGTGGTTTATCAGCACGATCTGTTGCCATGTGCCCAGGGCCAACCTACCATCGCGAATTGAGACGCTTAGAGAAGGGCCTAGCAAAGCCGACTGCACGTGGCTGTGGCCGTTTCCGTCATGCCATGCCTTTTCATGCTCGTACGTTCTGTCTGGCGGAGCCAATTCGTTGATTGCTCTCTTCAGATCTTCCACAGCCCCGGGCTCAAATTCTATCGTCGTTACAGAACCGGTTGAACCAACGGACGTAATATGCACTACACCGTTTCTGACCCCCGATTTCCCGACCAGATTTTGGATTGCGGAGGTAATGTCTCTAATGTCCACCCCTCGATCCATCTCGACGGTTATGTCAAAAAAGTGCATTGTTGTGTTACTACTCATTGTAGAAGTCTCCTTCCGATGGGCCTTTACGCCTGCGGATGAACTCATCTATTCGGATTACCTTAGGTTTAGCAGGTGTGGTGGTCATGGACGAAGTGGCTGGTAGAGCTTTGGAAGGTGATTTTTCCTCCTTTTCTTTTTCTTTAAGAGCTTCCAGTACACTTCGCAATTCTTCGTCTTCTTCCAATATTTTCTCAATGTTTTTTACCCTAACAGCCCATCTGTCCAGTAAATCGCCCGTGTCAAAGAACACTCCACTGATGCGTCCCAATACATCCAACAATTGAGCCATTGCTTTTTCGTGAGGTCCCTTTAGATAGAAGGGCACGTGGATCCATAAACTAATAGCCACAATTCCTCTGCGTCTAGCTTCTTCCATCACAGCCGTGTGAACCGCCGCCGGACCTTCGTACTCCACCAATTTACATCCCGCCGACAGAACTAGATTCAAACTCTCTGGATCTAGTACAACGCCAGATATGATTGTTTCATCATGGAAAATCTTATCATACAGACTACCTGCCATAATGACCTGTTTGCCACCATAAGCTTCTATTCTCTCGATCAGTTCTTTTGCGAAATGTTTCCAGTTTCGTGACGGTTCGGCACTCAGGGCGAGTCCGATTTCTTTGCCTTTCGATTCCAAGCGGTAAAAGCTCATAGCCGGCCACGCAAAGTTCCGTATCAAACCGTGTTTTATAACCACGTAGGGCCTCTCTGACTCAATATGCCAATACGATTCAAGGTCCCATTCGTCCAACTTTTGTGCCTCCGTCACAGACAATATGTGTTCCACCATATTGTTGACAACATTGCCAGCATCACACCAGCCAGTGAAGCCTATCAACCATTTCCTAAGTTGCACCGTTTTTGTGTCCTTTTTCATAGATCAAACCCGTTTATTAAACCTTCTCGTTGCAAACGTCTAAAGAGTTCAAGACAGTCAGGTGCCACAAAATCGGCCCCTGCTTCCTTTAACTTGACTTCGGTGATCCTGCCGCTACCAACTCCCGCGGTCATTATACCTACTTCACAACCTGCAACTATGTCCAGCGGGTGGTCTCCGATTATGAGACACGAATCTTTTGACTTACCAAATTTCGTCAAGGCGGCATTGATGTGTTCCGGATGAGGCTTTACCCTTTTCACCGATTCCCTGGGAAGAAAGACATGACAATAGTGTTCGATATCCGGGAAAACAATTCTTACGGCTGTATCACAATTCCGTGTGATAATCGCCGTAAAAAAGCCGAGCCTTTTTAGTTTGTTGAGAAGGGGTTTTGTAAAATGAAAAAGTTTACCTTTCTTTGCTGCCTTTATCTCGGCGTCTTTTATC
>Ga0190313_1000568_pt1 | contig 21745 bp, 34 predicted proteins | sample 4870071011_MG_FD_169989 | JGI IMG/M metagenome (GOLD analysis project Ga0190313, IMG submission 169989) | Hydrothermal vent sediment bacterial communities from Southern Trench, Guaymas Basin, Mexico - 4870-07-10-11_MG | ecosystem: Environmental > Aquatic > Marine > Hydrothermal vents > Sediment ...
TGGTTGAGGAGCCTTGGCACGTTATTACGCTGACACCTATGCCTTAGTTGAGATTCTTAGAGGCAGCTCCGCTTATGAGAGGTATGCTAGTGAAGAGCTTGTTACTAGCGAGTTTAACTTATTGGAGCTTGCCTACGCATTAACAAGAGACTATGGTAGAGAGAAGGCAGTCGAAGTGTTGAGAATAGTGCGATCCTTTGTAACCATAGTTCAGACCGCAGACGAAGACTATGCTGAAGCTTCCGCGTTACGTATAGAGTTGAAGAAGCAGGACAAGAACCTCTCCCTAATAGATGCCTTAGGATACGTGCTCGCAAAACGCCTCAGGATACTATTCCTGACAGGTGACCGTGAATTCAAAGATCTAGATAATGTAGAATACGTTAAATAAAATATGACTTGAAAAATAACCAGAAATAAATAGATAGCCATCTCAAGCATATAGTATCTCTAAATACCCGTTACTTATGTGGTTACAATACTGGTAGCCACTAAACTATTCTATGTTATACCCAGCTTGGAACCTAAGATCTTCGATCCTTCAATCCATTCGCCTCGCGTAAGCTCTTAGAGATAGAAAGCAAGAAAATAATGGTATGCCCACCGAGCATAATATCCTCTACGAACACTATAATCTAAAAATCACTAACTCTTAGTCCCTGGACTAAGTGTCCCATATACTAGATAATAGGTATGAAAACTATACCTAAGTGTCCCAGATTCTCATCAACTGCTGGGACGTTTCTTTTTAAGTGCCAGCCTTCGGAGCCGGAGGTCCCGGGTTCAAATCCCCACGGGCCCGCCACGTAAGTGGTCTTCTCAGTAGATTTCCATAAGGAAGTATGTTTATCTTCTATGTTTTTCCTAGAAGAAGTAATGTGGTGACATGTTAGGTATGAGTGTGTATAGTAGGTGACCCACATTGTTAATCATGAGCATGGTTATTACCTGTATCAATATGGATTGCATTATCCTTAATCCCAGGCCTAGTGTTTAAGCTATCATAAGTTGGTGGGGATCTCATACCGTCTTGAGTACTGGTGTTAGTATTAGTCATAGACCTCTATGTGCTCATGCTCTATGACTACAAGTAGGCCTGGTTTAGGTTTTAGCTGGTTAACTTTAGAGGCTATTCTCTCAGCTAATCTTAGTATCTCGTTCTTGGAGGGCTGATAGGTAATGTAGATTACTCCGTTCCTTGTTAGAGATAAGAGTCTTGGTATTGTGAAGTCGGAGTCCCTTGTCAATATTGTTCTCTCAAGCTCGTTTGCTATATTGACTAATTCCTTGTCACTAATGCCTCGAATACCTAGATCTTGTAAACGGACAATATCTATACCATGCTGCCTCAAAAGAGTTACTAGCTTCCTAGGTATGTTTTCATCTGCTAGGAGTTTCGGCAACTACTACAACCCTCTTTAACGCCTTAGATGCGAACTTCAGGGCCTCATATACGGCTTCTAACGGTATCTCAAACTCCTCAGCAACCTCTCGGGGCTCCCAACCAGCAGCAAGCATCTCTAGAATATCATCAACAGTTATACGAGTACCTTTTACGGTAGGCCTACCTCCACGTCTACCAGGAATGATTTCAAGCCACTTATAGCCGGGCAAGAGAGCCATTTCAGCCACCACTAAGTAGTGTTATCGGAAAACTATGCTTTTATTTATTCAGGTTTTAAGATAGGCTCATCCCATCTTTTAACCCAATAACATCACACTCTTAGAGGGAACTCATGATGTATAGCTAGTTGACTGTCATACACATCTAGATATAACAGGTATGAATTCTTACTGTATCTGTCCCAGTTTTACATCAGCTAGCAGGAGAGATGCCTATAAGTGCCGGTCTACGGATCCCGGAGGTCCGGGGTTCAAATCCCCGCGGGCCCGCCACGTGCCTGCTATTCCTGTATTCTTCAATTATTTTCTCAATCCACTCACAGTTACCCAAGGACTTGCTACGACGCTTCTTTGTCTCAGGATCATACCATTCTTTATAAAGATAATACTTATTCCCAACTTTCCTAACGCGATAAAACACCAAGTTGCTCACACCCATATTTACCATATTATCACCTAAGTATATCAACTTATACTTGTGGCATAGAAAACACAAAAACATTGTGGTAAGAATACTATGTTTTTAATAGCATCTTCCCAGTATGGGCATTTTATCGTATTTGATCTTAAATTTCCTTTTAAGCTGCTTATTATCTAGCAACTTCATTAAGCAGCTTCTACATAAGTGTAGGGTTTTAACATGAATTAAACCTAGCCTCTTACTCTTATAGTATATTTTTACGCGCCATCTATCTTTACAGACAAGTGATCCTTTACAGATACTGCAGGTGTCTATGGGTTGTTTCCAATAAGGTGGCTTAAGTTGATGGCTATTAGCTTTATATAGCATTGCTTAGTATTCCTCGACTCTTCTCTTTTTAATGAATATTAGGTATTTTCCTTCAGTAATGATCCTTCTTCCATATGTTGGCATTATCTCGACTATAAGTTGCTTAGCTTCATTTTCTAGCCCGTAAGGTCTTAGTATTTCTCTTGCCTTTTCAAGGTCAAATATATGCTCTACTTCTTCATCTGCTTCCAAGTCTAAGATCTTAGCTAACTTATCGGCTATTCTCTCGTATTCCTCGCCATACAATCTCGCTTTTGATTTTAAGGCCTTCTTTAATAGGTCGAGAGCTTTATCTACTGCTCTTTTACCTTCACTTGTTAACTCGAAATGCCTTCTCTTACCGTGAAGACCTCTCGTTACCTTTACTAACTTATGGGCGATAGCATTTCTAACATACCTGTTAACAGAGGACTCACTAAATCCCAGTATTTTGCATATTTTAGCTATGGTCGTGTTCTCATGTTCATAGATTATTCTAAGCACTTGAAAGAACCTCGGATTATCAATAAGGTCCACCGCCACGGACTCTACGGATAAGGGGATAACTTCTTCCATGAACTCTTCATCACTTAAGTATTCTTCCTCATACCTTAAACCAAGCTTCCTTCTACTCAATTTCCTACTTCACCAATAAGCATTTCATCAAACATTACTCAAAAACGCTGCGACACCATTAATCTAAGGAACATAAATATTACATAATATGTACTTGTGTGTGCTGTTATGCTGTCGTTTTGGTTAAATCGTGTGCGATGTTAGATCGTAGAAACCGGTTAATTGGGCAAACGATTTTAAGCTAGAGGTACTAGCTAGTTACCTGCTAGATAACCTGAACCTGTTGGAAAGCTTAAGGTTTCATGGTTGATCCTCCGTGGCCCTGACATTTGCTTCACCTCTTACTCGAGGATTCTCAGTATTCCTAGACGCTTTTATCGAGAAGCTCGACCCATACATTAACGAAGTTATAACTTCACCCGAAAGAGTTGAAGAGATCGTGAAAAAGCTCATAGGGGATCATAGCCTATTATCACTGATGTTAGTAGCATCCATAGAAGTTATAAGCAAGTATAGGGTTAATCCAAGAGAAATAATCGTTAGGGTTGTAGGCGCATTCGAAGAACTAAGAGAAAAGGTTAGTAGGTGCGGTATTTCAGATCTAGATGCATTAGACATATTCGTTGAACATGATGTATGGAAACTAGAAATGATAATAGAGGATCCAGAAACCTTCTTCAAAACCCTTTACGGCTTCATGAAGAATTATCCTCAAGACTTTGCAGAATACGTTAAAGATTATTTTGCTGGATGGTTACTAGTAGTAGCAATAGATAAGGTAGCGGACTGCAACAAGATAGAAGAGTTAATGAGGATTCTACGAAAATATGCTGAAGACCTAGACGCCTATATTACGACGTTCCAGCTACTAATGGAAAACAAGGAGAAGACCTAAGCATAGAGATTTCATGCAAAGATGAAAAGTGCCTGCAAGAGGCACTAAGATCTTGAGCTTAAAGCATAGAGTGGACCTCTCTAAACAATTCATAAAGGACTCTAGAAAGCTTAATGGGAAGCTAAGACAAATACTGGAAAGCAGGCTCAAGGACATAGGAAACAACCCCTATGCTGGTAAGAGGCTTAAAGGACCATTAAGGGATAAATATAGCATAAGGCTTGATAAGCGACACAGAATAATATACTCAATACCTGAATACTGCGTAGTCTTAATCGGGAGAGTATTACACAGGAAGATAGCATATCAATAAACACCTTAACTTATCGACCTTAATTATGAACTTACTTCTTTTACGTTCCACTTTATGTTCGCCTCTTAAAGCATATCCACTTGTAGGGACAGAAATAACATGAATTGTTTCTTTCAGGGCTAGGTGGCCTACTATGTTTAAGCGAGAGGTAGAGCTGCCTAGCCCTATGGACTATCTCGGATACTAAACCCAGATCACGTGTAACCGTGAACGTCCTTAACCTGCCATTCCTATCAATGTATAGTAGTATGCCCTTGTTTATCCCGAATAATGCTAGGTAGTATCGTAGTTGCTTTCTGTGCTCGGGATAGGGCTCTTCAGGAACCTGCCCAATAACCTTAACCTCAACAATGACCTCTTCTTCACCAAAGTGTATTAAGTCTGCTTTACCTACAATGTAGACCTTATCGCCTTCAATGTTTAGCTCTAATTCACGCCTAACCTCAGCACGAGAACTACCTAGATGATCATTAATTAACCTCTCAAGGGCATAGTGTACTGCTCGACCAATAAAGAGTCTAACAACTTGGGGGCCCGTGAATTTTAAAGGCTTAATTCTACGATAGTAGGCTGCTCTTAGGCAACCTACAAGCTCAGCAACACTAATCCTATTTAATTCACGAGGCACCTCATTATTAACAAACCTGCTTATCAGCAACTCATAGAAAGTAGTGGAAGATAAATCGACGTTCATTGCTAGTTACCCCTCTTTACTAGGTTGAAGAACTTTTCCTTGATTTCGAGGTTTACTTGTGCTTTGCTATAGGAGTAGGTTACTGGGTTTCGATCCCAGCCACAGTTAAGACCTATTCCATGATCTCTAAGCCACCTACAACTTGGCATTAACCAGTCTTTACGTGAACCCCTTAAGCCATAAGCATACTCTACCTGATACCTCGTCATACGTTCATTATAGTCCTTAGCATACTGTTTAAAGAAGTCAATGACCTGATTAATACCGTAGCCTATCCATTTAAGGTACCATACAAGTATTAGCCTTTGATAATGATCTAGGTCGCCTACCTTAATCATTGCTTCAATTATTGCCCTAATACATGGGGGTACTGCCTCGCATTTAATGAGGTCCTCTATCTTCTCGGGTAATGGTGACTTATTCTTCGTGTCCTTGTATATTTTCACGGGTTTGACTTCAGGTATATCAAAGCTTATCCTAACAATAGGTATTTGCTTGGGATCTAGGGGTTCATAGTTTGACCAGTCGAAGTCCTCAGGATTAATGGGTTTTAGGTTGTAGTCCACTATTTTTGCAAGCCTTCTATGCGTTACCCCATTTAATACCTTAATGTTCTACGTGTATGGTATTCTCTGTAATCTACGGGGCTCACACACCTTTCGGTCAAGTACAAGACTATAATCATAGGGTTGAACTAGGTAGTTCCAGATATAGCTATAGGTTTCAAAGTCTATAGGCTTCTTCAACGGTATAATAAGTTGCAGTCCTTTAAACCCCGACTTAACCAGCACTACATCAATGCCAAATCTCTTCCTAAGACTATTAGCAAATTCTAGTCCCTTCCTAATAGCTAGGTCTGGGTCAGGTTCAAAGTCGAAGTCATAGAATAAGTACTGGAATACTGGCTCCCTTATTGCGGGCTCCTTATAGAATGCTATTGATAGGTAGAGGTTTTCGCTGAAATAATGCTGCTTAATGTACGGTAATGCAGTTACCCAGTCGCATACCTTATTCCTCTCAAACCCCGGTTTCTCAAGTCTCACAGCATTAATGGTTCTAGCTACTTCACGATAACGATAATTCTCGAGCCCCAAAGGTCCATGAAACCACTTAATAAAGAACTCTTCACTAATCATTGCCGTCACCTAGAAGATAGTATTTTTCAACGCCTTCCCTTTCATCAAAGGTTTTAGCAACTATGCCTTTTTCTTCAAGATATTTTAGCGCAATACCTAGTTTTTCATAGTTAATTAGTAAGCCTTCCTCAAGCCTACCCTCATGTTGATAAGTCATTAACTCGTTATAGATTTCAACTTCGCTCTTAGCACCTTCCTTAAGAACCTCCTTAACGGCTTCAATTAAGTTTAACTTTTCAATTCGTTTATGTGAGTAATGTTCCTTACAATGTACTTTACTCACCTCTTTTCTCTCTATAGATTCTTCTCCATCCTTTAATTCCCTAGTATTACTTGGCGGAATACTTGCGATCTTCAATTCATTTATGTGAGTAGAGTGAGTAAAGTGAGTAGAGTTCTGGGAGACCAGACTCGCAGATCTCACTAAATCACTTGATTTACTCTCTGATTTACCGGTCTCATTGGGTGTGCACACACCCTGGTTCTCAGAAACTTTACTCACTCTACTCACATTACTCACATCAAATAATTGAGAAGGCTTGTAGCCGTACCTTTCAGCTAATTCCTTAAATTCCTTCCTATTTATAATTCTAAACATACCTTCTATCTTTTGCTGATCCTACTTCGGTTTTTCTTATACCCATTCTAGTTAGTATTTTTCCTAGTCTTCTAACTTCCCATTGCTTTCTAAACGTTGATTCATTGTATGCTCCTTCCTCTATTAATATTTCCTTAATCTTATCTTGAGGATCCTTTACCTGGAATACTATTTCTTCCTTGCCTTGTTCTTCAAATAGCTTTTCAATGGCTTTTAAGATTATCTTTTCCTCACTGTATAGTTCCTCTTTCCTTTTCTGAAGGTCTTCGAGCATGTAGGATTTAACGTTCTCATAGACCTCTTTACCTATAAGGCGGGCTATTGTTAAGATGGGTAACCATAATTCCATTTCTCTACCTGATAGTCCTAGTCTACTTAGCTCTTCTATAACTATATTTATTGTTTCGAAGACTTCGTTTGCCCTAGTTAACCTAGCTAAATATAACTCGTTTCTTATGTCCTTAAAGTCCTCAGGTTCTGGATCCCTTTTCTCCTTTACTTCTTTAGCTATAAAATGTGCACCTGCTTCTAAATCGAAGAGTATAGCTGACTATTTATAGCTAAGAAGAGTCACCTACCTCGTTCTTACAAAATCAGTTATTTTTCTCTGTCTTAGAACTTCCTCTATACGTTTTCGAGCTAACTCTACATATTCAGGATTAATATCTATACCTACGAAATGCCTACCAGTCATAACTGCTGCAACACCTGTTGTTCCGCTTCCTATGAACGGATCTAAGACCACATCTCCCTTAAACGTGTATAGTTGTATGCATCCATAAGGCAGTTCTATTGGGAAAGGTGCTGGATGACTAACTCTCCTAGCTGACTCAGGTGAAAACTTCCAGACACTTCGTGTGAACTCTACGAATTCTTCTCTACTTATTGTGGCTTCCTTTTCGGGTCTCTTTTCCCTCTTAAAGCTCCCTTTCGACATCACTATTATATATTCATGAACATCCCGCAGAACAGGGTTTACTGGAGAAGCAAACGTTCCCCAAGCAGTACTTCCTCCTGCAACAGCGTCCCCCTTATACCAAATAATTATGCCTCGCATAAGAAAACCTATTTTCTCAAACCTTTCTATAAGGTATGCGTGCAGAGGTATGTATGGCTTCCTGCCTAAGTCTGCAACATTAAAACATACTCTTCCACCCCATACAAGTACTCTATATACCTCTCTCATTACTTCTTCGATAAAGTCAAGGTACTCACCAAGTGTGAGATCTTTATCATACTCTTTGCCAGTATTATATGGTGGAGACGTAACCATAAGATGAACACAGTTATCAGGTAACTTTTTTAAAACCTCTCTAGCATCTCCAAGAATAACTTTATCTAGAAACTCGGGGGGGACTTGATTCTCAATTAGATCCTTGAATGAGGGTTTCGGTAATATAATATCTTTATACATCTTTCTACTGTAGAAGGTAGTTGAGTCATGAGCTTCCCTTTTACCAACACCAAAACTATAGGTTTTTGTTCTCTTATTCTTCTTCATTTCTGTCACCCTTAACGGGTTCTACTATTACTATAAGCTTGTTGTTCTCCACCCTAATGTTCCACTTTAGCTTATCACCTTCTTTTAAATCAAATAGCCTAACAATACTAGACGGTACAGTCGTCCTTAAACTATTGCTTCTGGAGGATGCTTTAGTTAGCACAGTTATCTCTACCAACTATATTATCACCTATATAAAACATTAGGTAGAGGATTATATAAAACTTTATATAAAATAAAACCATGCTTGAGACCTTTATAATATATCACTTTTCACGGATCCCAACTTTTATAATATAGCTCTTACGCTTACCCTCAGGATCTACTTGATACCTAAATTTCTTACCACATTTAGGACATTTATAATAAAACACGTTCCACCACTTATATTTCCAAGTTTTCAATAACATGAAATCACCTTCATAACCACAATATGGACACTTAACCATGGCTTTCCACCGTTTTCTCTAAAAAAAACTAGGTATGTGAAGCAATAAAACTATCTACCTTAGTAATATATTAGTAAACTTTCTCTTTCCATATAAACAAAAAGAAAACTACAAGACCTCTAGTGTCTTAAAGAATTTTAGTATTTTGTAAGCGAATTTGTAACTCGAAAGGATTATTTCAATTCTATTCATATACAGAGCTATCTCTCGTATGGACAAGCCCGCTTCGTAAAATCTGAAAAGGAGAGCGAGACATTTAAAAGGGTGTAATTGTTTCATGGCAGAAGAGGGGTTATCGTTCTTCTATCCTTTCTCCATAATAGGCATTACCGTTCTGTTCTACGAAGCTGGGGTTTCGATTCAAATTCCTCTGAGCCTGCCAAACTTACAACTCCATACATGCTAGTGCTACATAGTCTAGATTCTACGATAAATGTATATAAGTCTTTTAATCAGGTAAGATTATTATCATTTAAGTATATTCAGGTATTAAATATACCTTCAGTGGTGATATGCATTTGAGCACAACTGAAGAAGTAGATGAACATATAAAGGTAACAATGTCATACAAAAACCTTATCATATATGTTATTATAGTTACCTTTATTGTGTTATTAACTGGAATTATTATAAATAATATTAGTCTCTACCTAGGGCTTCTAATAGTCGCTAACATAGTTATAGCAATAATATTAAATATTATTGGTAATAGAAGAAACTATGAGCTATACTTATACATGTTAATGTTAATATTGTTCATCGGAATAATAGTATACAATTACTTCCTCCTTTCGAAGTACTTGACACGTGCTAAATTCTTTATTCCATTACCATTTGCCATCTACATGGAATTGCAGACACGCAATGGTGTAGAGCCATTATTAGAGCTTGATTGGGGTCAAGTATCCTTGATAATATCCCTATTTCTACTAAGAAAGATAATAACACTATTAAGATCATTTAAATCGGCCGAATTCAATCCGAATCAAGCTAAGGAAAGTAAAGAGAAATCTAATTAAAAATTTAAAAAACAGCTATGTACTTTAGTCTAAGTAGATGCCGCGGTAGTATAGCCCGGTCAAGTATGCGGGCCTCTCGAGCCCGTGACCAGGCTATGCCTGGCGGGATACCCGGGTTCAAATCCCGGCCGCGGCACCAATACCATAATTAATATAAATTAAGGACATCTTCTATGGCTGAAACAATTCTTGATGCAACTATCCATGCTTCTAATGATTTATGGTATATGGAGTATATGGTGTTGGTTATAGAGTATGTTTCTTTGCTAAAATCTCCATGAGGAAATCCTCCAATAATTATAGCTGGATTCTTGTATTTCCTTAGTTCAAGTGCTATATCTTTAGGTTTCTTTCTTTCACCTTCTTCGGATAGTAGTATTACTTTATCTGCTTTTATGAAATTAATTAAATCTCTTAATTTCATGGTCTTAAGGTATATTAGTGGAGTTTCTGAGTCTGGAGGGACTTTACCTCTAATAAAGAGTTGTTCCATTAATCCTACAAACCTATTGTAGTTTTTAGGTATTCTGGTATCTGGTCTTACGAATAATACATGATCATTAATCGTGTGTACATAAGTTCTCATCATTCCTTCAAGGTTAAGTGGGCTTCCTTGAACTTCAAGTAGAGTTACATGCACTATATCTGGTCGTCCTCTCTTCTCCCTATTTTTAAGGTTTTTCATAGCAGCGTAGTGTAATGAAGTATCTAATAGTATTTCTCCTGGTGATTTTCCTCTCCTTTTTGCTGTTTTTATTACTGCTGGATGTTTCCATAACTCCCTAGGTACAAGTTCAAGTGCTGCTTCAGCTAATACTATGTGGTATATGGTCATCACCTATACTACCACTTTATGGCTAATACATGTAGCCTTATTTATAACCTAACTCAAATTTAGGGAATATAGAGAGTAGGCGGTTAATAAAATGACTTCACGGAAATGGTCAAAAAAAACAGCTCTAGCTAGAGATATAGCATTACAGAGAATGCAGATATTATTTGATAATGCTGTAAGAAGTGTAAGAAACAGTAATATAAAGTTCGCAAGAAGGTATTGTATATTGATAAAGAAAATAAGTATGAGGAATAAAGTCAAAATTCCAAGAAGAATAAAGAGGATGATATGTAAAAACTGCTTCATTCCCCTTATACCCGGAGTTACATGTAGAGTAAGGATTAAAAGTGAAGGTAGGAATTCAAGAATAGTAGTTACATGCCTAGTATGTGGTTGGGTACATAGATATAGGTTTAAGGGTTCAAGGACATGAATAGAAAGCTAAGAAGATTAAAGGAAATAGCCCAGCAAGACCCTGCTGATGTAATTATTGGGAAGAAGGGAGTATATGAAGGAATCATTAATGAAATTAAGAGGAGATTGGAAAAGAAGGGGATTATTAAAGTTAAAATGCTTAAATCATGTATTGCCGTTGAGAATAAAGATAGAAGGGAATTAGCTAAATATGTTGCTCGATTGGTAGATGCGCAATTACTAGAAGTCAGGGGAAGAACCTTTGTCTTATATAAACATAGAAAGAAGAAAAGCTCTCAAGGTAACCGTAATGTAAATAGGTTTTTCATGTAAGTTTATATCTTGCCACTCAAAGCTTAAAAGGGCGAATGTACAAAAGTGCTATAAAGTACATGAGTAGCGTGTGGTGAGTAAAATGGTAACAGTACTGGAAGTACCAGCAGATATGTTTATACAGAGGCTAGCTATGTATTTAAAGGAGGAAATACCTGAGATTAGGCCGCCAGCTTGGGCTATGTATATAAAAACAGGAAGACATAAGGAGAGACCTCCTACTGATCCTGATTGGTGGTATTATAGGGCTGCTAGTATATTAAGGAAAATGTATATTAGGGGTACTCCTATAGGTATTGAGAAGTTAAGGACTATATATGGTGGTAGGAAGAATAGAGGTGTAATGCCTGAACACTTCTATAAAGGCCCAGGTAGTATTGCTAGAAAAATACTTCAGCAATTAGAACGTGCAGGTTTGGTAAAGAAGATACCAGGAAAAGGGCGCGTATTATCTGATGCTGGTAAAAGCTTACTAGATCGTATTGCTTTTGAGGTATTTAATGAATTAGTAAAGTTAAGACCTGAGCTAGCTAAGTATAAAGGTTAGAGCTTGAAGAGGTGGGGGTCATGGCTGAGGCTTATGACGAAGAGCTTGAGATGATTAAGAGGAGAAAACTACTTGAGCTTCAAAGAAGACTGCAAGAAGAGGAAAGGATCAGAAGAGAACGCGAAGCTCTTGAAGCTCAAAGAAGGGAAATCTTAAGGAGAATACTTACCCCGAAGGCTCGCGAAAGGTTGAATAATTTAAGACTTGTTAGACCTGATATAGCTAGATTTGTTGAAGATCAACTAATAATGTTAGTTCAAAGCGGTAGAATTAGACCTCCCATAACAGATGATGTTGTAAAGGCCATACTAGAACAAGTATATGAACAAACACATAGAGACATTAAGATACGCATTATAAGAAGGTGATAATTATGGCTCATAATAAACCACACGCTCGTAAATTGAGGCTTGCAAAAGCCTTTAAGTCAAATTCTCCCGTACCATTATGGGTTATAGCTAGAACTAAGGGTAGATTTCGTATACATCCACGTAGAAGGCACTGGAGAAGAACAAAGTTAAAGTTATAAGGTGAAGAGTTTTGAAGGAGAAACATGACGTGATATATACAATACCATTGAGGAGAGTATATTGGGGTAGAAGGACAAATAGAGCTGATAGAGCAATTAAGTTAATAAGAAAATTCGTTTCTCGACATTTTGGTGTAGAGAGAGTAATCATTGATAATACTGTTAATGAGTATGTATGGAGTCGTAGTAGAGAAAAACCACCTCCAAGAATAACTGTTAGAGTTATAAAGATTGATGATAAGACAGCAAAGGTACTATTAGCTTCGTTAAGGTAAAAACATGGCATTAAACAAGTTGAGCATTTATGGAAACATAAATATAGGAGTATACGTTTTTACTAATAATCACTTAGCTCTTGTCCCTCCTCATATTGAGGATAAACATAGAAAAATAATAATTGAGACCTTAAATGTAGAGGTACATGAAGTTAAAGTAGCTGACTCGGCTTTGATAGGAATACTCATTGCAGGTAATGATAATGGTATACTGCTTCCCAGGATAGTTAGAGATGAAGAGTATAGACATATAAAGAAATTACTTGATATAAATGTGGGAATACTTCATTCTAGATTCACTGCGCTAGGAAATATTATACTAGCTAATAATAAGGTAGCTCTAGTGCATCCCGAACTCGAGAATGAGGCGATTACTGTCATAAAGGATGTTCTAGGAGTAGAGGAGGTTGTAAAGGGAACTATAGCTAAATTACCTGTAGTAGGTTCAGTAGCTGTACTAAACAGTAAGGGTTGTGCTATACACCCGGATGCAAGCGAGGAAGATATCAAGATGTTAGAGGAATTATTCAAAGTTAATGTAGGCGTAGCAACCGTAAACTTTGGTGTAACATTCCTTAGATCAGGCATCATAGCAAACGACCATGGAGCATTAGTAGGCGAAGCAACTACAGGACCTGAAATGATGAGAATTCAAACAATATTAAGCGTTTAAGTTTAAGAACCTCTAAGTTAAGGGATATGTGAGGTGAATAGTACTATGAGCGGTGATGTGAAAATATACTACGTTGAGGGAAAGATGCTCATAAGTCATGATAGAATGCCTACATGGCAAAAGTTTGGTATACTAGTAAGAGCTGTAAAGCCTGAACACGCTATAGAGAAGGTCTTATCAGATTTAGGTAGTAGGCATAAGTTGAAGAGAAGACACATTAAAATAGAATCAGTAAGAGAAGTCAAGTTAGAGGATGTTAAAGACCCTTACATAATCGCTCTTAGTAAACTAGAAAGGTGGGTTAAAATTGAGTAAAGAGGAGGATATTCAAGCACAAATGAGAGCATTAATAGAACAATACGTAGTTTTGCAAAATTATGCGGAAAGCCTTCAAAGAGATCTAAATACGGTTATAGGGGTATTATCAGAAATAAGATTAGCTAAAGAAACTATATCATCATTAAAAGACGAAGAAAGAAATGAATTTGAAGTACTCATAAGTCTTGATAGAGGGGGGAACGCTTACATAAAGGCACCTGTTATAAAACCTGAAAAAGTAATAGTTAATGTTGGTGCAGGATACTATGCCTCATTAGACTATGATAAAGCCATTGAGGTACTAACTCAGCGAGAAACAGAACTTGCTAAAGTGATTCAAAGCATACAAGGAGAATTAAGTAAGGTTGCTCAATACATGGAAGCTATTCGTGCAAAATTGGGAGAACTTAGGGTAAAAAAGGGTAATTAATAGTGTTTAAGAGATTAAAAGAAGCATTAAGTAAAGCTGTGGAAAGGATTTCTACAAAAGCTATTAGTGAAAAAGAATTGGATGAGGTACTCATGGATCTTGAATTGGAACTCATTGAAAGTGATGTAGCGTTAAATGTAGCGGAAGAGCTAGTTAAATCAATTAAACAATCAGTCATTGGGGTACGAATTCCGAGAAGAATGAGTACTAAGGAGTTTATTGTAGATGAGCTAAAGAATAAGATACTTGAAATATTAAGTGTAAGCGAGTATAGGGACATGTTCTCTGAAGCTAAAAGTACTAAGCCATATGTAGTAGTATTCATGGGAGTTAATGGAGTTGGTAAGACTACTACCATAGCAAAAGTAGCTAGTAAAGCTGTGAAACAAGGATTTAGACCCCTATTAGTTGCAGCAGATACCTTTCGTGCAGGTGCTTTAGAGCAATTAAAGATTCATGGAGATCGTCTTGGGATTCCCACCATTCAAAGAGCTTATGGAGTTGATCCTGCATCAGTAGTATATGACGCTATAATGCATGCTGAGGCTAGAGGTTATGATATGGTATTAGTTGATACTGCTGGGAGAATGCATGTAGATATAGACCTTATGGAGGAGTTAAAGAAAATAGTAAGGGTGGGCAAACCTCATCTAAAAGTACTGATTGTTGACGCATTAACGGGTAACGATGCTGTTGAGCAAGCTAGGTTATTTAATGAGCATGTAGGCGTTGATGGCGTTATAGTTACTAAGGTTGATGCAGATGTAAAAGGAGGGACTATACTAAGTGTTGTATATGAGATTAAGAAGCCCATATTATATCTGGGCGTAGGACAGAGCTATGACGACCTCATAGAATTTGACCCCAAATGGTTTATTGAAAAACTCTTCTAGTGGCTAGAGAAGCTATAGATTTTTAACATCCTATTCCCTTCAATTACAGGGCATTAAAAGTGCGCATCGAAGAACTCATAGAAGCTTGGAGAAAGATAATTGCATTAGCTAAGAAGCCGGACATGGATGACTTCAAGCAATCCCTAAAGTTAGTACTACTCGGATTCAGCATAGTAGGTCTACTAGGATTAGTTATTCACTTGATATTTACCTTCATTAGAGGTCTTATGTAAGGTGTGATGTAGTGTCAGCAGTAGCTAAGGGTAAGAGAAGAACAGCATTCTATGCAGTAAGAGTTACTGCCGGACAAGAACTAAATGTAGCTCTCCTCATGGAAATGAGGGCTAATAGCATGAAACTTCCTGTAGGAGCCATCGTAGTACCACCAGGTGTTAAGGGATACGTAATCGTAGAAGCGCCAGGTATACATGTTGTATATAGTCTTGCGTCAGAGCTAAAGCATGTAAAGGGGACAGCAGCTGGAATGGTTAGTCCAGAGGAATTGGAAAGATTAATAAGTCCAAAGCCTATACTTGAGGAAGTAAAGGAAGGTGAACTAGTAGAAATAGTTGCAGGACCCTTCAGAGGTCTTAAAGCACAAGTGCTTAGAGTTAACAAGGCTAAGGGTGAAGTTACATTAAATATTTTAGAGGCAGCCTACCCATTACAAGTAACTGTACCTGGTGATTACATAAGGCCCTTAAAGCGTGGTGAAAGATGATGAGCGCAGAACTTAAAAGAATAAGAATAACGGTAACAGGAGGCAAAGCTAAACCCAGTCCTGCTTTATCTTCAACTTTATCGCAATTAGGAATTAACATAGACGAAGTAATTAAGAGCATAAATGAAGCTACAAAAAAGTTTGAAGACATGAACGTAACTGTTGACGTAATAGTTAACACGAAAACAAAGGAGTATAAAGTAGAAGTGAAAATACCCACAACAACAGAACTTCTCCTTAAAGCTGTAGGTGCAAGTAAACCTTCAGGTGACCCAATGCATCAGAAGATAGGAAATCTGCCATTTGAGAAAATCGTTGAAATAGCATTATTAAAGAAACCTCAACTCCTCGCAAAAACACTAAGGGGGGCTGTAAAAATGATCTTAGGGTCCGCTAGAAGCATTGGTATAACAGTGGATGGGAAAGATCCTAAGATTGTTAGTAAAGAGGTTGATAAAGGTTTATATGACCAAATTTTAGCAAAATATGAAGAGGAGTGGTTAAAGGAAGAGTAATGAGCGTGCTCGATAATGAGCTTCATATCCAAAGAGAACATAGTAAAAGCAGTAAAGAAAGCTATAGAGCTCTCACCGAAAAAGAACTTTAAACAATCCGTAGACCTAGTAATAGTGTTAAGGGATATCGATATAAGATCACCTGAAGGTAGAATTAGAGAGACCATATTTCTACCGAAGAAAATATCAAGAGACGTAAAGATATGCGTAGCAGCTGATGGTGACATGGCGTTGAAAGCCAGGGATGCAGGAGCCTACATGGTACTAACTAGAGATGAACTTCAGAAACTAATGGGTAATAGAAAAGAAGCAAAGAAAATAGCTCAACAGTGTGATTGGGTTCTAGTAAGAGCTGATTTAATGCCAATAGCAGGTAGAGTGCTAGGACCAGCTCTAGGACCCAGAGGTAAAATACCAGTACCAGTACCGCCAACAGCAAATATTCAAGCATTAATTGAAAAATATAAATCAGCTGTTTTAATTAGAACAAAGGATCAAGCACAGATAATGTGTAGAGTTGGAGTAGAAGACATGAAACCAGAGGATATAGCTGAAAACATAATGGCTGTTTTAACCGCATTAGAGGGTAGATTAAAGAACCCTAGATATAATATTGCAAAAGTAATAGTTAAAACAACCATGGGATTACCCGTAGAGGTGAAAATCACATGAGTCCCGCAAAACTACTAAGTGTAAAGAAGCGAAAAATACCTGAATGGAAAATTAGAGAAATCAAGGAACTAGAGAAGTTATTAGAGGAATACAAGGTAATAGGGATAGCCAAACTTGATAACGTACCTGCTGCACAGCTTCAAGAAATTAGAAAGAAATTAAGAAGTAAAATAATGTTTAGAGTAACTAAGAATACATTATTTAGGAAAGCGTTAGAGAATGTTAAGTTAAAAAACATGAAGCAACTAACGAAGTATCTTGAAGGCTCAAATCTATTCCTATTTACTAACATGAATCCATTTGAATTAAACATGCTATTAGAGAAAACGAAAATCCCAAGATACGCTAAACCAGGTGACGTAGTTAATAAGGAAATAATCATACCAGCTGGTGATACAGGACTAACTCCAGGACCAATATTATCCATTTTCGGTAAACTTAGAATACCTACACAGACAAGAGAGGGAAGAATATGGATAGCAAGAGATACTAAGGTAGCTAAATCAGGAGACACTGTATCATCTGATTTAGCTTCATTACTCAGGAAACTTGATATAAAACCCATTGATGTAGGTATAGAACTCAAAGTAGTATACGACAACGGACTAATCATCCCAGGTGAAGAACTTAAACTAGACATCAAGGAATACGAGAATATGATCACTAAAGCGCACTTTAACGCACTCAAAGTAGGAGTGTCAATAGCATATCCAGAACCAACAATTATAGAACTAAGCCTAGCAAAAGCATATATGGAAGCATTAGCGCTGGCTGCAGAAGCTGTAATAATGACTAAGGAAACCATAAACTTGATCATATCGAAAGCAGCTATCCAGGCAAATGCATTAGCACAAATACTAGCTGAAAAAGCACCAGAGCTAGGACTAGCTAAACCTGAGGAAGCTAAGAAGGAAGAAGAGAAGAAGGAAGAAGTTAAGGAGGAAGAAGAAGAGGAAAAGAAGGAGGAAGAACAATTAGCTGAAGGACTAGCAGCATTATTCGGATAAAGTATATTAAGATTTAAATACTCCCTAAGATTATGAAGAATAGGTGAAACAAGACCTAGGTGAAGGGGGTCATGGAGTACATATATGCAAGCCTACTCCTACATGCAGCTAAGAAGGAAATAAATGAAGATAATCTCAGGCGTGTACTTGAATCAGCAGGTATACAAGTAGATGAAGTTAGGCTTAAAGCGGTTGTTGCTGCATTAAGAGAAGTAAACATTGATGAAGTATTAAAGACCGCGACAGTACCGGTAGCAGCTGCTCCATCAGCCGTACCATCAGCTCCTGCAGCTGAGGCAGCAGCTGAAGAAAAGAAAGAGGAAGAGAGAAAAGAGGAAGAAGAGAAGAAGGAATTAAGTGAAGAAGACATCGCAGCAGGCCTTAGCTCACTCTTCGGCTAAACCATAACGAATTTTAATTTTATATAGTAAAAGTTTACTAACTCTACGATTAGCTTATCACCATAGAAAACAGTAATTACTTTAGCCAAGATCATATTCCATTAGAACAAGAACTAAATATAGTTCCAGTAATATTAACTCACTAGGAGTGAAGATGATCATGAGCGAAAGAGTGAATGAGAGTGCGTATAGATTAAAGGTGCTTACAGAATCAGGTTATGTGAGGAAAAAATGTAAAATATGTAACACATATTTCTGGACACGTGATCCATTTCGTAATGTATGTTGCGATTCCCCTTGTACTGATTACGAATTCTTTAATTTAGAGATAAAGTGTCCTCCTCTTAGTGTTAGAGAATCCAGAAAGAAATTCATTGACTTCTTTAAGAGACATGGACACGAATATGTTAAGCCAAGACCTGTTGTTGCTAGATGGAGAGAAGATCTATATTTAACTATTGCCAGCATAGTAGTATTCCAGCCATTTGTAACTGAAGGCAAAGTACCTCCTCCAGCCAATCCCCTAGTAATATCACAACCATGCATAAGGCTTGAAGATATAGATAACGTCGGATTAACGTTTGGTAGACACTTAACGAGCTTTGAAATGGCAGCACACCACGCATTCAATTACCCAAATAAGAAGGTGTATTGGAAGGAAAGAACAGTTGAACTAGCTAAGGAATTCTTTACAGAAGAAATAGGAATACCCGAAGATGAACTGGTATTTAAGGAGTCTTGGTGGGAAGGAGGAGGCAACGCAGGACCGTCATTTGAAGTAGCTGTAGGAGGTCTAGAATTAGCAACGCTTGTATTCATGCAGTATAAGGTAATAGATGGAAATTATGTAGAGTTACCGTTAAAAATAGTTGATACTGGATATGGAGTTGAAAGAATAGCATGGTTTACGCAAAAGTCTCCAACAGCCTTTCATGCAATATATGGTGGACTCGTAGATACTTTCCATAAGCTACTGGATATCCCTCAACCTGATAAAGAGCTACTTAAAGTAGCAGGATATTATGTATCACGTATAGATCCAGAAAATCCTTCAACAATAACAAATCATAGAAAAATTGTTGCAGAAAGACTAGGCATTCCAGTAAAGGAAGTAGAAGAACAATTAAACCAAGTTATAAAGGTATACACGCTATTAGACCATAGTAGAACATTGGCATGGATGTTAGGTGATGGAATAGTACCATCTAATGCTGGTGAAGGATACTTAGCAAGACTAGTAATTAGAAGAGCTCTAAGAACATTAATTAAAATGAAGACGGATATTACATTAAAAGATCTAGTTCTACTTCAGGTAAAGTATTGGTCTCAAGATTTCCCAAAGCTTATGAAAATGAAGGACTACATACTGGATGTACTAGAATTCGAGGAAAACAAATTCAAGGAGGTCCTTAAGAGAGGATATAGTATAGTAGCTAGCTATGTTAGGAGAAGGAGGAAGTTAGGTATTGAGGAATTAGTTGAGCTATACGATTCCCATGGCATACCTCCAGAGATGGTTTCAGACTTTGCCTCTAAAATGAATATTAAGATAACGAGACCATCTAACTTTTATTCATTAGTGGCTGCACGGCATGCTAAAGCACCAATAAAGCCAGTAACCAAGGCAAAGCTACCTAATGAAATAATTGAGTGGGCTAAGAAATTACCTTCAACTAAGAAGCTATTCCATGAAAACTCCTACTTAAGAACCTTTGAAGCAAGAGTAATTGATGTTAATGACAAATTTCTAGTGCTAGATCAGACAGCTTTCTATCCAGAAGGAGGAGGTCAGGAATCAGATCAAGGCTATATACTAGTTAGCGAGGAGAAAGTAAGGGTAATTGATGTACAGAAAATAGATGAAGTAATAGTACACGTACTTGAAAAACCCGTAAAGATAGAACGCGGCTCTAAGATTAAAGGTGTAATTGATTGGAACAGAAGATATAAGCTAATGAGACATCATACAGCAACACATGTACTATTAGGAGCTCTAAGGAAAGTTCTTGGAAAGCACGTATGGCAAGCTGGTGCCGAAAAGACAGTACATAAAGCTAGACTAGACGTAACCCACTATAAGCTACCTGATCGTAAACAAATAATGCTAATAGAGAAATTAGCTAACGAATTAGTGGAGAAAGGAGTTCCTGTACATTCAATGTATATCCATAGGAATGAAGCTGAAAGCAAATATGGATTCATAATATACCAGGGAGGAGTCCCTGAAGACCCCATATTAAGAATAGTAGAAATACCTAACTGGGATGTCGAGGCATGCTTTGGAACACACTTATCAAATACTTTTGAAATAGGAGGAATAAAAATAATTAATGTGGAGAAAATACAAGATGGAGTAATAAGATTCGAATATGTTGCTGGAACTCAAGTTGTAGACTATGCAGCAAAACTAGAAGATCAACTATATAGTATCGGCTCAATACTAAATACCTCACCTAGCGAGATAACTTCACGATTGAAATCAGTAATGCAAGAACATGAAGACTTAAGAAAACTCCTAAGCAGATATCGTAGAAAGATAATACAAGAATACTTAGACATTATAGAGAAAAACTCAAAGATCATAAATAATATCAGATACTTCATCCTAATAGATAAATTAAATGATCCCATAATGTTAAGAGATTTAATGCTAAAAGCAATAAAACAAATAAGAAACATATTAATTGCCGTTGCTAGGCAAGAAGGAGATAGATCCCTCATTGAAATAGCTATTAACAAGAGAATATCAAAAACTATTGACCTAAGAGAATTACTAAGCATGATAAGTAGCAAGCTAATAGGCGTAAAAGGTGGAGGTAAGAGAGATCACATAACATTAAGTGTTAACAAGAAAGTAGATAAAGTAGTAAAAGACTTAGAAAACATAATAATAGAGTACTTGAGTAGAATACAGCCTTGAACTCAACCATAAGAGAAGATGTAGTTATTGAAGCCATTAAAGACTATAAGTACCTACTAAATAGAGGGTATCCGCGAACATTAGCATTAAACACGGTGACGACAAGATACATGTTGAGCAAGAGAGAACGACTACTACTATATCGAACAGTACATACAGATGAACAGGTCCAGAGAATTATTAATAAACTAATAAATGTAGAATCTATTGATAAGTTTCCCTTAATAATTGATGGATATAATGTTATATTAACGATAAAAGCTGCAGTAATGTGTGACTACGTCTATGAATCTGACGATACATTCGTACGAGACCTATTATCAGTTCATGGCGCGGTTAAATACGATACCTATTTTAATGAATCATTAGATTTACTTATACGTACAATTAAAGAATTGAATGTTCCATACGTGCTTATAGTACTCGATAAACAAGTAAGCAAAAGCGGTGAACTTGCAAGAAATATCAGAAGTCTCCTAGAAAAATATGGAGTAAACGGGAATGCTGAGACTATGAGAAAAAACGATGTATTCATAATAAGTAAAGCTAAAGATTACGTAGTTTGCTCAAGCGATATAGTAATATTATTAAAAGCGGAAAAGGCATTTGACTTAGCGGGGTTTATCATCAGGAAATACATGCCTAATAAGGTAATAAGGTTAAAAATACCCTAATAATAAAGTAGTAGA
>Ga0190313_1000569_pt1 | contig 21719 bp, 25 predicted proteins | sample 4870071011_MG_FD_169989 | JGI IMG/M metagenome (GOLD analysis project Ga0190313, IMG submission 169989) | Hydrothermal vent sediment bacterial communities from Southern Trench, Guaymas Basin, Mexico - 4870-07-10-11_MG | ecosystem: Environmental > Aquatic > Marine > Hydrothermal vents > Sediment ...
ACCTTAACACACTGCTCAGAGACCGCTGGGGCGAGCTGACCGACCAGCCCTGGTGGGCCCTAGGCTAGGCGGCCCGGAGGGGGGCAGCGCGGAGACCATCGAGCGCAGCTTAGGAGGCAGGTCGAGGTCAGGAGGAGCGGTAAGTTCATGGTGTCGGTGGGGAGCCCGTGCGCCCGGCACGAGCGTCGTCAAGCTGAGGCTGTTCGTCGAGCTCGCCAGGAAGGTGACTAGCGTCAATAGTTCTTATATTTGGAAATACGCTATTTTCCGAAAAGCTTATTAGTGAATTTTAGAATAAACTTTGTAGGTGAGGGGATGTCGAGCCCTGTGGGGAGGTACGCGCGTAGGGTGTACTCGCTATGGGGCTCCGGCGAGTTTCGCCCTGACAAGCCTAACCCGAGCGCAGTGCTTAGCAGCCGCCAACCCGAGGCCCCGACCAGGCTCGCCATAGTGGCCCTGCTGGCGCTCAAGGGCCCCATGACCGTTAAGCAGATCTCAGAGGAGCTTGACCTCTCGCCCAGCACCGTGCTGGGTCACGTCAGGAGGCTGGTGGAGGCTGGCGTGCTAAGGGAGGTGGAGGTGCCTGAGAAGAGGTACAAGCGCGAGAGGTACTACGACGTAGCCGTCGTGGTGTACACCGACGAGGACGAGAAGCTCATCTGGGGCGTCGTCAGGAAGTACGCTGACATCCTCGGCGAGACCGCTGGGGCGGTGCTGGAGAAGTGCCTAGAGGAACTGAAGGGCAGGTTCGGTGAGACCTTGATGGCCAGGCACGGGCTGACTCTTGAAGATCACGAGGTGAGGCACTACGTCTGGGTGAGACTTTACGAGGGCGCCTGTGAGGTTTTAGAGGCTAAGGGCGTCCTGAAGAGCCCCCTGAGCACGCCGAGGCGGTGGTACTACTACATTGGACTCAGGGGCAAGGGCTGAGGGCTCGGCGCTCACCGCAGCGGCCGCTTGAGCTTGAACGGCTTCCAGCCCATCTCCCCTCTAAACTTATTTATCATCTCGATGGACTTCAGCTTGTCCTCCCTCGACATCTTGCTGGTCCTAAGCACCGCTAAGAACAGGATGTACGTCCTCCTGTGTATGGTCGCCCTTGATATGCCGTGCTCTAGGTCCTCCCTAAGCTGCTCCAGTATGCCAGCCACCTCCTCGGGGCTGCTCAGGCCCCTCTCGCCTATGTCTCTAACCTGGGTCCCCAGGTATAGCGGGTGCCCCTTCGGCACGGTGAAGTACCTACCCCTCTCGTACGTCACCCTGCCCTTGACCAGGAGGTCGTAGAGCTCGTAGTTGGCGCTCCACTCTGGGTTCCTCTTCTCCAATTCCTCCAGCACCATCTTGGCTATCTCCTCAGTCGTCGTCCCCTCCTTGACTCTCGAGCTTATTGAGTCCGCTATCTCCCTGGCGACCTCGATAGGCGCGCCAGCCTTGAAGCAGCTCACGACTATCTTCTCCTTGACGAACTCCTCCTCCCTCCCGTCCCTCTTGACGACCTTGACCATGGTAGCTTGCTTGGACGGCGGCCTTTTATGCTTTTGGGCGGCCAGCTCCCAGGACTACGGCGTCAGTAAGCTCACCCTGACATCACAGGTCAGCCAGCCATCAGCACATCATCCTTAGCTTGCTTAAGTCAAGCTGATATTTAAGGGGTCTCGCGTGCCGGCAACCTGGAGCAGCCTAGGTGCCCGCTGCTAGGTGGTTAGTGTTAATAGTCACAAGACCCCGCACTCTGTCGTGAAGATAAGGAAGATGGCCTGGGTGTCAACCGTCAGCGCGCACAGGGTAGGCTGCGAGAAGGCGATCAGCGAGCTGCGCCGGATGGGCGTTGAGGAGCTGGTTCTGCTCACCGTGGACGGCGGCGGTCCGCTGTACCCGAGCGACATCAGGCCCCAGCCCGCCAAGCTGAGGGGGAAGGACCTAGTGAGCCCCCTCATTAAGCTAGCCCGCAGGGAGGGGATGAGGACACACGCGTGGATCGTCACGCTGAACTTCCACAACGTGGAGTTCGCCAGGGAGCACAAGGACCTGTACGTCGTGAACAAGCTCGGCGTCTCGTGCGTCGACGACCCGCCCTACGTCAGCCACTACCTGTGGCTGTGCCCCTCGAGCGAGGAGGTCGTGAGCAACGTAGTCGAGCTGTTCCTGGAGGTGGCCTCGCGCTTCGACGTGGACGGGCTCCACTTCGACTACATAAGGTACCCCGACGTCGTCCTGCCGGAGGGCATTAGGGGCAGGTACGAGGGCGTGCCACGCGAGGAGGTGTTACTGCCGCGCTTCGACTACTGCTACTGCGAGCGGTGCAGGGAGCTCTTCGAGAGTGAGCACGGCGTCGACCCAGTCGAGCTGAGGTACATCGAGCCCGACTACGGCGTCTGGTTTAGGTGGAGGGCCCAGAGGGTCACGGAGCTCGTCAGGCGGGTGTACTCAGCGGTCAAGAGGTACGACAGCAGCTTGGAGGTCAGCGCCGCCGTGTTCGCGACGCCCGAGCTCGCGTACAGGTACGTCCTGCAGGACTGGCCCTCGTGGGGCCTGGACTTCTACAACCCCATGATATACCACGAGTACTACGCCCGCCCCTCCGGCTGGATAGGGCAGGCCGTCCGGGAGGGGGTGCTTAGGGGAGCTAGGACATGCGCTGGCATCCTCGTGGGCTTCATGAGGAGCGAGGAGGAGCTGGCGAGGAGCTTCGCCGACGCCGTCAGCAACGGTGCCTCTGGGATATGCGTGTTCGCCTACCCCCCGCCCCGCCCCGAGCTAGTTGAGTGGGTCGGCAAGGCATTCAGGGGGCTGAGCGGCGGCTGACAGCAGCCAGACGTTAGACGTTAAGCCTGCCGAGTTTATTAAGTGGGGCGCTGAGTAACCACCTAAGGTACCTGAATGAGACGCATTGGTAGGGCGTTCAGGGTGTCGCGCAGGCGCGTCGGCAGGGCGTTCAGGGCGACCGCCAGAGGCGTCGATCGTGACCGTGAGAGTGAGGGTGAAGAGGCTCGAGGGCCCGAGGCAGGGCTCAGCAGTTGAGGGCGCTGTCCTGCTGAACGGGGCTGCACTGGGCTCTCGCTGGAGGTCATGCTCCCGATAGGCTGGCGGAGAGGCTGGGCCTGTGGCCCTCCGAGGAGGTGGCTAGCGCGGTTTACGAGACCGTCGGTGGCCCAGTCAGGCTGTGCTACATGAGGGAGGGGGCGCTGCTGTCCATAGTGGCTGAGGGAGCCCCCACAGAGGAGATCGTAGTCGACGTCGTCTCGCCGATGAGCGCGAGATCCTGATTAGCGACTGCGTGATAAGCGAGCTCGAGATGGTGATTCTCACGCCTACAGGGGGAGTGGAGTTCAGGCGCGACTCAGTCGATGTGGCGAGGAGCAGCTGCAGGCCTGAGCCGTGGTGAGGACGGCTAGGCTCCAGTCAGGCTGCTGGCCCACGCCCCGAGGACGTCTAATATTGGCGATGGCCAGAGGCCGAGGGCGAAGCTAACGGCGGCTAGGAAGCCCATCGGCACCAGCATCGTGAGCGGAGCTTCCTTGACGCCCTCCAGGCCCTCCCTCAGGGGGCCGAAGAAGATCCTCTTCAGGGCCCACAGGCCGTAGGCCGTGGTCAGGGCCGCGCACATGACTGCCAGCACGACCACCGCCACCTCAGCACCCCTCGCCACGGTGAAGCCGCCTAGGAATATCATGAACTCGCTCACGAAGCCGGCGAGCGTGGGCACTCCGGCCAGCGAGAACACGCCCACCGTGAAGAGCACGGCGGTGCACGGCATCCTCTTGGCCAGGCCGCCGAGCTCCCTCATGTCTCTCCTGCCGCCCGTCTGGTGCATGATGGCGCCAGCGCAGGCGAAGAGGAGGCCCTTGGCGCACGCATGGGAGAGTATGTGGTAGACGGAGCCAACGACCCCGTAGTAGCTGCCAGTGGACATGCCGAAGAGCATGTAGCCAATCTGGCTGATGCTGGAGTACGCTAGCAACCTCTTGATGTCGAGCTGGGCGAGGGCCATCATGCCGCCGTAGAACATCGTGACGACCGCTAGGGCCATGAGCCACGTGTGTAGGGGCCATATGGCGCTCCAGAAGATCGAGACGATTATCCTGTTGAAGGCGTACACGCCGCACTCTATCATGACGCCGCTCAGCAGGACGCTTATCGGAGTCGGCGCCTCGGCGTGAGCGTCGGGGAGCCACGTGTGGAGGGGCACGACCGCCATCTTGACGAAGAAGCCTATGGCCATCGCCGCCGCTATCCAGGGCACGGCCCCGCCCACTGAGGGGTTGGCAGCGAGCCTGCTGGGCAGCTCGTAGATGTCGAAGGTGCCGAAGAGCACGTACGCCGCCAGGATTCCGGTTAGGAGCGACAGGGCCCCGACGTGCGTGTAGATGAAGTACTTGAAGCTGACCCTCTCCCTGTCCCCATAGCCCCACTCGGCTATGAGGAAGTACGAGGGGACGAGCATCAGCTCCCAGAACAGGTAGAACTGGATGAGGTTCGTGGCCAGCACCGTCCCGACCATGCCGCTGGCGTACAGCAGGTACAGGGCAAAGTAGGCCCCCAAGCCGCCCCTGTGCTCCATGTAGGCCACTGAGTATACCGACGTCGCGGCAGACAGCGCCAGTATCATCAGGGCTACCGGGATGCTCAAGCCATCAGCTCTAAAGCCGAAGCTAAGGCCCGCTGAGGGGGCCCACGCGTACTCCTCCACTATGGGGCAGTGGGAGGCAGAGTACTCAGCTAGAACTATCAACGCCAGCAGGGTCGAGTAGAGCAAGGCGGCAAACGTCGCAGCGCCCCCGAGCTGCCTGCTCCTCTTGCCAGCTAGGTACGCCAGGGGGGAGCACGCCAGTGGCACCGCGACCATCTGAGTTAGCGGTAGCGGGACCGTCATGATCCCACGCCTGCGCCGATCATTAGCGAGACTACAATCAGCAGGAGCAGACCTATAATTATTTCCAGGACGTTGTAGTTCAGGTACCCCGTCTGGACCCTCCTCGCAGCGCTGAAGGCCGCCTTGAAGAGCCTCGAGACTAGCAGGTTCCAGCCCTCAAAGACGAAGATCTCAGCGAACTTAAACAGGCCCAGGGCCACTGAGCAGGCCCCCCTCGCCAGTAGCCTGTTCGCGGCCTCTAGCGAGCCCTCGATCGCGCTGCTCATCAACGCTGAGGCCCTCAGCGTCCCGCCGACGACGACCTTGTAGTAGAGCGGGTTCACGTACCACCGGTTCACGAGGAATGAGTAAAGCGCTGAGAGGAGGCGGTGCCCCTCAATTAGGCGCCCAGCGTCGAGCCTCCTGGACACGTATATCGGGTAGGAGGTGGCGATGCCGAGGGCCACCATGGCCAGCGACAGCGCTGTCACGAGGACTCGCGCTAGCCCCTCGGCTCCACCGTCACTTACGCTCAGGTGGGCTGGCGCTAAGGCGTGGTGGGCCACCCCCTCGAGCCAGGGCGCTAGCGCGCTGAAGGCTATCGTTAGGGCCGTTAGCGCCAGGTACGGCGCGTAAAGGCAGAAGCTGACCTCCCGCACCTCGTGACCCTCCTCCTCGAGCCTCCTCAAGTGCTCGCTCTTCGGGCCCAGGAAGACGAGGCCCACCATCCTCACCGAGTAGAAGGCGGTGAGGGCAGACGCAGCGACCGCCATCGCGAAGGGCGCCACCTGGCCCGAGGCGAGCGACGCGGAGAGGACTGCCTCCTTCGTCCAGAACCCGCTCAGGGGCGGGACGCCAGCCAGGGAGAGGGCGCTGATGAGCATGCAGGCAAACGTCACCCTCATGCTCCTCCCCACGCCGCCCATCTGGAAGACGTCCTTGGTCTCGCACGCGTGAATCACTGCGCCCGACGCCAGGAAGAGCGTCGCCTTGAAGAGGGCGTGGCTGATCAGGTGGAGGACGGACGCGACCAGCCCGAGCACGTAGTCCCTAAGCAGGCCCGCCGCGCCGAGCCCCAGCATCATGTACCCTATCTGGGAGATCGTGGAGTACGCGAGTATGCGCTTGAGCTCCCTGGCGACCATGGCCTGGCTGGCAGCCATCAGGGCGGTGAAGGCCCCCACCGTGGCCAGGACCTGGAAGAAGACCACGGCGTCTTGGCAGCCCAGCCCCCAGGCAGCCCAGTGTATCACTGGGAGCATCCTGGCCATTAGGTACACGCCAGCCTTAACCATCGTTGCGGCGTGTATCAGAGCGCTGACGGGAGTGGGGCCAGCCATAGCCTCGGGGAGCCACTCGTGCAGCGGGAACTGGGCCGACTTGCCGAGCGGCCCCATCATGACCAGCAGCAGGGCTGGCAGTAGGAGACCCCTGCTCGACATCTCAGAGATCCAAGAGGGGTCCTCCATGAGCTCGACGAAGCTGAAGGTCCCCGAGTGAATGTATATCAGCATGAAGCCAACTAGCATCAGCAGGTCGCCGACCTTCGTCATCACGAAGGCCTTCATCGAGCAGTGGCTGGGGGGGTAGTTGAGGACCCAGTACTCCCTCTCGTCGGTGTAGTAGTGGCCTATGAGCGCGTAAGACGTCACGCCGACCATCTCCCAGCCCACGAACATCTGAACGAAGTTGTCTGACAGAACCAGCAGCATCATGCCTCCGACGAACAGGTTCATCATGGCCCAGAAGCGCGCCAGCCCGGGCTCGCGCTCCATGTACTTGACGCTGTAGACCATTATGAGGAAGGCCACCCAGGAGACCACGTTCATCATCACGGCCGCGAGGGCGTCGACGTAGAAGCCCAGGCTAACCCCCAGCTGAGGCACCCAGGGGTAGGTCAGGTGGAGGGGGCCGCGCTGGAGCACGTGGTGGAGCACGGCGACTGAGCACAGGGCAGACACCAACGTGTAGGCTGGCTGAACGATTACCCCAGCCCTGCGCCCCCCACCGACGAGAGCCGGAGCCGCTACGAAGCCCAGAACTGGAGCCGCCCAGCTCAGCCAGACCATGAGCTCAAGCAAGGCAGTGCACCTCTATTCAAGGGTGGGGCCGCAGAGATATAAGGTTTTACAATTGTCAAATAATCACCCCACTGTTACGTATGCGCACACTACAGGGTGAGGGCGCCCTCTGCTAGCCAAGGCCCATCACGACAATGTAGAGCCACAGCCTTGTCGCGCATAAACTGAACGCCGTCAGCAACGCTTTTCTCTCTGCTCGCTAGAATCTCTCCGAGGCTGAGCGCCTTGCGGGAGCTGCTAGTCGTGGTGATGCCCCTAGTGCTCGTGATCGTACTGTACGCGCTGGGCAAGCGAGCGGCACCCAGGCCTAGGAGGTCGAGCGAGAGGGACGCCCCCTACGCCTGCGGTGAGGACTTCCCGCCCGTGAGGCCCCACATGGTGGTCAACTTCTTCTGGTACATCGCCATATTCTTGATATTCGACATGGTCGACTTCATAGTCGCGCTGTCCTACGGCGTCGACCCCCTGTGGCCGCTCGTCTACACGTGCATCGCCATGCTGGCGCTGCTGGTGGCGCTCACATACAGAACACGGGAAGGATCGCCGTGAACCAGTGTGTACGCCTTCATGGCGTTAGTGGTCCGTGGACCTTGAGCCCACGACAGGCTAGCTCGCCGTTATCAACGCCTTCAGTGACAGAGGGCCAGAGAAAGGCTTTTCTTAAAAGCTAGGCCTTAATCGGGTAGGCGAGGTGCATGGGCATAGCCTCGTGGGCGCTGAGGTCGTCGCCCTGGATACTGCACTTCAACTCGGGGGGCTGCAACGGGTGCGACATAGAGGTCGTCGCCGCCCTCATGCCTCACTACGACCTCGAGCGCTTTGGCATACTCCTCAAGGGGAGCCCCAGGCACGCTGATATACTGGTGGTCACGGGCCCCATAACTAGGCAGGTCGCTAAGAGGCTCATCAGGATCTACGAGCAGATGCCTGAGCCCAGGTTCGTCATGGCCGTTGGCACCTGCGCCATATCCGGCGGGGTGTTTCGGGGGGCGTACAACGTGTACGAGGGGGTGGACAAGGTCATTCCAGTCGACGTGTACGTCCCCGGCTGCCCCCCAAGACCTGAGGCCATAATAGACGGTGTGATTAAGCTCCTCGAGAGGCTGAGGGAGGCGAGGGGGCGTGGCGAGGCGAGAGCTGGAGGCCCTGCGCGAGAGGCTTAAGGGGACCATAGGCGACAGGTTAATCAGCGCCAGGGCCGAGGGGGATAGGAGGGTCACCATCGAGCTGGCCCGGGACGGCTTCAAGGATAGCTTCGCGAGGGTCCTCGAGGCTATAGGCGAGCACTACGTATCGGCCATCACTGGCGTCGACTGTGGGGACTCCATAGAGGTGATATACCACTTGTGGAGCTTCGACCTCCGCGCGGAGGTGTCAGTGAAGGTGAGGGTGCCCATGGACGAGCCTAGGCTGCCGACGGTCTGCGACGTGCTGCCAGGCGCCGTCCTCTACGAGAGGGAGGTGCACGACCTACTGGGTGTAACATTCGAGGGCCACCCTAATCTCAAGCGCCTCGTGCTCCCCGAGGACTGGCCCGAGGGCGTGTATCCCCTTAGGAAGAACGTTTCACTGAGCAAGGTTAGGAAGCTCATGCTGGGCGAAGGGCGCTCCGCCTGAGGCTTGCCGCGACTCTGAAGCGCAGCCCCCCGAACGCAGTCTCAGCGTGCCCTTGGCATCCCCCCTAGCAACTCACATCAACTGACCGGTCAGCGTTGGAAAGATGCGATCGCGCTGCTACTCTAACTCAACCCCACCCAACTCAATGCTTTGACAGATACTCACAGATAGCCTTGGCAAAGTCGCCTGCGGTCTCAGGGCCCACAGACGTTATGACGTTCCCGTCCCTGACGACGCGCTCGCTCACGTACTCGGCCCCGCCCTCCTTCAACAGAGATATGAGCCTGCTGTCGGGGTAGCAAGTCGCCCTGCGGCCCTCCAACACGCCAGCCCTAGCCAGCACGCCGGGGGCTGCGCATATCGCAGCAACCAACTTCCCCCTCTTGTCGAACTCCCTGCACAGCTGCTCCAGCACGTCGAGGCCGGGGTCCCGCACCTCCCCGACGACCCTCACGTAGACGCCCGGCCCCCCTATGATGACTATGCCGTCGTAGGACTCAGCCAGCTCTCCCAGCCTGCCCTTTACGTCGAGTATATAGTAGTCGTACCCTATCCCGACAGTCCTGTTCACGGCCAGTATGCTAACCTTGGCCTTGCACTTAGTCAGCGCATTCCTAACTGGCCCCAGCTCCATCGGCTGGTAGTTCTCGAAGACCACTACGAGTACTCTCTTGCCGCTCAAGTCGTACTGAACCTCCCCGCCTCCAGGGCTGATCAGCATGATGGCCGCGCCCGCTAGCGCTAGCGCTACCGCCACGCCTATAATCGCCAGCAGCAAGCGCCTCGTCAAGCTTGGCCCCCTGACCTCTTACGGCCCGTAGCCATATATCTCTTTGGATGCTGCTGGGCTAGCGCGACAATGGTAGCGCGCCTGTTAGAGGTGGGACAGCTCAGCTTTACTTACGTACATGCTGACGATCCCCACTTGGCCAGGTCTCGCCCCAGACATGGACAATACATAAGGATATAGCGGGGGGTCGCTTAATTGAAGTGAGGCCGTGGAGAGGCGCGTGGCGCCATGTGTAGCGAGTACATCGAGATACCAGTCGGTCCGCAGCACCCAGCCCTCAAGGAGCCGATAAGGTTCGTGTTCCGGATCGACGGCGAGATCGTCGTCGGGGTCGAGCCGAGGCTGGGGTACGCCCACAGGGGGATAGAGAAGCTCGCCGAGAGCAGGAACTACGTCCAGAATATATACTTGTTCGAGAGGGTGTGCGGCATCTGTAGCGCCGCCCACACGACGTGCTACGTCGAGGCCGTCGAGAGGCTGCTGGGCCTCGATGCGCCCCCCAGGGCCCGCTACCTCAGGACGATAGTGCACGAGCTGAACAGGATACACAGCCACCTCCTCTGGTTCGGGATACTCGCCCACGAGATAGGGTTCGACACGCTCTTCATGTACGCCTGGCGGGACAGGGAGCTCCTGCTGGACGTCGTGGAGGCGCTCACTGGGAACAGGGTGCTCTACGCCTACAACCTGATCGGCGGGGTGAGACACGACCTAACCCCTCATGTCGAGGAGTCGCTCAGGAAGGTTCTGAGGTACCTGCGTGAGAGGGCGGAGTACTACAAGAGGGTCGTTGAGGAGGACAAGCTAATCAGGGCCAGGACGGTCGGAGTCGGCGTGCTGAGCAAGAGGGACGCAATCGCGCTGGGGGCCGTCGGCCCTACAGCCAGGGGCTCCGGCGTCGACACCGACGTGAGGAGGGACGATCCCTACGCGGCATTCGACGAGGTAGACTTCAACGTCGTCGTGCGCGATGAGGGGGACGCCTACGCTAAGACCATGGTCAGGATCTGCGAGATCGTAGAGAGCATAAACGCGATCGAGGACGCTCTCAGCAAGATGCCCGGCGGCGAGATCCGCGTGAAAGCGCCGCTCAGGGTGCCAGAGGGGGAGGTCGTGGCTCGGGTCGAGGCTCCCAGGGGCGAGTTGCTCTACTACGTCAAGTCTAACGGCACGGACAGGCCCGAGAGGGTCAAGGTCAGGACGCCGACTCTTGCAAACATACCAGCCGTCTGCAAGATGCTGAGCCAGGCGTACGTGGCCGACATCCCAGTTATAGTGGCTAGCATAGACCCCTGCATAGCCTGCATGGACAGGGTCGTGCTGGTCGACGTGAGGAGCGGGGAGACTCACGTGGTCTCGGGCAGGGAGCTCCGCAGGTACGCCATTGAGTGGTACGAGAGGCGGGGGGTCGGGAGCTGATGAGCGCAGAGATAGTCAAGCCCCTGGTCGAGGTGCTGGTGTACCCCGGCCTCGCATTCACCATCGTCATATCCCTCCTGCTCGAGTGGGTGGACAGAAAGGTGTACGCCAGGGCCCAGAACAGGATAGGGCCGTACCACGTGGGCCCCCACGGCATACTGCAGCCCTTTGCTGACCTCATAAAGCTGCTCTCGAAGGAGGACATAACTCCAGGGCACGTCGAGAGGTTGGAGTACGTCGTCTCCCCCCTCCTGGTACTGTACTTCAGCCTCGTGGGAATCTTCATGGTACCCACCGGCGCCTGGGGCGATGGGCGCTCCGTGGTGCACTTCGAGGGCGACTACCTCCTTGTGCTTACGCTAGCCACGCTCACCACCGTGTTCACGTTCTTAGCTGGCTGGAGCTCGCTGAACAGGTTCGGCGCCCTCGGCTCCATGAGGGCCCTGCTCCTGATAGCTGGCTACGAGATACCCCTCTTCATATGCGCCGCGGCCGTCGTGCTAGACGCTGGGTCCATGTCGCTGACGAGGATAGCGGAGGCCCAGGCTGGCGGCGTGTGGCTCATCCTAAGACAGCCCATCGGCTTCGTCGCCTCCATAATCGCGATACAGGCTGAGCTCGAGAGGATACCCTTCGACATACCGGAGGCAGAGACCGAGATAGTGGCTGGCTGGCTCACCGAGATCAGCGGGCGCAAGCTGGCCCTCCTCAGGCTGGCCAGAGACGTCAAGCTCTTCCTGTTCTCCTCCCTGATCGCCACGCTGTACCTGGGTGGCCCTTGGGCGCTGGGCCAGGCCAACATCGCGGCCTTCCTAGCCAAGGTACTGCTGGTCGTCGTCATAACCTCGATTGTGAGGGCGCTCTTCGCGAGGTTCAGGATAGACCAGGCGCTCTCCGCCTTCTGGAGGTTCGTGATACCGCTCTCCCTGGCTCAGCTGGTGCTCACACTGGCTCTCAGGTGGTGGCTGCCATGTCCCTCTCGATGGTGAGGGAGCTCCTGAGAACCCTGGTCAGGCGCCCAGTCACTAGGAAGTACCCCTACGAGGTGAGGGAGCCCCCCGAGAGGTTCAGGGGCAGGATAGCCATCGACTACAGCAAGTGCGTCGGCTGCGGCCTCTGCGCCAGGTTCTGCCCAGCCGCGGCGATAAGGATGGTCATGGTGGATGTCGGGGGCAGGAAGGTCAGGAGGCCAGAGGTGCACATATACAGGTGCGTGTTCTGCGGGCAGTGCGAGCTGGCGTGCCCCAGGGGCGCCATAAGCTACAGCCGCGAGTTCAGGCTGGCAACGTATAATAAAGGCGAGCTTGTACTAAGACCGGAGCCGCCCGGGGGTGGCTGAGGTGCTCATCATCGAGGCAGTCTTGTGCGCCTCCTCAGTGGTCCTCGCCATACTGGCGATAGAGCTCAGAAACACGATACACGCCATCCTAGCCCTGCTATTCTTCACGGTAGCCCTAGGGCTGCTGTACCTGGTCCTGGGCGCGACGTACGTCGCGGTGTTCCAAATCTCGATATACTCAGCCGCCATGACGGCGCTCTTCCTGGTGGCTGAGTACGTCACGAGGAGGTGAGGTGGGTGAGGGCCTGTGGCGCCGCGCTGGGCGTGGCCGTCGCCGCCCTAGTGTGGCTGGCCGTCGCGTGGTCTGAGCCCCCAGTGCTCGAGGGCCTGAGGGCCCCGCTGCCAGTCACCCTGTGGAGGGAGCTACGCTGGCCCGTGCTGATCCAGGGCCTGGTCATATTCGCGACGGTCACCGCCATAGTGGCTCTGGTCCGAGAGAGAATAATGAGGTGATGGGCGTGGGCGCGCCCTTCGAGCTGCTGTTCGGCACCTCGCTGGCGCTCCTGGCCGTGGGCCTCTACGGCATAGTGAGCAGGAGGAGCCTGTTCAGGATGATAATATCGCTCGAGGTGGCGTTCAACGCGGGGAACCTGAGCATAATGTCCTTCGTGGCCAGGTCTAGGAGCCTCGACCCCCTAGGCAGATCCGCCGTGCTAGTGCTGATAGCCACTGAGGCCTGCGCGCTCGCCGTGATGCTGGCTTACCTCATCAACGCCTACAGGACGTTCAAGACCATAGACCCCTCTAAGCTGAGGAGGCTGAGGTGGTAGCTGTGCCCAGCGTGCTAGCCCCCCTCGCCCCGCTGCTAGCCTCCGCCATCCTGTCGCCGTTCCTGAGCAGAGTCGACGGCTTCAGCAGGAGGCTCAGGGCTGGGTGCCTGGCCTCTGCGCTCGCGTGCGCGGCATCCCTAGCGCTCATGCTAGCGCCCGGTGGGCTGCTGTGGCTAGCCGTCGACGGCCAACCCGCTAGGGAGGGGCCCTGGTTCTACGTAGACGGCCTGTCCGCCTTCTTCGCCACATTGGCGCTCACTGTGCTACTGGCTGTGGACCTGTACTCCTACAGAGTGCTGCGGGCCGAGGACCTCCCGAGCGCCTACTTCTCGCTCCTGCACCTCATGGCCTGCGGCCTCTACCTCATATTCGTGGCCGGCGACCTAGTGACGCTGTTCGTCGCCTGGGAGCTCATGAGCGTATCAACCTACGCCCTTATCTGCATAAGGAGGTCGAACGACCTAGCGCTAGAGGCTGGCGTGAAGTACCTAGTGATGAGCGCAGTGGCGAGCTCCCTAATACTTTACTCGATATCGCTCCTCTACGGGTACACGGGGACCTTCTCGTACACCGCCATTAGGGAGGCGGTCGCGAGGATGTGCGACCCGAGGGCCGTGTGGGTGGCCGTCGCCCTCATGACGGCCGGCTTTGGCTTCAAGTCGGGCCTCGTCCCGTTCCACACGTGGGTCCCGGACGTGTACCAGGAGTCCCTCGACCCCGTGACGGCGATGTTGTCCGGCGCTGCCAGCAAGGCTGGCATCTACGTCCTAATCAGGGTGTACTACACCCTAGTGCCCGACCCGAGGCTCAGGGTCGCGCTGGCCCTCCTCTCAGCGGCGACGATGACGCTCGGAAACGTAGCCGCCCTGCTCCAGTCGGACATCAAGAGGCTGCTCTCCTACTCCAGCATAGCCCACATGGGCTACACGCTCATGGGCGTCGCCTCAGGCACCGCGCTGGGTATAGTGGCCGCGCTATTCCACGCGCTGAGCCACGCACTGGCCAAGCCCCTCGTCTTCATCTGCGCTGGCTGCTACGCCCAGGCCGCCGGCTCCAGGCGCCTCGAGTCCCTGAGGGGCGTGGGGAGGGGGGGCGGCCCGCTAACGCTCAGCATGGTCCTCGGGCTGCTGTCGCTGGCGAGCATACCTGGGCTGAGCGGGTTCATGAGCAAGTACATGCTGATAGCGTCCGCCTTCCAAGCTGGCCTCATGTGGCTAGCCCTGCTGGGGATCGCTAATAGCGCGGTGGGGGTGGCCTACTACGTGAGGGTCATACAGTGCCTCCTAAGCAGGCGCGGCTCGGCCGGGGCTGGCCCCGCCGTCAAGCTACCCCCGGACCTGGTCGCGCTGCCGCTCGCCCTCGCCATCCTCTGCGTCCTCTTCGGCCTGAGCCCTGAGCCCTTGGTCAGGTACCTCGCCCTCGCCGCCGCCCAGCTCTCCGGCTGAACGCCCAGCTAGCGCCAGTATAGCTGCTGCTAGCTCCCGCCCAGCCCTAGCCACCTCCTCACTGATTTCCGAGCCGACCTCAGTCGACCTGACCTGAATCCCCGCGAGGTAGGCCTTGAGTGAGGGCGCTAGCGCGCGCAGGTAGGCGACGACCAGGCTTAGAGGGACGTTGTGCGTAGTGACGAGCGCCGGGGGCTCCTCGAGCTCCTCGACCTCCCCCACTATCAGCGAGCCGGGGCTCAAGCCAGCCTCCACCGCGTCGACGAAGAGCAGCCTGTCGTAGCCGCCCCTCTCCACGAGCCGAGCCACGTCCTCAGGCCTGGTCCCTAGGTACACCACCCTGCCCCCTAGGCCGCCGTCGCGGAGCGCGTCGGCGACTAGCTTCCCCACCGCGTCATCCCCCCTTAGCTCGTTGCCGAGGCAGACGACTAGGAAGTTGCCGCTCAGGGCCTCCCTCAGCTCCCTCAGGGCCTCCCTCATCTCGACCCACAACCGAAATATGTGCGAGTTGGATAAAGTTTAGCTAGCATGTGCCTGGGCGTGCCAGCGAGGGTCGTCGAGGTGAGGGGCGAGACCGCCCTAGTGGACTGCGGGGGGTACGTGAGGGAGGTGGACGCCATCCTCCTGCCCGACGTGAGGGTCGGAGACTACGTGATAATCCACGCGGGGGCGATTATAGCCAGGATTGATGAGAAAGAGGCCGTAGAGCTAATCAAGCTGTGGAGCGAGGTCGCGAGGGCTGCCAGCTCTCCTGATTAGCTCGTAAGCCCTCTTGTACAGCTCCGTCGGGCTAGTGGCCCGCCTAGCCTCCTCTAGCACCCTGAGCGCCTCGCGGGCCTCTCCGCAGACCGCCCGGCTCTTGCGGAGGGCGCTTATGGCGTTGTGGACGTGGTGGTGGGCGTCGTCTAGCAGGAGCGGCAGGCTCACCAGCCCGGAGCTAATGGCCTCAGCCACCGCAGGGTCTGCTGACTCCCCGTAGGCCACCTCCCGAAGCAGCCTGCACGCCACGTTGAGCTCGCTGACCGCCCTCGCCACGTGCTCGTCGCCCTCGAGCCGCTCTAGCGCGTTCCTGGCCCCCAGCACTCTGGGCAGCACCTCCCTGGCTATGAGGATCGCAGCCGCCCTATTCTCCTCGACCGCCCTGTCGTGGAGGCCTATGACTAGGCACGTCACCACCAGCTCCCTGACAGCCCTTGCGACCTTGGCCTTCAGGGCCTCGCTCAGCATATCCTGGGCACGGCCTCCCCCACGGGCGGCTCGAGAATCCTAAGGCCGCCGACTGCTGACTTGACGAGGACGAGGCCTGGCTCCACGTCCCTGACCTCCCCTATCACTGCGGCGTCGGGGCACCCCGCCTCGCGCAGGGCTGACACCACCTCGTCGGCCATGCTGCCCTCGACGCCCAGCACCACCCTGCCCTCGCAGGCCAGGGAGAGCGGGTCGACGCCCAGCATCTCGCAGCAGGCCCTGACCTCCTCGCGCACGGGAACCTCAGTCTCGTCGATCACCACCGTGACGCCAGACTTCTCCGCCATCTCGTGGAGGGCCATGGAGAGACCGCCCCTCGTCGGGTCCTTGGCCGCGTGGACTCCACCGACCCTCAGCGCGCTCTCAACGGCCCTCGTGACCGTGGAGCAGTCCGACCTCAGGTCGCCGACGTCGATCCCCAGCTGGAGCGCCAGTATGACAGCCCCGTGGTCGCCGACGGTCCCAGAGACGACTATCCTGTCCCCCGGCCTCAGGCTAGAGTCCGTCAGGAGCCTGTCCTTAGTCACGACGCCGATCCCCACGGTGGATATGACTATGCCGTCGAGCGAGCCCTTGGGCATCACCTTGAAGTCGCCCCCTATCAGGGCCACGCCCTCCTCGTCCAAGACGGCCTTGAACGAGGCCATCACCCTATCCAGGTCCGACCTCGGGAAGCCCTCCTCGACCACTACTGCGTCGAGGGCGGCGATGGGCTTAGCCCCCATCACGGCCACGTCGTTTATCGTGCCCGACGCAGCCAGCTTCCCTATGTCGCCCCCCGGGAAGAATATGGGGCTCACGGTGTAGCTGTCCACGGTGACGGCCAGGAAGCGGCCGCCGCCTATCGGTATCAGGGCTGAGTCGTCAAGCTCGTCCAGCCCCGTGCCGCCGCTCACCCTCCTCAGCCTGACGTCCCTCACTAGCTCCCTTACGAGGGCTAGGGTCTCGAGCCCCCCGGACCCGTGAGCCAGCTTGACGAGGTCCTGCATAGGGTCACCGCGCCTCTCAAATTATATTATCGAGCGCGCGGATATAGCTACTCGCATGGCCAACCTCGTCTCGTTCATCGCCAAGGCCTACAGGGACAGGGGCGTTGCAGCTAGAATAGTTAGGAGGATACATGAGCTGGCCCTAGGGCTCGGGGACGTCAGGATCATGGGGTTCTGCGGCACGCACGAGTACACGATCACCTACTACGGGATAAGGAGCCTGATGCCGGAGAACGTGGAGCTGGTGGCTGGCCCGGGGTGCCCCGTGTGCATCGTGCCAGCTGGCTACATAGACGCGGCCGTGAGGCTTGCCCTCGACGGCATCGAGGTGTACACGTACGGGGACATGTACAGGGTTCCTGGCTCCGAGATGAGCTTAGCCGACGCCAGGGCTAAGGGCGGGAGGGTCAGCGTGGTGTACGGATTCGCGGACGCCGTGGAGAGGGCTAGGCGGAGCGGTCGCGAGTCGGTGTTCTTCGCCGTCGGGTTCGAGACCACGCAGCCCACTGTAGCCTCTAGGCTGGCACGCGGGGACGTGCCCCCAAACCTATCACTGCTAGTGGCGTACCGGCTGACCCCGCCAGTCATGAGGCACGCGCTCGAGGGGGGAGGCGTGGAGCTTAGCGGCGTCATAGCGCCAGGCCACGTGTCAGCCGTCATCGGCTCGCGAGCCTGGAGCTTCCTCCCCATGGCCTACGGCGTCCCAGCCGTCGTCGCTGGGTTCGAGCCCGTCGACGTCCTCCTAGCCGTGATGGAGATCGTGAGGCAGGTCAGGGAGGGCAGGGCTGAGCTCGTGAATGAGTACTCGAGGGTCGTGAGGCCTGAGGGGAACGTGCTGGCCAAGAGGCTCACCCATGCCTGCTTCGAGGTCGTCGACTCGCACTGGAGGGGGCTGGGCGCGATCGAGAGGAGCGGGCTCTCGCTCAGACGCAAGTTTAGGCGGTATGATGCCATAGAGGAGTACGGGCTCGACGTCACGAGGGGCCTGGACGTGAGGCCCGGGTGTAGGTGCCACGAGGTGATAGTCGGCAAGCTGAAGCCAACCGACTGCCCCCTGTTCCTCAGGGCGTGCACCCCCAGCAAGCCCCAGGGCCCCTGCATGGTGTCGAGCGAGGGGACGTGCTCCATCTGGGCTAGGTTCGGCGGCTACAGGCGGCTCAGGGGGCTGGCGTGAGGCCTAGAGCCCGAGGAAGTCCACCAGCCGATACACGACCAGCTCGTCACCGTCCCTCAGCCTCTCGCTCTCAACGAGGGGCCTCCCGCCTCGAGTCACGAGCGCTCCGGTCGGGGGGAGGCCTAGCTCTCGCAGGGCGTCCTCCACCGTCACGTCGCGCCTCTCGAAGGCCAGCGTCACGACGTTGCCGCCGTAGATCTTAACCCTCACCCTCACGGCTCAGCGCCCTCCTTATCCTGCAGAACGAGCACAGCCTGGACGTCGTGGGCATGCCGCAGGCCTCGCACCTCCTCAGGCGCGGGCCCCCAGACAGGTAGCGCTCAGCGAGGATTGGCTGGAGCCTCTTGAAGAAGTTCCTCACCATGCTCACCTTTATCCCGGGGTGCCTAGCGTCTAGCTCGGCTATGAGCCTCTTCAGCTCGAGGCCGCTGGCCTCGGCTGAGTAGGGGCACCTGGACCTGAGGAAGTCTATGCTGTTGAGCTCAGCGTACGCCAGCACGTCCTCCTCCGGGGTCTCTGCCAGCGGCTTGACCCTCGTCACGAGCCCCTCGACCTCAGACGTCGACACCGGGTAGATCCGTGCCAGCTGCTCGTAGTCGCCTGAGAGGACGCCAGTCAGCACGTACTGGGCCACGTCGTCGAGGTTGTGGCCGGTGGCCACCTTGGAGGCCCCGAGCTTGAGGGCCACGTCGTTGAGCACGTACCTCTTGACCACGCCGCACACCGAGCACACGCTCCTCCTCAGCCTCCTCTCCGCCCTGCGAGCGTCGTCGAGGCTGAAGCCGTACTCGCGCTTTAGGTCAACGACGACGTACTCGACCCCCCTCTCCTCAAACCCCCTGACGGCGCGCCTCACCGCGTCGCTGGAGTAGCCGCGTATCCCGAGGTCTATCACCGCGCCAACTAGGGACACCTCCGCGTCGCTGGCCAGCTTAGATAGCACGTCCAGCAGCACCATGCTGTCCTTGCCCCCCGACACGGCCACCAGCACCCTGTCGCCGCGCCTAAGCATCCGGTACCTCTTGATGGTCCTCGCGACTCGCCTCACGAAGAACTCGCTGAAGTGAGCTGGGCACAGCCTCAGGTTGGCGTACCTCAGCTCAACGGCAGCTGGGGAGCCGCACTTCGAGCAGCGCGCCATCCCACTACCCTTGACTTACACGGCTCCAGTGGTTGCTGAGGTGGATATTAGCGTTGCGCTTGGTGGCGGTGAGCGGGCCCCCTTTAAAAATGGCACACTTGAAGAACCTAAGGGGCTAAATTTTATTAGCTCCGTCTCTTTTAAGTGAGAGCCGTGCAAAGGTCGAAGGCCATGGAGCTGTCGTTTTTAATAGGCGGAGAGGCCGGCATGGGCGTCATGGTCTCCGGCAGGACGCTCTCGCGCGCCTTCGTTAGGGGCGGCTACCACGTCTTCGCGACTAACGAGTACCCCTCGCTGATAAGGGGCGGGCACAACTTCTACCTCGCTAGGGTCAGCGACAGGAGGGTGTGGTCGCAGGTCTGGAGGGTGGACCTGCTCATAGCCCTCGACAGGCTCACGGTGGAGAGGCACAAGTGCCGGCTGCACGAGGGCAGCGCCACGATACTCGACTCAGGCTACGCGGACGTGAGCGTGAGGGGCATCAAGGTCATCGTCCCCATGACTGAGATGGTGGAGGAGGCTGGGGCCCCGAGGGTCCTCAGGAACGCAGCCGCCCTGGGCGCTGCTGTCGCATTGGTGGGCTACGACCTCGACCTGCTAGCCGCGGTCATGAGGGACACGCTCCGGGGGCGGTTAGTCGAGGAGAACGTTAAGGTCGCCAGGGCTGGCTACGAGTACGTGGTCAGCAACTACGACGTCGAGTCCTTCGGGGTCAAGCTGAAGGTCGCGTCGAGGGGGCGGGAGGCTCTGTTCCTCTCAGGGAATGACGCAGTTGCCCTCGGCGCGATAAGAGCCGGCATGAAGGTCTTCGCCGCTTACCCCATGACGCCAGCCTCGCCCATCCTCCACCTGCTGGCCGAGCTGCAGAGGGACTTCGACATAGTGGTCCTCCAGCCGGAGAGCGAGCTCGCCGCCATAAATATAGTGATCGGCGCGTGGTTCGCTGGGGCTAGGGCGATGACCGCCACCTCTGGCGGTGGCTTCGCCCTGATGTCTGAGGCGCTGGGCCAGGCGGGCATGATGGAGGTGCCGGTGGTCATCGTCCTGGCCCAGAGGCAGGGGCCCAGCACGGGGCTGCCGACCTACACGTCCCAGGCCGACCTCAGGTTCGCGCTCCACGCCTCTCAGGGCGAGTTCCCTAGGGCCGTGATAGCGCCGGGCGACGTTGAGGAGGCGTTCTACCTGACCGTAGAGGCGTTCAACATAGCCGAGAGGTACCAGATGCCCGTCATAGTCCTCACGGACAAGTACCTGGCCGAGAGCCACTCCAGCGTCGAGCCCTTCGACCTCAGCAGGGCCAGGGTCGTGAGGGGCGAGCTGATAGCGGGCACCTACGAGGGGCCTGAGTACAGGAGGTACGCCATCACCGACACTGGGGTGTCCCCCATGGCCATCCCAGGCACCAAGAACGCGCTCGTCAAGCTGAACTCGTCTGAGCACGACGAGTACGGGTTCACCTGCGAGGACCCGCAGGTCGTCACCGCGATGAACGACAAGAGGTTCAGGAAGCTCGAGCTCCTAGCCAAGGAGGTGGACAGGGAGGGCGTCGGCGTGAAGACGTACGGGGAGGGCGGCGTGGCCGTCGTCGTGTGGGGCTCCACCAAGGGTCCGGTCCTCGAGGGGCTCGCCGAGCTAGCTGAGGAGGGCGTAGAGGCCAAGTGCGTCCAGGTGGTCTTCCTGAGCCCATTCCCAGCAAGGTCCCTCAGGGCCGCCCTTGAAGGCTCCGAGAGGGTGGTGGTAGTGGAGAGCAACAGGACCGGGCAGCTCGCTGGCCTTATGGCCGAGGTGGCCGGCGTCAGGCCGGACCACGTGATCGTCAAGTACGACGGCAGGCCGTTCTACCCAGAGGAGGTGCGTGAGAGGCTGGCGGGGGTGATCGCCCGTGGTCACGCTTGAGGACCTAGCCACGAAGGCCAAGTTCAGGTGGTGCCCGGGCTGCGGCAACTTCGCCATCCTCACGGCCTTCAAACAGGCCCTAGTCGAGCTGCAGGTAGAGCCGGAGAAGGTCGTCGTCATAGCTGGCATAGGGTGCCACGGCAGGATAGTCGACTACATCAACGTCAACACAATACACACGATTCACGGCAGGGTGCTCCCGATCGCCACTGGGGTGAAGCTGGCCAACAAGGACTTAGTGGTCGTCGGGTTCGCTGGAGATGGAGACGCCTACGCCATAGGGCTCGGGCACCTGCCGCACGCCGCCCGTAGGAACCTCGACATAAAGTACATAGTCCACGACAACATGGTGTTCGCTCTGACCACTGGCCAGGCTGCCCCGACGACGCCCAAGGGCATGAAGACAAGGTCGACGCCCTACGGAACCGTGGAGGAGCCCATAAACCCGGTGGCCTTCGCCCTGATGTGCGGCTGCAGCTTCGTGGCCAGGGGCTTCAGCGGCGACGTGGCGCACCTCAAGGAGCTGTTCAAGAGGGCGCTGACCCACAGGGGCTTCGCGTTCATCGACGTCCTGCAGCCATGCGTGACCTTCTACAACACCTACGGGTACTTCCGCCGCAGGGTGTACAAGTTGGAGGAGGCGGGCCACGACCCGACGGACATCAAGCTGGCGCTCGAGAGAGCGCTTGAGTGGGGGGACAGGATACCGATAGGGGTCTTCTACTCCGTCGAGAGACCCACGCTCGAGGAGCAGCTACCCCAGCTGCGGGGCCCTCCCTTAGCCCACAGAGATATAAGCGACATAGACGTGAGCCGCGCTTACCCCAGGTTTAGGTGACGGGGCATTAAGGTGGGCGCTCTAAGCAGCTAGCGGCGCCCGTTTACTAAGTTAAATGTTAACTAGCCAAACTCTAGAGATGTTCGGCTAGCCTCCTCAAAGAATTTTGAGCCGTTACGT
>Ga0190313_1000570_pt1 | contig 21659 bp, 25 predicted proteins | sample 4870071011_MG_FD_169989 | JGI IMG/M metagenome (GOLD analysis project Ga0190313, IMG submission 169989) | Hydrothermal vent sediment bacterial communities from Southern Trench, Guaymas Basin, Mexico - 4870-07-10-11_MG | ecosystem: Environmental > Aquatic > Marine > Hydrothermal vents > Sediment ...
CCCTAAACACAAGAGGACTAGAAGATTTTTAAGTATGATCCTGTGAGCTTCACTACATTAAAATGTGAAGCTTCTTGTTCCATCCGCCTTCGTGGTAAAGCTTCATACGGGAGTTAGAGGCTAGCTCACAACAGCTCTCGTTAAGAAGTGGGCTATCTACCTAATCTCTTCTCCTTAGCGGCTCCTCATAAATATTTTAAACCTTTCTTAACCTCCGCTCTCCTTGCATATCCACGCTTTGAGATTTAATAATTTTATATAAAATTTTAAAGGAATTCTCTAGGGTCTGCAATTTCACCTTTTATTGCTGACGCCGCTGCTGTTGCAGGCGATGCTAAATAAATTTCAGCATTTGGATTGCCCATTCTTCCCTTAAAGTTCCTGTTCTGAGTAGATATGCAAACATCATTATCCGCTAAAACACCCATGTGAATTCCTACGCAAGGTCCACATCCTGGTGGTAAAATAACACCACCAGCTTCAACTATCGTCCTAAGGTAACCTAACTCCAGAGCCTTTAGATAGACGAATCTGCTTGCTGGACAAACCAACAGTCTAACATCTCTGTGCACCTTCCTTCCTTTCAAAATCCTTGCAACCACTTCAATGTCCGAAAGCCTTCCGTTTGTGCAAGTTCCAATGTAAACCTGATCAACCTTTACCCCTTCAACCTCGCTAACTGGAACAACGTTATCGACGTTATGTGGCTTTGCGACCATCGGTTCTATGTCAGCGGAGAAGTAAAGCTCCTTCTCATAACTTGCATTCTCATCTGCCTTGATTTCTCTAAAGCAGCTTTCTCTCCCAACTTCAGCCAAGAATTTTCTCGTAACTTCATCTGTTTCAAAAAGTCCCACCTTAGCTCCACACTCAACAACCATGTTAGCAATCGTCAGGCGAGAATCCATATCCAACGCTTTGACAGTTTCGCCATGAAACTCCAAAGCTTTGTAAGTAGCACCATCAACACCCAACTTACCAATGATGTGCAAAATTAAATCTTTAGCAAAAACTCCTTTTGGTAACTTCCCATCTATCTGTACTCTAAATGTCTCTGGTACTCTGAACCAATTCTTACCCAAAACTATTGCTATTGCTATGTCAGTTGAACCCATTCCAGTTGCAAAACAACCTAGAGCTCCATAGGTACACGTATGTGAATCCGCTCCAACGGCCAGATCTCCTGGACAAATGTACCTTTCGACCATCACCTGATGTATCACACCATCACCAACATCGCTCATATCCGCCCCTATCTCCCTGGCAAAGCTCCTTATCAACTTCTGATCGTTAGCTAGTTCCTTGCGAGGTGGTGGGGAAGCATGGTCTATGAAGAAGTGAGTTATTTTTCCGGCCTTCACTTCCATTCCAAGTTCTCTTATTCTCCTTATTGCTAAGGGTGCAGTTCCATCTTGAAGTGCAATTCTATCTATCTTAGCTACAATTAAGTCACCAGCATAAACTTCTCTTCCACTCTTTTCGCTCAAAATCTTCTCTGCAATCGTTTTGTCCATGCAACAAGTTCATAAATGTACTATTAAACTTTCGATGGACTTATCTATTCCAACGTTTAACAAAACTTATGAGGAATTTTATGCTGTTAATGGTTGGGGTATCTCTAGTGGTTGGGTCATTTCTGATATCCAACGCAGTCGTAGGATCAATCGTTAGCCTTATAGGTGTAATAATCACGGCTATAGCTATCTTTAGAAAAATATAGTAACGTTTTATACATGCTTTTACCAATTAAACTTTTATCCTCGAAAACCTACTTGCATTTACAATGGTTAGCAGCATTGAAGTCTGGAGAGAATTCATTGAAAATTATTGTAAAGATAAGATTAATGAACTTATAACTAAGTTCAGTGAAGATGGCCATGTTAAACCTTCAATAGAGATTGATGTTAAGAATAGACTTAGAAACTTTTTACTCTCAAGAAATCTTGAGGGATTGTTTGAGAATAAACCTGATATGGTTATCAATCTCATAAAGGCTGCTGTTAAGGACGTATGCAAGGCTTACGATGTAAATATTCAAGATCTCAATGTTCGATTCGTAAATCTGCCAAAGAGACTACTGATAAAGAGCATAAATCATAGGTACATAAACAAGTTCGTTTCCGTTGAAGGGATTGTTAGGAAAGTTTATGAGCCAAAACCCGTTTTAAGATATGCCGTTTTTGAATGTCCAAGCTGTGGAGCGAAGTATGGGAGGGAAGAAGAGGGAGGATTTATCCAGAAACCGTTTAAATGTGAGCAGTGTGGTGAGAAAAACTTGATCTTAAACGTCGATGAGAGTGAACTTACAGATATTCAGAAAATTCAAATTCAAGATTTGCCTGAAAATCTTGAAAGTTCTGAACCTCCAAAGCTTTTAGACGTTTACCTCTATGACGATTTGGCTGGAAAGGTATTGCCTGGTGACAAGGTTATAATAAACGGTATAATTAGAATTAAAGGTACAAAGAAGTTTAAAGCGGAGTTGGACGTTTACTTGGAAGCAAATTCAATTGAATTCATTGATCAGGACGTTAGGAATATCCAGATAACTGAGAGGGATAAGGAGGAGATTAAAAAGTTGGCTAAAAGGCCAGATATATACGATCTCTTGATTCAGTCCATAGCTCCCTCCATTCAGGGTTACGAAACGATTAAGGAGGCTATAGTGCTTCAGCTCTTTGGAGGTGTAACAAGGATAAATCCCGACGGAACTAAGCAGAGAGGTGACATTCACATCTTACTTGTAGGAGATCCCGCTACATCTAAATCCCAACTTCTTAGAGCTGTAAAGCAGGTAGCTCCTCGTGCAATCTTAGCTACTGGCTATGCGTCAACTGGTGCTGGATTGTGTGTAGCACCGAACTCTATCGTATTCACTGACAGTTGTGCATTGGAAATTGAGAAGCTCGTGGAGGAAAATATGAACTCTCCAGTAAAGTACAACGAAATTGCAGAGTACTCAGAAGTCAAGGGTGTTAGAGTACAAACCCTTAACGATGCAAAAGTTTCTGAAAAAGCTGTTGAGAAGGTTTGGAGACTAAAAGCACCTGCAAAGTTAGTGAAGATAACAACTCAAACTGGTAAGGAGCTGATAACAACTCCTGAGACGAAAGTCATGGTTTTGGAATGCGGTAGCATATCTTGGAAACCCGCGAAGGATCTCACTGAGCAAGATTACATTGCTACCGTAAGGAGACTGAAGCATAAGGGTAGAGTCGTTACTACGCTTGAACTACTTTCAGACCTCGACAATTTGATAGTCTACGGTGTGAAAGGTATTGTTAAGAAACTAATCGATGTTGCAAAGTCTAAGCTTGGAATAACCAAGAAAGAGTTATCCAAGATGATAGAAACCTACGAAAATAGCCTAATTCACAACTGGGTCAAGGATAACGCGAGAGGAAACATTAGAATGAAATATCTCAGAAAACTCGTCGAAATTGCAGGGGTTAGCTGGGAAGATGTTGCAAAGGAGGTAAGTGAAATATCTCTAAGGGCTGGAAAGAGGATAAAGATACCAGTTTATGTAGATGAAAGACTTGCATATCTTGCAGGATTGATTGCCGGAGATGGATGTATTGTTGGCAACTCCGATAGATTCGTCATAAGGTTCACCAGTAGTTGCGATGAACTTAGAAGAAAGTTTAAGGAGATAGTACGAGATATTTTCGGTATAGAGGCGAGAGATGTAATTCATAAGAATAAAGTCCCAACGGTTGAATTTAGCTCAAAAATCGTGGCACATTTGCTAAGAAAACTCGGTATTCCTCCCTCACCAAAATCATCAAAGCTTGACATGACACCGATTCTACTATCTTTGCCCAATGAAGTCCTATCCGGGTTCATAAGGGGATTGTTCGACTGTGATGGATGTGTAGTTATAAGGAGAAAAGGTTCTTCAATAGTAGAATTAGACACAACGAGCAAGAATTTAGCCAGAAAGCTACAGTTAGCCCTTCTCAGATTTGGAATAGTTGCACACCTTAAAAGGAGAGATGTAAAGGGTAAAACCAATGTCATTAACGGAAGAGACATTGTTAGCAGACACGATAGGTATTCCTTAATAATCTATGGTGAAAACATCGAGAAGTTTGCAAAACACATCGGATTTGGAAATCCCGAGAAAGCTATGAAGTTGCAGAAACTCTTAGAACTCAGAAGATACAAGAGATCCAATCCAAATTTGGATGTAATTCCGGGAGTGAGTGTAGTCATAGAAGAGATTAAGAAAGCATACGGAGTCTCCATTAAAGGGTTTAATCCGAGAAGAAGGAACGTTTCAAGACGTAAGCTAAGGGAAATCGTTGAAATACTCAGAAAATATGGAGATGAAAGGATAAAGTTACTCGAATTCCTAACAGATTCGGATATCTTATGGGAAAGGATAAAGGACTTGGAGATTATAGATTCACCATTTGATTTCGTTTACGATTTAACTGTTGAGAATACGCACAGTTTCATAGCAAATGGAGTGGTAGTTCATAATACTGTAACTGCAGTAAAGGCTGAAGACGGTAGATGGACGCTTGAAGCCGGTGCTTTAGTCTTGGCTGACAGAGGTATAGCTTTAATAGATGAGGTTGAGAAAATGGACAAGAAGGATAGGAGGTACATGCTTGAGAGCTTAGAACAACAGAGCTATCACAGAGATTTTGAGTTATTACTTGCGGACGGTAAAAAGGTTAAGATTGGTGAGTTCGTGGATAGTCTAATAGAGTCAAACAGGGATAAGGTCATCAGAGGTAGAGATACTGAAATTCTACCCGTAAAGGATGTTTTTGTAATGGGATACGATTTGAACTCAAAGAGTATCGTTATAGTTAGGGCAAACAGAGTAAGTAGACATAGATCACCGAAAAGGTTCGTTAGAATTACATTCAGCAACGGTAGATCTATAACGGTTACTCCTGAACATCCCATTTTAATTTGGAGGGATGGAATTGTAGAAATTCCAGCTGAAAAGCTTAGAGAAGGTTACCTAGTTCCAGCGGTTAGGTGGTATGAAACCTTATCTAAAAACGTCATATCCAAAGAACTATCAAAATTCTTAGGATTCGTTCTATCTGACGGATACACGTACAAGAAGACCTACGAGGTTGGTTTTGCCAACACCAGTAGAGAATTTTTGGAAGAGTTTAAAAGAATCGCTAAAAATCTCAACTTAAAGTTTAAGGTATGCAAAAATTACAGTAACCGCAAATTACCTCTTTCAATCGTAAGAATAAATTCGAAAGCGTTTTACAATAAGTTGAGAAGACTGTGTCCAGAAATTTTCGTCAAGGCTAAGGAGAAGAGGATTCCGCATGTTGTGATGTGCGGTGGAGAAGAGATAAAGAAAGCCTTTATAAACGGTTTCTTCAAAGGCAACGGTTTCGTCGATAGGTTTAGAGTTGGTTTATCAACAACATCAAAGGCGATGGCTGAAGACTTACACGATCTTCTCCTTTCGATCGGTATAAACTCCTACATATACGAGTGGGATGGATGTTACAAGGTTGTGGTTTCAGGTTATGACAGCATTCTGAAGTTTTCTGAAATTGTTAAAGATGATCCAAGATACAACAAAATACTGAAAGTTCTCGAACGCTCGAAGAATCGTAGAAACGACAGGGATATCCTACCAAAGGAACTCGTTAAAACGCTCAGAGATATTTTAAATGTCTTAAGGATAAACGACGGACACCTAACAGGTAACATTTCGAGGGGTTTCAACGCACACAGAGAAACTTTAAGAGACAGATTAAAGCTCGTTGAAAACGTTATTGAGGAAGTTGAAAGAGGTCTTAAATCTAATGATCTCAACGTAAGGATCAAATTCGCTAAGAAAGTAGTTAGGCTGACCGAACTCTCGAAAAAACTCAATGTAAAGTATTCTACTTTGAGATACAGACTCAAAAAAGACCCTACACCACTTATTGAATTTGCAAAGGAAAAACTTGCAGATTTAAAGGCCAAGATTGAGCTGATAAAGAGTTATGTCGAAGGAAATATTAGATTTGTCAGAGTTAAGAGCGTTGAAATAGTTGAGGATAAGTCTGAGTGGGTTTATGATGTTACTGTCGAACCTTACCATCTGTTTGTCTCTCACGGCTTGATCTTACACAACACAATTACAGTAGCTAAGGCTGGAATAAATGCAACACTTAATACGAGATGTTCGGTGTTGGCATGTGCAAATCCCAAGAGGGGTAGATTTGATAGGCATGAGTCGATAGTTGAGCAGATAGATTTAGATCCCCCACTACTTTCAAGGTTTGATCTTATATTTGTCGTATTGGATGAACCAGATGAGGTTAGAGATAAAGAGATTGCCAAGACAATCCTAACGAACGATTTGGAGATGAAAAAACCAAAGATTGATCCAGAGCTTTTCAAGAAGTATGTTCTCTATGCGAGAAATGAGATAAAGGACATAATTCTTGATGAAGAGGCTGAAAAAAGAATAATGGAATACTACATCGACCTTAGGATGAGAAGTAAGGAGCAGGGAGCTATAGCAATTACAGCGAGACAGCTTGAAGCATTGAGAAGGCTTACAGAAGCATCAGCTAAAGTTAGATTAAGCAGGATTGCGACAAAGGAGGATGCTGAAAGAGCAATAAGGATATTTGAGGAGAGTATAAAGCAGATTGCAATAGATCCAGAAACTGGTAAGCTCGACATAGACTTTGCAATAAGCGGAGTCTCAGCAACTCAGAGAGACAGAATAGCTGTTATAAAGAACATAGTCAAGGAACTTGAAAATTCGAGTGCTTGGGGTGCTCCAGAGGAGGAGATACTTGAAAGAGCAGAAAAATCTGGTATTCCAAAGGAGAAAGCGAGAGATACCCTTGAGAGGCTTAAGGAGAAGGGTGAGCTATACTCGCCAAGGTATGGCTACTACAAGGTTGCAGGATACGATTAAGTAAACTATTTTTTTCCATGTAACAACTCAACGCATGGACAAGAGATTGTCAAGGATAATCATTGTAGCTCTTGCTGTATTCCTGAGGTTCTACAACTTAGGAGAGCAACCGTTCTTCTTCGATGAAAGTGTTCATACTGTGTTCGTTGACAACGTCATAAGCGGTACCTATAAGTACGATCCTGCTTTCCATGGTCCACTACTTTTCTACTTAACATCCGTATTCGTTGTTGCCTTTGGGAAAAGTGAGTTTGTTTATCGTCTCGTTCCAGCAATCTTCGGTGTTTTGACTGTTATACTGCTGTTCAAGTTTGAGAGGTATATAGGTAGAGGTGCAGATTTTTCAGCCTTGCTTGTGGCAATCTCTCCAATAATTATTAACTACTCGAGGTTTTTTAGGAACGATAGTCAAATTCTGTTCTTCACGCTCGCATTCGTCTACTTCATCTTCAGATATCTTGAGAGTAAAAAGTGGTATCATCTCGTTTTGTCCTCCATATCCTTAGCGTTCTTTGCATGTTCAAAGGAGAACTTCTACCCAATAGCTTCACTACTCTTAATCTACTTCTTGTTTGACATCAGGAAGTTTAAAGTAAAAGATTTGGCAATTTCTGTCTTAGCTTTTGCATTTATTTACATTTCGATTTACACAAACTTCTTCACGTATACAACTCCAATTACAAACTTCAGTGAGTTTCCTGCAGTTAAAGCTGTTGAGTATTGGAGGTATCAGCATGAAATAGCAAGGATAGGCGGCCCATTCTGGTACTACCTACCACTTCTATTCTTCTACGATCTACCTGTTTTAGTTTTGGGTGTTTATGCTATCGCTAAGTGGATTTATAAGAGGGAGATGAACACGTTCAAATCCTTCACTATCTACTGGTTCTTAGTAAACTTGATATTCTATTCCTACGTTCAGGAGAAGGTTCCTTGGTTGGTCGTTCACATAGAGCTACCGCTTTACATTATTGCTGGAATGTGCTTGGCAGAACTTAAGAGATTTAGAGTACCAATAATCATTGCCACATGCGCATTTTTAATTTACTCATCCGTTCATCTAAACATAATCAATCCTACAAACCCTGCTGAACCTGCTTTATACTTACCAACAAGCTTTAATGTGAAAGAGTTTAGAGAGGAGCTTAAGGATTTAAATATATCTAAGGTTTGCGTTTTCATGTCTCCCGGTGACTACTGGCCACTCCCATGCTATCTAAACGACTTTAAGACTTACTACTTCCCGAGTTTGAATAGATTTGAAAGTACGATCAAATCTTACGACTGCGAAGTCGTAATATTGAATCAGACGAACGCACTGAAGGTTAATTATAAGTCTTATGTTAGAAAGGAAGAGATATGTCTGAGAAGTTGGGTCAGCTACAGTTATGAAAGCTTAAATCCGATAAGAATTCTCGAATTTCTGATATTCAGAAAGCCAATGGGAAGCGTATGTTACTTCAACCACACAGTTTACTTTCTGAGGTGATCACATGGAGTGGGAGGTCTTTGAGGTTGAGGGAATAACAAAGACTGTAAAGGTTGAAAGGGGAAAAATTAAAGTTTTGGAAACTTGGAAGGAGAGGAAGGTTGGAGTCAGGGTTATTGAAGATGGAAAAGTTGGTTTTGTTACATCAAATGAGTTCAGTGAAGATTTGATTGAGATGGCAAGGAAAGTTGCAAGGGTTTCAGAGGAGAGACTTGAGAAGTTACCAGAAGGGGGTTACACGAAGGTTGATGGAATATACGACAAGAGAGTTGAAGAAGTAACTCCTGAAGAGATTAAAGATTTTGTTGAGGCTATGATAAATCCCGCATTGGATTTAAATGTTAATCCGGCCTTGGGTGTTGTCGAGTTATCCGTTGAGATTGTCAAACTCAGAAACTCGTTTGGTACTGAACTGGAATACAAGTCGACGTACTGTTCAGCCTACTTGGAGTGCGTTTACGGAGATTCAAACGGATTCGAGATGGATGAAAGTAGAAGTTTGGTAGATTTTGAATTTATTGGTAGGAGATCAGCAGAACTCGCAATTAAATCGAAAAATCCGAAAAAGATTGAAGGAAATTACAAGATTATTCTATCACCGATTGCAGTTCATCAACTCCTAAACTACACACTTTATCCAGCAATATCACTTGAGAACGTTTTAAAGGGTAGAAGTCCCCTATCAAAACTCAACGAGAAGTACATTGGAGATCTGACAATATTAGACGATGGAAGATTACCACATGGTCTCCTTACAGCCCCATTCGATGATGAAGGTGTTCCTACGAAGGAGAAAGTAATCTTTAAGGATGGAATACTGAAATCTTATATAACCGACTTCAGACACGCTTTAATTGCAAAAGTAGAACCGACTGGAAACGGTTTTAGAGGAGATGACCTTTACCCATCTACATCTCCGACAAACGTCATACTGAAGTTTAAAGAGATATCGAAAGATCTTGAAGGAGTTTACGTCCACTCGTTCATAGGTGCTCACACATCGAATCCAGTAAGTGGTGACTTCAGCTTGGAAACTATGAACGCTTTTATGGATGGTAAACCCGTGAGAGCTATGATATACGGAAATGTTTATGATCTGCTAAGAAAGGTTACTGCATTCGGAAAAGATGTCAGGCAGGTTGAAAACACTGTAACGCCTTCCATAGAGTTCGAAAGTGTTAGGTTTGTGTAAAAGAGTTAAAGGCTAAGAATTCCCTGATATATAAACTTCAAGGAAACATAGAGAAACACAAATCCGAAGATAGCCTTTATAGCCCATGAAGGAATAACCTTTGTTAACCTTGCCCCTATCTGCGCACCGATTATAGTTCCTATACCCAAGCAAACTGCTGCAATTACATTAACAACACCTTGATAGAGCTTGAAGGCTCCACTGACTATGGCCATGCTTATGAAAGATGCAAGCGATGTTCCTACTGCAATCTTTACAGGTGAACTCAACAGATATATGAATGATGGTACTAGGGCGTATCCTCCACTTAAGCCGACTATACCAGTTATTATACCTACAAAGAATCCTACCACAGCTTTTGCAAGTGCAGAACCAGGAACTTTGTCACCAATCTTGGCTGGCATCTTTCTCTTGAATATCCCTTCGTAGATCATCCTAACACTGACTTATAGGAAAGCAAATCCCGAAATAAAGTTCAACAGCCAAAGTTGGTTTGCTACGTGGAAGAATACAACAGAACCAACTACAGCTCCTAAAGCTCCACTTACTGCAATAACTTTAGCAGTGGAATAATCGACAATCTTTAACCTCACGTGTGTGATTGCACCAGATGTGGCTGTCAAGATTACAGCAGTTATCGTCGTTCCTATGGCCACAGGTAAAGAATACTTGAATACAAAGACCAAAGCGGGTAGCATTATGACGCATCCACCTATACCCAAGAGACCACCAAGAATTCCTGCAATTAAACCCGTCAAGAATACGAATGCTCCAGTTATAACGTTCATTCAGATCACCTCACGATGAGTTACGTACCTTAAAAACTTTTTCACCACACGAACTCAGCAACATCTTTTCTTCACTATCACCCTTAGTCATCATTATTAAATCAACATCTCCCTCTTCAGCTATCTTTACAATCTCTTTCCAACACTTTCCAACTTTTACAATCTTAGCTACATAGTAAGCAAGATTTTTTCCATCCTCAATGAACTTTCTGATCCTTTCAAGTGGACATTCCTCTAATACGTGGAAAATTGTCCATCCGTGTATCCTTATAACCACCTTCGAGAAGCCAAATAGAATCTTAACTTTCTTATTAGCCATAGTTGTAAAGATATTAAACGAAATAAACACTTTTTGATTTAAAATTTAAACTTCTTATAAATAATTTACCTTTAAATTCTCCTTATCAGCGACTTCTCGTGAAGCTTGATGGACAGTACAAGGAACACCACTGTGTATGCTATTAAAGCCATGAAATCGATGTATAGTGGAGTGTAAGGATCCAATCCTAAACAGAACCTTTCTATATCTGTGAAGTAAGTCAGAAAAGATACGAAAGCTATAATCTTCCCAACATCTGGTAGCTGGTCGATTGAAATAAATATCCCACTTATGTATGAGTGGAAACCTTACAAGTGCAGAGATCATCACCGTTGCTGGTATGTTTGAAGGATAAGCTGAAAAGAGCTGTCCTAAGCTTGAGAAGCATAGAGAAGCGAGGACTATTCCCAAGATCAGAATTGGAAGATTTAAGCTCACTCCAAATGCAAACGCTAAGGAGATAGGTACCGATAACAGCATAATTCCAAAAAGTGATGAAGAAAAAATGTCCCCTAAGATTATCGTCTTTATGTCGATCGGATATGTTAAAAGCCTCTCCAACGTTCTCATCTGTCCTCCCAAGGTTTTATGACTGGTAAAATCGATGTTAAATACTGTCATAGATATTAGTCCGACTATCAGAAAGTTGAAGGGAAGATCTCTACCAATCCAGAAGGCTAGGAATAGGAAGATCGGTAAAAGAATTCCAAAGATGATTACGGGACCTTTGGTATAATAAATTAGTTATGTCCTTCTTCGCTATGACTAAAGCCTTCACCCCCAAAATCTTCAAAAAGGCATCTTCGAGCGTTGGTGTTCTTGTATTTATGGAAATTATTCTAACCCTCCTTTTAGCAAATTCCACTATCCTACATATAGTTTCGTAAGGATCTGTGGTGTACAAAACACATCTATCCCTCAATCCTTTCACCTTCAAACTCTACATCTCTATCGAACCTAACTTCAACTGCAACGCTTCCTCCCACTCTATTCTTTATCCCATCTGGACTGTCATCGGCTATTATCTCTCCATCCTTAATTATTGCAACCCTGTCGCATAGCATGTCGACTTTATCCATGTTGTGCGATGTCAAAAAGACTGTAACTCCCTCCTCAGCAATCTTAAGTATCTTCGTCCTCAGCATCCTCGCACTTGCAACATCTAAGCCAGAACTAGGCTCATCTAAGAAAATTACATCTGAATCACAAACGAGGGTCATGCAGAACATCAACGTCTGCCTCATACCCTTTGAAAACGTCTTAACCTTACAATCCTTCTTATCTCAAAGTCAAGAGTCCTTCAAAAGCTCTTCAGACTTCCTTTCTGTAGTTCTTTTATCCAAACCGTACAGGCAAGAAGCAAGCATCATATTCTGCCAAGCGGTTAAATCCAAATAGACGTTCGAAACCTCCGGCAGAACACCTTCGACTCTCTCGCCTTTATCGGCTCTCTAACGACATCGTATCCATTTACATGCACCTCTTCTCTGTCTGGTTTAATTATTCCAGTCAAAATCCTTACAGTTGTCGTCTTTCCAGCACCGTTTGGACCCAAATACCCGAATATTTCTCTCCTCTTAATCCTAAAGGTGACAACTTTCAGAACCTTTTGCCCATTAAAAGATTTCTCCACATCTTTGGCTTCAATAACAATCATTCCACCACCAGAGGAATTTCTATTTTCTTAGCTTTCAACTTCCAAACCTTCTGAGGTGACCTTTCTGCTCAACGTATCCAAAAACTTCAATTATTCCAGCGTTCTTTAGCTCAGATAAATGGTAACATAAACAGGGCATGGTAACCTTCTCGTTTCTCTTCATCAAGCATTCATATAGTTCCTTTGTTGTTTTCTCACCGTCTTTAAGACATTATATTATAATCCACATCGTTGGACAATGCAGAGCTTTAACGATCCTCATGAAGTTCTCAAACGGTTTGCACATGACTATCACTTAAACTTTTTAGTAACTTTTTAGTTTATCACTTGAATATTGAAATAAAAGAAATATTGAAATAAAAGATTTTTCCTTTATACCGTAAACCGAAAATGGTTTGTAAGTTTGCATATTACACTACACATGTTAGATGAGAAGGATAGGATAATAATCGAGGAGCTTCAAAATGATGGAAGAATACCAATTGTAAATGTTGCAAGTAGATTAGGCTTATCTGGGATGGGAACTAAGAAGAGGATGGATAAACTTCTTAGGGAAGAGGTAGTAAAGGTAAAAGCTCTGATAAACGTTGAAAAACTCGATATTAAGCTGGCTTTGATTGCTATGGAACTTGAAAGTGGCGAAGCTTTGAGAGAACTCGTTAAAAAGTTTGAGAGATGCCCTCGAATAATAAAGTTCTTCGTTACCACCGGAGCATACAACTTGTTCGCTCTTGTTTGGGCTGAGGATATATACTCACTTGAAAGTATAAGCTTGGAAAGCTGTTCTTTGAGAGCACAGAGGGGTGTTAGGAGATTTGAGTTTTACCCGGTAATTGAGGTGTATTACAATCCTTTTGTAGATATAAAGGTTTTAGCAGAAAAGAAAGAGGAATTTGCACCATGTGGTGTTCACTGTGGGGAGTGTGTGAGGTATCATAAAGGAAAGTGCTTAGGTTGTCCAGCAACAAGGTATTACAGAGGGAGGATTTGATCATCTCTTTAATGATTCAAGTAGGTCACCTACGAACGTTCCTACGATGAATATGATTGCAAAGTAGACTGCTAGTATGACAAAGATCACAACTCCCCAAATTACTCCTATGACCAATCCTGCAATCGGAATGAGTGAGTGGATGTACAAGACCGAAGGGCATCAGAAGTAAGATTGACAATACACCTACAACAATACCCAAAGCTACACCGATCTTAATAGCCTTCTTGAATAAATACCATCTGTCTTCTTTTCCTGGCTTCAAAAACCCGTATATAACTCCAAGAAGAAATACTATAACCTCTATCAACATATGCCCGAGTTCAATCAAAAATATAAAGATCTCGCGAAAAACTTACAGTGAATGGTGTTGATAAAGCTGTTCACGTCACCGACATGTCCAGCATGCCCAAAGGCCAAAGAAGTTTTAAGAAAGATCGTTGAGGAGGATAGGGACGTTATGGTTTTAGAGTTTAGTGTGAATACGGATGAAGGGTTGAGGGAGGCTTTGAAGTACGATGTGAGAGCTGTGCCAACAATCGTCATCAACGATAGGTATGTTGTAGTGGGGATTCCAAACTATAAGAAGTTGAAAGAGATCATTTTAAAATTGAGGGCTTAACCTCTCTACGTGGCACAAATTCTACACTTGGTCTTTGCATTATGGGCTGTGGATACAGCTCCATCAGCTCGTAAACCTCTGGTGGTACATCCGTTGAGACATTCAACCCTAACTCTCTCGCAACTTCAACTGTTATTGGATAATCGTGCGTCCATCTACCTTCGGTGAGAATCCTTGCTACCTCCTTAGCCCTCTCATCGCCCATCTTATCCCTCAAAAGCTCATAAACGAATTGTCTAACCTGATTTATTGCCTTTTCAGCTATATCAGCTAATATTAATGTTTGATCGTCCACGTCCTTTGGATCCTTCTTTTTAACAGCATTGAGGATTGAGGGTGCCGGGTAGTTCATGAGTTGAGGGTCTACAGGCCCTAATACAGCATTTGGGTCCATTATTATCTCATCAGCAGCCAAAGCTATGAGTGTTCCACCGCTCATAGCGTAGTGGGGGACTATAACGGTCGTTTTGGCAGGATGATTCTTCAAAGCTTTGGCAATCTGTGCTGCAGCTAAAACAAGTCCACCGGGCGTGTGAATTATCAGATCGATCGGCTGATCCTTAGGTGTCATCCTTATAGCCCTTAAAACCTGCTCAGAATCCTCTATGCTTATAAATCTATAGAAAGGGATACCAAAGAGGCCTATACTTTCCTGCCTGTGTATCAGCGTTATCACGTTGCTACCTCTCCTCTCTCCAAGTCTTCTCATTATAGCCTGTCTCATCAGTGTAAGCCTTCGATACTGTAGTTGAGGGCCCACAAGTAGCCAAAACAGAAGAAGCCACCAAATCATCGATGCAAAAAATCCAAACGGATCGTAATACATGATAGTTTTTAAAAATAGGAATGATATAAGCTTAACGGATCTCTTCAAGCTTCCTGTAGAAGCACGAGTAGTTGCCGGTATGACAAGCCACTCCCTTCTGCTCAACTAAGTACAGCAAGGCATCACAATCACAATCTACTCTAATTTCAACTATCCTCTGGACATTTCCAGAAGTTTCTCCCTTCATCCATATCTTTCTTCTGCTCCTGCTCCAGTAGTGAGCAAAGCCCGTTTTCAAAGTCTTTCTTATAGCCTCTTCATTTGCATAAGCTAGCATCAGCACCTCTCTCGTCTTTACATCCTGTACAACTACCGGTATTAAACCTCTCTCGTCGAACTTAAGACTCTCTATATTCATGCATTTAAATTCGAATAAACGTTTTATACCTTTACAATGTTTTCGATTAACAATGAAGAAATACACAACTGGTATAACCGTACTTGATTCACAGCTGAGTGGTGGGATTCCCGCTGGTAGCTTGATTTTGTTAATTGAAAAACCTGGAGCTGGTGCAGAGATAATATCTTTCCAATTTGCAGTTGAGGGTATCAAGAAAGGGGAAAGTGTACTCTACATTACAACGGATGAATTGTCTGAACACGTCATCGAACATATAAAGATGTACTTCACAGATTTCAATCCAGACGAAAACTTCAAACTTGTAAGCTTTGTTTCAAAGACGATAAGTGATATGAAGGAATACTTAAGGAGCTTTACACACGATCCACTAAGGTTTTTGAGGTTAACACTATCGAAATCGAAGTACGATAGAATAATCGTTAACAACTTAAACACCTTCATAAGGGATTACAGTGAAAAGGAGGTATTGTCGTTTGTCGAGGAGTTATCAAGGAAGGTTAAAGGAGATAACTCAGTTGCGTTGATACTTCTAACTGAGGGAACTACTGAAAAGATAATAGAAAACACTCTCAAGACAATTGCTGATGGAATATTTGAATTGGATGTACAGGAGAGAGAAAACGAGATACAGAGGAGACTAAAGATAATCAAAATTAGGAGGTGTATGGTTCCGAAGAATATCTTCAGGTACGACATAACTGACAAGGGTATAAGGATGGAATCTCTAATGAGGGTTATATGAAGATAAAGCAGGGTGTTATTAGGATTGATTCGATCGAAGAATTTTTGAAAGATGTTGGAGATTGTATAGTTGCAATAGACGCAAAATACGTCATAGACGTTGGTACTGTCAAATTTGCAGTTGAGAAAGCTTTAAAATCCTGGAAAGAAGGTAGAAATGTCGCGAAAAACCTACCTCTCGAAATTTTACTTTACTTTTCTGCGACAAGACAGATAAGGGATGCTGTCAAGGTAGGGATTAAGGAGGATACTAACGAGGTCGTTTTAGTCTTACTAGATGATTGTGAGAGTAAGCTTAAGAAGTACGATTTTAAGGAGAAAGATGTTGTTAGGATCGATAAGGATAGGATTGAGAACGTGAAAAGACTCTATGGAATAAGTGATGAGGAATTTGAGATAGTTGGAGTCGAAAAATTACCGATATTGATAAGGGAAAGGATTGCTCTTTTTGATATCTTTAAGACTTAAACTGCCTTTCATACAGTTCTTTAACCCTTTCAATCGTATCTGCATCTTCAACACCCTTGTCATCTCTCAATCTAACAAACCTTGGGAATCTTAATGCAAAACCGCTCTCATACTTTGGACTCTTCTGAATCTCCTGATAAGCAACTTCAAATACTATTTTGGGCTTAAAGTGAACTTTCTTACCCTCTTCTCTCACTATCAAAGGTTTAAAGAGTTCCGTCAACTCCTCCAAATCTTCATCTGTGAATCCAGTTCCAACTTGACCAATCCTCAAAAGCTTTCCAGTCTTTGAATCTAAACAGGCTAGTTCAAATGAGCTTATAAGATGGCTCCTCCTACCCTCCCCCCACTCTCCACCTACAACAACCAGATCCAAAGTCTCCATCACTTCCTTCAGTTTGAGCCATAACCTTCCTCTCTTACCTGGCACATAGGGTGAATTTGGATTCTTCAGCATAGCTCCCTCATGTCCAGCACTTAAAGCTTCCTTGAACACCTTCTCAATCTCCTCTTTCTTATCTGTGACAATCTGTTTGGCAATCTTTATTACATTTGACTCCTTTATCACCGATTCGAGAATTTTTCTCCTCTCCTTCAGTGGCAAATCGATAACTTCACCATTGTTATAGAGGATGTCAAAGAAGTACACTTCAAGTGGAATCTCACCCATTACCTTCGTTATCTCATGCTTCCTTCTAAAACGCCTCAAAACTTGCTGAAATGGCATGGGCTTTCCATCTTTAACAGCTATAACCTCACCATCTAGAATTACTCCCTCCTTAACACATCTCCTTATTTCTTCAGCGATTTCAGGTAATGCCCTTGTAACATTCTCAAGCCTTCTTGAGTATATGGTTACCTTACCATCACCGTAATGAACTTGCACTCTACTTCCATCGTACTTCCACTCCACTGCAACAACTTTCATCTCCCTCAAAGCGTCGTCTACACTTTCAGCAACCTGTGCAAGCATCATCTTGACTGGGATATGTAGATGTATTTTGACGTTCCTTAAGCCTTCTTTACCTTCTCTCTTAGCTATAACAGCAACTCTACCAAGGTCGTTAACTATCATGTAAGCTCTCTCAACTAAATCAACATCGACACCCCAAGCCCTCGCAATCGCATCTCTAATTATACCTTCACCAACTCCAAGTCTCATCTCTCCAAGTATAAGCCTTGTTAAATACCTAGCCTCTATTGGCGTTGCAGAGCCATATAAACCAGTTAAAAGCAGAACCTTCTTCTTTTGGCTACCCTCCCCCTCTAAACTTGCAATCTCATCGAAAATTTCTTTAACCCTCTTAACAGTCAGTTCTTCTGCAAAGAGACTTTTCAAACCCTTACCTTTCAAAAGCTTTTCTGCTACAAGTCCAAGATCTCCATATTCCTTTACGAGTTTCTCTATCTTACTCTTACTGAAACCACTAACGTTTTCAAGAGCTTTGTGAATTAAACCGACTCCTACACCCAATTCCCTCTCATCCCACGGAGGAAAGATTTTACCCATTAGAAAGTGAACTACATTGTATAGATCATCATCGTCATGAATTCTTCTAAAGAAAGATGCGATCCTTCCAGTCATTTCAAGTGTTGATGAAACTTTCTCAACTATTGCACAGAACTCTGCAAACTCCTTGAATTTCATATCGTGATGTAATCGTAAAAATATTTAACTTTTGATCAGGGGCAACAAGCTTTATAAATTGAGATTTAAGCCATAGACCATGGTCGAGTTCAAGGTTGTTATATCAGATCCAAAGACTGGAAGGGCTTACCAGAAGGTTGTGAGTGGTGCAAATGCGAACAAGCTCATTGGAAAACAGATTGGAGATGTAATAAACGGAACACTCGTAGACCTACCTCCAGACTACGAGCTTCAGATAACTGGTGGGAGTGACAAGGATGGATTTCCAATGAGACCTGATTTGCCAGGAAGTGGAAGGAGGAGACTCTTACTTTCTGGAGGTGTAGGATACAATCCACCAGAGAAGGGGGTTAGGAGAAGAAAAACTGTGAGAGGTAGGGTGATTTCAGCTGATATCGTGCAGATAAACATGAAAGTCGTCAAGCACGGTAAGGTACCACTTGAGGAGTTTTTCAAGAAGAAAGAAGAGGAACATGCCTCTGCTTGATGACAAGAAAAGGGCAAGACTATTTTATAAATACTTTTCAAAGATTTATGACATAGTCAACCCAATCTTCTACTCTGAAAAAATGCGTAAGACCGTTGTAGACATGGCCGAAATCGATGAAGGTGATTTGGTTTTAGAGGTTGGATGTGGGACAGGTTTTACTACTTACGAGATAGTTAAGAGGGTTGGTGAAAGTAAGGTCGTTGCCATCGATTTGACGCCAGAGCAGATGGTTAAAGCCATAAAGAGATTTCCGAACGCAAACTTCTTAAGAGGGGATGCAGAAAACTTACCGTTTAAAAATGATACCTTTGACGCATCGATCTCAGCTGGAAGTATAGAGTACTGGCCCCATCCAGCTTTGGGAATTCAAGAGATGGCGAGGGTGACAAAGTCGGGTGGCAGAGTGGTCATACTGGCTCCAAGAAAGCCTGATAATCTAATTGTGAGAAAGTTTGCCGAATCAATAATGCTATTTCCCTCAACTCAGCAGTGCGTAGCTTGGTTTCTGAAGGCTGGTCTGGAGGATATAAGGTACGTTGAAATGGGGCCATACAGGTTCTGGAGTAAGCTTGTTGTTATAATATCTGGCAGGGTTCCATGACCGAAGTTTACAAGGTTGATGTATTTACAAATAGACCTTTAAAGGGAAATCCGGCAACTGTAGTTTTGGGAATTTTCGATGACGATTTAATGCAAAGATTGGCTTTCGAACTTAACGTTTCTGAGACAGTATTCATCAAGGATTTTAACCTGAGGTTTTTCACACCTACGAAAGAAGTTGAGCTTTGTGGACATGCAACGTTAGGTGCTTTTTACGTTCTAAAGCTGAAGGGTCTTAAGGAGGGGGAATACACTGCAAACACAAGGGCTGGTAAGGTTAAGGTTAGGGTTGAGGATAAGGTTTGGTTGAAAGTTTATCCTAAGCTGATCTGCGAAGGTGATGTTGCTATAGTTGATGTCGGCATAAGGATCGGTCTAAAGGAAGTAAAGAATTTTGAAAGTCTCATGAGTTTAAAACCATATGACTTTACCAATTTGTGCAGGGATTTAGAGGTTACTGGAATTTACTTCTACACTTTTGACTCCAAGTTCGATGCATGCGGTAGGTTTTTCGCTCCAAACTATGGTATACCAGAAGATCCAGTTACTGGAACCGCAAATTCAGCCTTAGCTTACTATCTCCATGCAAGCGGAAAGCTCGTTAAAGATTGCTACGTTTTCGAACAGGGACATGCTCTAGGAAGGGAGGGAGTTATTTACGTTAAGGTTGAAGATGGCGTTTGGGTTGGTGGTAATGCTGTTTTAGTGCTTAAGGGAAAGCTTGAATGGCAAACGATAAATTCACTATAAAATTAAGTTTAGATATGCTTTACCAGTGTAAGGTGTGCGGATACGTTTACGATGAGAAGGAAGGATGTCCTTGGTTCGATAAGTTTGAATTTAGATGCCCAATATGTGGTAATGAAGAATTTGAAAGGCTCGATTAACGCTTCAAAAACTTCACACCATCCTTACAACCTAATATGACTTCATCCACATTGCAGAATAGTCCATTTTCAACAACTCCAGCAATCGAGTTCAAGTCAGATTCTAAGCTTTCAGGATTTTCAATCTCACCGAAGTCGCAGTCTATTATGAAGTTTCCGTTATCAGTCACAACGGGTCCAACCTTTCCACTCCCAAACCTTAACCTACAAACACCACCTATCTCACTCAACTTCCTCTTAATGTAACCGTAGGCAAATGGCAGAACTTCTATCGGAACTGGCATGTTCAGTTTTTCTACAAACTTTCTCCCCTCAGCTATCACGACAAACCTTTTTGAAGCTTGAGAGACTATCTTTTCTCTTGTCAAAGCTCCTCCTCCGCCCTTTATGCAGTTTAAATTTTTATCTATCTGATCAGCTCCATCTATGCACAGATCAAGCTCCGGATATTCAAACAGATCCACAATTTTGATCCCAACCTCAACCGCAACGAGGTGAGACTGGTAAGAACTTGGAACCCCGTAGATTTCTAAACCCTCACTTTTGATCTTATCTCCAAGTTTTCTTAAGAAGAGTTCTACGGTCGTACCGCTTCCTATTCCAAGAATCATCCCATCTCTTACGATCTCAACAGCTTCCTCTGCAACCATCTCCTTCTCATTCATTCAACCACCTCTCAATATTATCCAAATCAACTCTGGCAGTTAAATCTACACTTATAGGCGTTACAGATATGTAACCGTTTCTTAAAGCGTGTATATCCGTTCCAACTTCCGCATTTTCCACCTCAACACCGTAAATCCAATAGTACTCCCTACCTCTTGGATCAAGCCTCTTCTCAACCTTCGTTCTGTAAAGTTTCCTCGCAAGTCTTGTAACAACTATCCTATCACTCTTAGCTTTTGAAGGAATGTTCACGTTTAGGACATCAACACCCTTCGGCAAACCATCCTTCAAAACCTTCTCAGCAATCTTCCTAAGCACCCTTTTTGCTAAGCTAAAGTCAAATTCCTTAGGAAAAACTTCAAACTTCTCGTGATCTGGAAGTTCCAAGGATATTGCTATGGCCTTGCATCCCTGCGTAGCAGCTTCTAAGGCTGAGCAAACTGTTCCAGAAGTAGTTACCGCTTCAGTAGATAAATTCTCACCCAAATTTATACCTGAAACAACCAAATCTGGAATGTCACCGATGATCTCGTAAATTCCCAATATGACAGCATCTGTAGGAGTTCCATCAACAGCATAAACCTCCATACCGTTTACATTTACTTTGTGCATTCTGATGGGAGTCATTATCGATATACTCCTACCTACACCGCTCTTCTGGATCATCGGAGCTACTACGTAAACGTCTCCTAAATCTTTCAAAGCCTCGTAACTAGCTTTTAATCCTAAGGAGTATAATCCGTCATCGTTCGTAATGAGTATCTTTAGTTTCATCAGCTTATCTCAATTTTTTTAAGTCTCTTCTCCTTCTTCTCCTCAACCCTCTTTATTCCCTCATCTATCAAGCTCCTTAAAGCCAATAGAAATTCTTTGTAAGCGTTGGCCATGTGCTCCTTGAATTCCTTCGGGAGAACATCATCCAGTGTCGGTATTCTAATTTTTATTTCTCTCATAACTTTTCGTAGTACCTCAACATTTAAAAAGTTTACAAAGGCTCAAAGTCCATTAAG
>Ga0190313_1000571_pt1 | contig 21621 bp, 22 predicted proteins | sample 4870071011_MG_FD_169989 | JGI IMG/M metagenome (GOLD analysis project Ga0190313, IMG submission 169989) | Hydrothermal vent sediment bacterial communities from Southern Trench, Guaymas Basin, Mexico - 4870-07-10-11_MG | ecosystem: Environmental > Aquatic > Marine > Hydrothermal vents > Sediment ...
TTACTAAAAGTGAACTAAATTATTTGGATCGTTTGAGAAAAGAATTAGGAATTACGGACGAAATCGAAAATGAGCAGAAATTAGGAGAGGTCTGTTAGCCAGTGATTCCAATAACCTTTTTACAGGAAATTTGGGACTTGACCGTCGGACATGATAATAATCATTGATAAGTTGTTTTCCAGTTGCTTGAGCTGGCTTTTATGGTGATTTTTGTAAACGCATTATTGTATGGCGGAATCAAGATGTCGGTTCTTACAAGCAGGAGCACTGAGAACGATTTATCTTTTGCGGGCGGGAAGACTTCTTCCGTAAGGGAGGAGATGAAAGCCTGCAGGTGCCGTTAGCACCTTGAAACTAAACAACCGTGAATGTAAATTACAACCTCAGAGATGAAAACAAAAAGAGCAATAGTCCTGGATTTAAACAACTTGACAAAGGAAATTCAAAAGGAAGTGGTTTGATTTTGTAACGGGACTCAAAAAAGTGGTCAAGATAAGGATCTACAAGTTGTGTGAAGGTATTTCCGAGTCCCTGCTTTTTGCGGGGATAGGAGTAGAGGGTGGTGTGAACCCGCCCAGAGGGATAAGGATAGGAGTGCCCTATCAAACTCCCTTAGAAGCTCCGTCCGTAAGGGTGGAGTAGTTCACTCAATTGGTAGAATTATACGCTTTTTTGTTCTTGGGAATATGGTTTTTACTGCAGCTTTACAGTGGAACCTTTTCCTTGGTGGCTGACTGCAGACAGGTGGGTGGCATAGCTTGGTGGGCTCATGTAGGAGGATGGCTGGGGGGTATTGTACTGTTAAGACTGTTACGTGTGAAAAGGCGGGGTTGAAAATGCAAGGAAACAAAGAATCAGAGTTGCCCTTTATTAGTGCTATTCGAGAAGGGGTTGTGCTAGATGTCATTGTTCAACCCAGGGCGTCTAAGGATGAAATTGCAGGTCTTCAGAATAACCGTCTCAAGGTCAGGATTACCGCCCCGCCCGTTGAAGGAAAAGCTAATAAGGCTTGCGAAGAAGTGATTGCAAACTTCTTGGGTTTGCCAAGGAAATTAGTTGTTGTTCATAAAGGACATAAATCTCGTCAGAAGAGAATTTTGATTTTGGGTTTTTCCTTAGAGGAAGTAAAAAAGACTTTCCTGAAAAAACTCCCTGTGAAATATCTAAGATGATGGAAGGGGCATGTGTATTGCTAAACTGTTTTCTTAAGAAAACTATGGAGCCCGTCGAATTAGAATTTAGAAAATTTTTTCGACCTTGAGCGGGGTGATTTTATGACTCAACCTTCAACTTACCAGAAGCTCGGCCAGATTTTGGTTCAAGGTGGATATATATCCAGACAGCAATTACAGGATGCCCTTAACGAACAGCGAAGAACCCGTGAACGCCTTGGGGCAATACTCATTAAACAGGGTCTTATTACAGAACAGGATCTTGCCATTGCCCTTGCAAGGCAATTGAAGCTTCCACTTGTAAACCCGCTCAAGTTAAACATTTCCCAAGAAGTACGGGAGCTGATTCTTCAAGAATCGGCAGAAAAATATATGGCTGTTCCTTTTGGGTTGAACGGGAACGTGCTTCACGTGGCAACCTCTGATCCTACTAACCGGCTGGCAGCGGACGACCTCAGGTTTTTAACACAAAAAACCATCCGGTTTCATGTCGCTACCGAAAGCTCGATCAAAGCAATACTAGAGCAGCAAAAGACGACGGAAACGGTTCTTGATGAAGCCCTGAAAATGCTCTCAAACGATGCCGAACTGAGTGTGATTGAAGAAACAGAAGATCTGGACCTTGCCGATATTGAAACGGCAGCGGAAGATGCACCCATTGTGCGACTTGTTAATTCACTTCTTGCGGATGCTATTAATCGTAGGGCAAGTGATATCCACATTGAGCCTTACGAAAAGATGCTCCGTGTACGATATAGGATTGACGGTGTTCTCTACGAAGTTATGAGACCGCCGGTGAGATATAAAAATGCTATCGTCTCGCGAATTAAGATCATGAGCAATCTCGATATTGCCGAACGAAGGCTTCCTCAGGATGGCCGAATAAAGGCGAAAATTCATGGTAGGGAAGTGGATTTCCGTGTGTCGTGCTTACCCACACTTTTCGGAGAAAAAGTGGTACTCCGTATTCTGGACAAGTCTAACCTTCAGCTTGATATGACCCAACTGGGTTTTAAAAAGGATCAGCTTGAAGTTTTCAAAAATGCTATTTATCAGCCTTACGGAATGGTGCTGGTTACGGGCCCAACAGGTAGTGGGAAAACTACCACCCTTTATAGTGCGCTTACTGAATTGAACAAAGTGGAGCGGAACATTTCCACGGCTGAGGATCCGGTAGAATATAACCTGCCAGGGATTAACCAAGTACAGGTCAACGATTCGATAGGACTTACTTTTGCGACGGCACTGAGGGCTTTTTTAAGGCAGGATCCCGACATTATTATGGTGGGTGAGATTCGCGATCTGGAGACGGCCGAAATTGCCGTCAAGGCAGCCCTTACGGGTCACTTGGTTTTAAGTACTCTGCATACCAACGATGCACCAAGCACCGTTACTAGGCTAATCAACATGGGGGTTGAGCCTTTTCTTATTGCTTCTGCCCTGAATCTAGTGCTGGCCCAGCGTCTTGTCCGCAAACTCTGCGATCAGTGCAAAACCGTCGATGAAGTACCGCCGGACGTGTTACTTGATCTGGGAGTTCCAGAAAGGGAAATTGATACCTTCGAGTGTTACAGGGCAAGGGGGTGTAGCGCGTGTAACAACACGGGGTATCGAGGGCGTGTGGCCCTTTATGAGGTGATGCCCATGTATGAGGAGCTTCGGGAATTGGTTCTTGCAGGAGCTTCGGCAGCCGAAATAAGGAAAGAGGCGATAAGACTTGGCATGAAGACATTACGCCAGAGCGGGATTGAAAAGGTTAAGGAAGGAATTACTTCCATTGAAGAGGTTGTTAGAACCACTTCCGTAGGATAAAGCCATGCCTGAGTTCATATGGATCGGAAAAACCAGAAGTGGAGACAAGATACGAGGCAAATTAGAAGCCGACGATGCAAAAACGATAAGGAGAATACTGGAGCGACAGGGAGTAAAGGTTCTAAAGGTAAAACCTGCTCCCAAGCACATTGCCGAATACCTTCCTTTCCTTGCACCGAAGGTGAAACTTCCCGATATGGTGATCTTTGCAAGGCAGTTTGCCACTCTTATCAATGCAGGTGTTCCCATAGTCCAGACTTTGGATATACTCAGAGAACAGACGGATAATTTCACTTTTAAAAAAGCGCTGCTGAATGTTCGTGAAGCCGTAAAAGCCGGCGACTCCCTGTCTGATGCCATGAAAAAAAATCCAAAGGTTTTCGACGAACTTATGGTGAACTTGATAGGAGCGGGGGAAGCCGGTGGTGCCCTCGACGTCATCATGAACCGCCTTGCCGATTATCTGGAAAAGGTGGTGATGATCCGGCGCAAGATAAAAAGTGCCATGTTGTATCCAATAGTAATCTCTGTATTTGCCGTTGTCGTCGTAATGGTGTTACTCATCTATGTGGTGCCTATTTTTAAAAGGATGTTTGAGGAAGCTGGCATGAGTTTGCCTCTTCCAACGCAGGTGGTTGTTAGCATAAGTAATTGGTTGCGTAACTACTTCCACTTGTTTATTATTTTTCTCATTCTATTTGGATTTTTGCTCAGATGGTTCAAAAAAACCGAACGCGGACGCTTACTGATAGATAAAGCACTATTGAGTCTTCCCGTATTTGGTCTCCTTCTGAAAAAGGCGGCTGTTGCCCGTATGTGTCGTACTCTAGGAACCCTGGTGGAAAACGGTGTTCCCATACTGGATGCGCTTACTATAAGTGCCGGAACTGTCGGTAATCGAGTGCTAGAAAAAGCATTATATTACACGAGAGAAGAGGTATCCAGGGGTCGAGGCGTTTCTGATCCGATGGAAGAGACCCACGTTTTTCCTGTGATGGTGCCTCGAATGATTAAGGTTGGTGAAAATACTGGTGCTGTCGATGAGATGCTCAACAAAATTGCAGACTTTTTCGAAGACGAAGTTGACAGAACTGTTGAAGCATTAACTTCCCTAATAGAGCCAATATTTATTGTGTTCCTAGGAGTAGTAGTCGGCGGTATTCTTATTTCCATGTACTTGCCCATATTCCAGTTAGGTCAAACGATCGGATAATCTTTGTCCGATCAAACGTTTTTGAAACATGCAAGTTTCTTCTGATAGACGAGATGATTTTATACATCATATTTACATTGTTTTGCTGGTAAGGCTTTTTCTGGGCCTCGTCTTTTTTGGCCTCTCTTTTTATCTTTTCTGGAAAAGCAAAATTCGAATTACTGATCCCCAGATCCGCCCTTTTTACATATTCTCGCTTTTACTACTCGTGTTTACTATTGCGGGAGCGGCAACCCTCAGACGTTTTTACAACAAGGCCATAACTGCCTATGCCGCATGTCAGATTGGTTTCGACGTGTTCGCCGTGTCGGTCTTTGTTTGCCTTTCAGGAGGTGCCAATAGTCCATTCCCATCTTTTTATATACCCGTTGTGCTGCTCGCTGCATTGCTCTTCCGGATAAAAGGGGCCATATACACGGCCATTGCGTCGATCCTGCTTTTCGGCAGCATCGTTTTGCTACACTATAGCAAACTCTCCTGTTGTGGTTTCGTTCCGGAAAGTCTGGCACCTGCTTCAATTTCCATGAGCCGTACTTTTTACACATTGGCCGTTTACTCTGTCACGTTTCTATTCTCTGCTATTAGTGCCGGAATTGCCGTCGACAAATGGCAAGAGACAGAAGCAGGGCTGAAGAACCTTGCTAATCGTTTTCGCCGTTTTCGGTTTATGCACGAGTTAATTTTAGAACATGTGCCGTCCGGCGTGATTTTATGTGATCAAAGCGGAAATGTGCTGTATGCGAATCGCGCTGCTGCTTTCATATTGGAGATCAATAGAAAGGAATTAGTAGGTCGAGATATGCGATCCATTATTCCTCAGCTGTCAGATGTCATTAGGAAATATGGACTAGGTGAACATGAGGTGTTGCGTCGAGAGTTTTTATATAAGTCACCATTAGGGGATGCGTCTAAGATCATAGGTTGTAGCGTCTGTGGCGTGGAGGAAGACGGATTTCCCGACGCTTTCGTCCTGGTTTTTCAGGACATAACTAGCCTCAAAAAAATGGAAGAAGAAAAACGTGCTCTTGAAAATTTCAAACTGGTGGCCAAGGCTACTGTGGAAATTGCTCACAACATTAAGAATCCGCTTGGAGCAATAAGCGGTGCTGCACAGATGCTGGGAGATAACATCTCGTATCTCAAATACAGCGCAAGTGGAACGGTAAATGACCTTTGTGCAAGGCTTGCTTCGATAATTCAGCGCGAAAGTGAAAGGCTCAACGATTCCGTTCGGCTACTCATGCATATGAGTCGTAGCGCCTTCAAAGAGCCCGCACCGGATGTAATTGACGTGTCCGAGGAGGTGAGTCGGATTTTGTCCCTTTTTGAGCAGTATTATCGAAGAAGGGGCGAATATCGCATTGGGGTGGACCTTGCGAAAGGCTGCAGGATTTTGATCGATCCCGGGGATTTTGAGATCATCATGTGGAACCTTCTGGAAAACTCATGCGATGCCATGCCTGAAGGCGGCGAAATTTTTGTTTCAGTAAGGATTGGCGACGACGATCCAAACAGCGTCGAAATTTTAGTAAAAGACACCGGGCCGGGAGTGGATCCCGACATCAGATCTCGTATATTCGAACCCTTTGTTTCTACCAAGACCGATGGTAGCGGTCTTGGACTTAGCATAGTAAACAACTTGGTTAAAAGAGCGGGTGGCCGGATCGAACTTCTGAATAGCTCTGAAGGAGCTGCCTTTCGTATCGTCTTTTCCCGGCATGAATAAGAAGAAAAATTTGCCTGTGACCCTTGTCAGGATAGCATCGTGTGTTTATATTAGCACTCGCAAGGGGAGAGTGCTAACGGGAAAGAATTACCATCTTTCAAGTAAAGGAGGGAGTTGAAGTTATGAAACTGAGGCCGCTCAATGATCGAGTTGTCGTAAGAAGGATTGAAGAAGAGGAGAAGACCCCTGGTGGAATTATTATCCCGGACACGGCTAAGGAAAAGCCCATTCAGGGTGAAGTGTTGGCTGTTGGAACGGGCAAACTTATGGATGATGGAAACCGAAGGCCCTTAGATGTGAAAGTAGGAGATCGGGTTTTGTTCAGCAAGTATGCGGGAACGGAAGTGAAGGTAGAGGGTGAAGAACTGCTCATTATGCGAGAAGACGACATTCTTGCGATTATCGAAAACTAAAAATCCTGCAAGAGGGGAGGTATTAGGTCATGGCAGCAAAACAATTAGTATACAATGTAAAGGCACGAGATGCATTGTTAAAGGGAGTTAATATTCTTGCTGATGCTGTAAAGGTTACACTCGGACCGAAAGGGCGCAATGTTGTAATTGAAAAGCCTTTTGGTGGTCCTGTTGTGACCAAAGACGGCGTGACAGTTGCTAAGGAAATTGAGCTGGAAGATAAGTTCGAAAACATGGGCGCTCAGATGGTTAAAGAAGTTGCCAGCAAAACAAGCGATGTTGCTGGCGATGGAACGACCACAGCTACGGTTCTGGCTCAATCCATTTATTTTGAAGGTTCCAAGTTGGTAGCAGCCGGTGCCAATCCTATGGCTCTGAAGCGAGGAATAGAGAAGGCTGTTGATGTTGTGGTAGATGAACTCAAAAAGCTGAGCAAACCTGTTAAAGACGAGAAGGAAATTGCTCAGGTTGGAACAATTTCGGCGAACAATGATCAGATGATCGGAAACATCATCGCCGAGGCGATGAGCAAGGTGGGTAAAGAAGGTGTTATCACCGTCGAAGAAGCTAAGGGTATGGAAACGACCCTTGAAGTAGTCGAAGGTATGCAGTTTGACCGTGGGTATATATCCCCCTACTTTGTCACCGATGCTGAAAAGATGGAAGTAGTTCTGGAAGATCCGTACATTTTAGTGCATGATAAAAAAATAAGTTCCATGAAGGACCTGTTGCCCATACTTGAAGAAATTGCCAAAATGGGCAAGCCGCTTCTTATCATTGCAGAAGACGTTGAAGGTGAAGCCTTGGCAACTCTAGTGGTCAATAAGCTGAGAGGAACCCTGCAAGTTTGTGCGGTCAAAGCTCCAGGGTTTGGTGAACGCAGAAAGGCCATGCTTGAGGATATTGCCATCCTGACAGGTGGTCAGGTCATTAGTGAGGAAAAAGGCATTAAGCTGGAAAACGCTTCCATAAGCGATCTGGGCCGTGCCAAGACTGTACGAGTGGATAAGGACAATACCACCATAATTGACGGTGCCGGTGAGAGAAGGGCGATTGAAGCGCGAGTTAAGCAGATAAGGACACAGATTGAAGAAACCACTAGCGATTACGATAGGGAGAAGCTACAAGAGCGGTTGGCCAAGCTGGTGGGCGGTGTTGCCGTAATCAGCGTTGGTGCTGCTACTGAGACTGAGATGAAGGAAAAGAAGGCTCGAGTTGAAGACGCTTTGAATGCTACTCGTGCAGCTGTCGAAGAAGGCATTGTACCGGGTGGTGGTGTGGCTTATATCAGATGCTTACCTGCACTGGAAAACCTGAAACTCGAAGGCGACGAGCAGATGGGCGCTGACATAATCAAGCGAGCCCTTGAAGAGCCTGCGCGACAGATAGCAATAAACGCCGGAGAAGAAGGTTCCATAATCGTACAGAAGATCAAAGAGAAAGAAGGAAGTTACGGCTTCAATGCTCAGAGTGGTGAATTCTGCGACCTTTATGAAGTCGGTATTATTGATCCCACTAAAGTTGCACGATCAGCCTTGCAGAATGCAGCCAGCGTTGCATCTCTAATGTTGACCACCGAATGCATGGTCGCTGAAATACCCAAAAAAGAGGAACCTGCAACTCCCGGTGCCGGAATGGGCGATATGTACTAACAAATACGCTTAACTATTAGCATATCCGAAAATAAAGCGCGGCACATGCCGCGCTTTATTTCTTGTATCGAAGCAGTTTGTCGCCTAAATTTTGCGTGGCGAAGTCAAACTCATTTATTTATGGAATTTTTAATTTTAAGCGGTTCAGGTGATTCTTCAGCACACTGTTTCCAGGATAGTTTTTGAGGCCATTTTCGAGTGTCCTTACGGCCATGCCGATTTCTCCGCGGATTTCATACAACCTTGCCAGAACAAGCCACACGTAAGGTTCAGCTTGTCCCTTTTTGACCCTTCGTTTCACGAGATATAAAGCAATGCTAGATCCGACAGCATAGAATAGTTTTCTGGGCCAGGTAAATATTCCCATCATTTCTTTCCCCGCTATGGTATGACCAACCTTTTTATCATACGCACTGCATCATACGGATCGTCTATGACGGTAATAATATCCAAATCATCAGGGGATATGTAATTTCGCTTAAGAAGTGTTTCTTTTATCCAATCAATCAAACCGTTCCAGTAATCGCTACCCACCAGTATAACGGGAAAGGATTTTAGGCGTTTAGTTTGGATTAAAGTAAGCGCTTCAAAAATTTCGTCTAGGGTTCCGAAGCCTCCCGGCATTCCTACATAAGCCTGAGCGTATTTGATGAACATTACCTTGCGTACGAAAAAGTAACGGAACTGGAGTTTAACGTTTGCGTATTCATTAGGAGCTTGTTCGAAAGGAAGCTGTATGTTCAAGCCAACGGACTTTGCGCCCCCTTCGGCTGCTCCCTTGTTTCCAGCTTCCATTATACCTGGTCCACCTCCCGTGATTATATTAAAGCCATTCTTTGCCAACTCACGGGCGATTATAACAGCCTTTTCATAGGTTTCATCCCCAGGTTTTACTCTGGCGGATCCAAAGATCGAGACGGCAGGATATATGTCGGCAAGGAGTTCAAAACCGTCAACAAATTCGGCAAGGATTTTAAAAAGGCGCCACGAGTCTTGAATCGTCATGGCATCGATGATGTACTGTTTCTCCCTCATTTGTTCCTCCTTTTCAATCGTCAAAATGCCTGGCCGATACTGAAGTAAAATTGGAAAGGTCCAAAAAAGTCCTGATCGGGCGGATTCAGCTGGTAACCCAAGTCCAACCTTAAAGGCCCTATTGGCGTTTTGTATCGGATGCCGCATCCCGTTGTGTACCGAAAGTCGGTCAGTGAGAGGTTAATCTGTTTTTCAGCTACCTGTCCAAAGTCAAAAAACAACACTCCTTCAATCTTTCTCTCAAAAATTTTTACGGGGAATCTAAAGTCGAAATTTGCTTCCACCACCGATTCACCACCTAGTGGGTTACCTTCGGAATCCAATGGCCCCAGTTTCTGATAAGGGTATCCGCGTATGCTGTTGCCCCCTCCGGCGAAAAATTTCTTAAAGATGGGAATTTCCTGAGAATCTTCCAAATTTACAATGGTGCCCCATTTTGCTCTCATACCTACAATGAACCTCTTCATGAAAGGAGTGTATTTTCTGACTTCGCAGCTTGCCTTTATAAAACTGGCTTCCGATCCGGTCCACTGTGATGCCCATTCGGACCGGAGATAAATCCGGTAGCCTTCGGATGGATCGATCGGATTATCCACTTTTTCCCTGGTTGTTCCAAAAACAAGGGATGAAATGAAGTAGTTGTCCTTTTGCCTGTTGCTTAGTTGATTTAACGGATCGGGGTTTGCGTATATTTCGTCCAGTTTATTAAATTCTAAATTATGCCCTGCGTAGATAGTGGTCAATGGAAATAGAGCAAGATTCAGGCGGGGAGCGCTGAAAAAGGTACGAACTTTGTAACCTTCCTGATCTTCTCTTTGCCAGCCTGTTTTCCATTCAAACCAGTGATTAGAGTAAAAAAGGTGAGGCTGAATAAAACTGGTTTCCAAGCTTTGCTCGCGAAAGCTACCCTGGGCATAAACCTTAAGGCGCCTACCGTCTCCAAAGAAACGTCGGGCTTCAAGTTCAACTCGTCCTCTGAGCTTATCTTCTGTACCGTAGCCAAAACCACTCCTTACGGTATAAGGTTTTGCCTCTTCGACTCGTACGAGCACGCCTACAACGGGACTTGTGCGATCTTCCAATCCTGTGACTTCTATATCCACAAAAGAAAAAAGCTGTGTATCAAAGAGCTTTTTTTGGCTTTCCTTTATTTTTGAAGCCTGAAATCGGTCGCCTATCTTAAAAAGAAGGTTGTGGAAGATTTCTCTTCTCTCAACCTTATTCAGGCCCCTCACCGATATGTTTCCTATGATACATACAGGGCCCGTATCGACATCGATGAATACCCTGGCCTTTTTGGTTTTCCGGAAAATCCTCGCTTTTTGATCAATTTTTGCCTTTGGATAGCCCCATTCAGAGAGAAAGCGCAGGATTATTTTTCTGGATTTTTTGTAATCTTCGATCCTGAATCGTTTTCCGACTTTCAAGGGCAGCAAGTTCATGAGTTCAGGATGCCACGGGCTTGTATCTTTGCCGTTTATCCGAAGCTTGAGGAATTCAACCAGAGTTGGCGGTCCTTCCTGGACTTTTATGACTATTCTAACCTGCTTCAGGGATACTTTTCGAACTTCTTCTAGTTCAACCATGGCATCATAAAATCCCTCAGATCTATAAAACTTCCGTATGCGGTCTATGTCTTTTTTGAGAATCTCTTCCCTATAAGGTGTTTTGTGGAAAAAGGAAAACAGACCTTCCTGTTTTGTCGTTAGAAGTTTTTTTATCTGGCTGTCGGAAAATGTTTTATTCCCCTTGATGGTTATCCACTGGATAAATAAATCTGATTGTTTCGCCGAGGCTACACCTGCGCCAGACCATAGACTGAGCGGTAGCCATGCGAGCAAAAAGAAAAAGACCGATTTAGTGGAGGGTAACAGGATTTTTAGCCCTCCTGCTACTTATTTTAAGGCTTCCATTGCTTTCTTTGCCAGCCTTGCTTCTGCAGTATTGGGATATTTATTTATAACCTTTTCGTATAAAATCCTTGCTGCTGTAGTATCACCAAGCTTCTCCCATGCTTTACCCTGTTTGAACATGGCTATGGGCACCTTGTTGCCTTTGGGGTAGGTATCCAGCAGTTTTTGGTAGTATTCGATAGCTTTGAGATAATCTCCTCGAATGAAATATATTTCGCCGAGCCAAAAGAGAGCATTGTCGGCCAAAGGGGAATCTGGGTAACGTTTTAGAAAGGCTTTAAAGTTTTCCTCCGACTGTTTATAGTTTCTATCATGAAACGCTTTCAGCGCCCCCTCATAGGCGCTTTTTTCGTCTGATGGCTTCGGAATATTGCTGGGCGATGTCGAAGTGGCTGCGGCTTGGGTGTTCGAAGCTTCAGTTATAGGCTTGACCATTACCGTAGGAACATTAGCAAGCTTTCTATCATGTTCTTCCAGTTTTCCTTCAAGCTTTCCAAGTTTCATCTGGAGTTCGTCCAACCTTGCGTTAATGTCCGCTATTGCCTGCCTATCTGCTCCGGTGGGTTCTTCCAGATGTTTTTCAAGCTCATTAACCCTTTGTTCCAGCATCACTACTCTTTGCTGAAGTAATACCTGTTCTTGAGTCGTTACACAGCCGACAGAGCATAAGGTCATGCAAAGTATCAAAAAAATGGCACCGTAGCGCATCTGTGTTTCCTCCGAATTTTAAAAATGTATAATAAAATGGGCTCGACGGTTTTTTGCCCATGATGCCTCATCATGGCCAAGCGCTATAGGTTTTTCTTCACCGTAGCTAATCATGGTCATTCTATCAGGATTTATTCCTAGATTTACCAAATACTGCCATGCACTGTGAGCTCTTCTCTCTCCGAGGGCAAGATTATATTCATTTGTTCCCCTTTCATCGCAGTGTCCCTCGATGGTTACCGTAACGATCGGGTACTTCTTAAGAAATTCGGCCTTTTCGCGAAGAATGGCCTTTGCTTCTTCTGTCAAGGCATAGGAATCAAAATCGAAGTGAATGTCTCGATTTTCGAAAGCTTCCTTTTCCTTCAAAAATTGCTCCTTTTGTTCAACGGTGGTTATGCCCATAGCTCGCCACCTGGAATCAGTAATAGGTGTTCCCGTAGTTTCGCCTTTTAGCTCCCTCTCTTGCAAGCTTGAAGTTGTTGGAGGGGGCACATAACCAGTATGTCTTGTACAACTACTCAAACTTACCACCAAAAACAAAAGAAGCACTAACCCTGCGACATATCTCATTGCTCTCGACCTCCATCCTGAAATGTTTATAGTCGCGGCGACCAGGTTGGATACTTTTGTTCTCCGGGAAGTTTTATCAATCGCCTTAGATTCCGTCCATTCCTTAACATGATCCATATTTCGTATTTACCGCCGCGGTCAGATTGAAAAGCAATCATTCTGCCGTCAGGAGACCACACCGGTGCCTCATTGTTGTGTTGTCCGAAGGTAAGTTGATAAACTTCCGAACCGTCCGGGCGTGTCAAAAAAATTTGATGATAGCCTTCTACCCGGCTGCTGTAAGCTATCCATTCGCCGTCAGGAGACCAGGCCGGTGAAGTGTTGTAATTGCCTGTAAATGTAATACGTCGTCTGGTGCGATTTTCGGTGTCATAAACATATATCTGGGGTTCTCCCGTTTCTCCAGAAACATAGACAAGCTTTTTACCGTCTGGTGACCAGCTACCTGGTACCTCAATGCTCCACCCTGAAACCAATGTATCCACTATCCTTCCATCTAAATCGAGCAAGTAAATATCTGGATTATTCTTGCGCGCCAGAGTAACAGCTAGGATTGGTTTTACCGGATGAAACCTCGGAGCTACAAACACCGAAGATTGTACAGGTAGGCTTCTGGCCGAACTTGTTTGGGCATCTAACAGCTTAAGCTTAACCCTTTCGTGTTCATATCCCACATAAGCTATAAATACACCGTCAGGACTCCAATTCGGAGAAACCACCATCTTTTCTTCAGGCGTTACCTTTAGCGGCCCATAGCCGTCAAAGTCGACAGTGTAAAGGGTTTGGATATCACCGGTTTTGTTTACAAATGCCAGTTTGGTGGAAAAGGAGCCCGGTTCTCCGGTAAGAGCTTTCATGATTTCGTCGGCAAAGTGATGAATCATGATTCTGTGATCTTTTATATCGCCGTCGTAGGCCCTACCTGTCACGAGTTTGCCCCTGACGGCATCGTAAAATCTAAGCTCTAGATGCAGTTTACTTCCTTCCGTTCGATACAAACCCCTTACAAGAAACTCTGCGCCAATGCTTTTCCACGATGGGAAATTTATTTCTTGGAGCGTTACTCCCATCTTTTGTGGATCCTCCAGAAATCCTTCAGGATTTAGAACATCAAAAGCGCCAGAATATCCTAGATCATTTCGCATTATTTCCGCGAAGGACGGAGCAAACTCAGGGTGATAGTTGTTGCCCATCTTAAAGTCAGGCACGGCAACGGGTAACTTCCTGAAGGAAGGATTAGTAATATCTATGTAAACTCTGGCATACACAATACCGACCGTTATGCATAGAAGCAGTAACATCAACAATATGTTTGCACATCGCTTAATCAGATTTCTCATCTGCGGACACCTCGCTGGAATAAATTTTCCGGTCGAAAACGAATTCCGATTTCTTCGTAGGGCGGACTGTAGACTTCCGGAAAAGGAGGCAGAGGATTTGCCTTTTGCACCGCTTTCCATGCGGATTCGTCAAAAAGCCTGTTACCCGATTTTTTCTCAAACTTCATACTGACAATCTGCCCATCTCTTCTCACCCTGATTATAATTATCGCTTCCAGATTGCCGCGTTTTATAAGTTCCACCGGAAGGGCCCACTGTTTTTGAATTGCCCTCCAAACTTCACTATAGTAAAGACGTCTCGCTAGAGCGTACTCGCCTTCTTTTTTTGAAGTTCTAACACTTACCCTCTGGGTTATTGGCTTGCCAAAGCGGAGCGGACGAACTTCCGGTATAAGCTTTTGCCATTCCGATGGTTTTCCCTTTTTCTCAGCGATGGCGTTTTTATCCTTTTCTGGTACGGCAGTCTCCTGTTGAGCTGGCTCAAGTGCGGTTTCTTCTGGAGCTTGCAATATCTTTGAATTAACCCGAATTTTTTTTACTTGGTACACCGGTATGACAGGGCTAGGCACAGCTTCTAAAGAAGAATTTCTTGTTTTTTCCCCCCTTGGCGCAACCATATCCGCTTGCTGGGAACCTTTTTCAAATTCTTCCATGGTTACTATTTCCACTTGATACGGGCGGAACAGCTCCAGCCGATTTTGACTTGTCCTGTAAGGAATAATAATGGCCAGAACTGCTACAATACCATGAATCAAGAGCGAACCAAAAATACCTACGAGGGAGTCACGACTCAGCTCCGGTCCCGTTATTACCCGTCGTTCCATGATTTTTTATTTTTGCCGTGATTCCGGGGTTGTTGTAATCATGCCAATGTTTTTAATTCCAGCCTGCCTTATTTTTGACATCACCTCCATGACAAACCCGTATGGCAGGTTTTTATCAGCTTTAAGAAAAACCCCGGAAGTGTCTTTTTTGTTTGCGTATATTGCAGCAAGTTTTGGAACGAGGTCTTCCAGGTTAACCTCGTATTCGTTGATGAAAACCTTCCTGTCCCCCGTGATTGAAATGACAAGCCTTTCTTCTTTGGTTTGAATTGATGGGGCTTCTACTACCGGAACCTGTACATCAATCCCCTGCATCATGAGTGGCGCCGTGACCATGAATATAACGAGTAGAACAAGCATCACATCAACGAAGGGGGTTACGTTAATTTCAGACATAAGATTGCCGTGGCTTTCTTCAAAATAGTCTTTCATAAAGAAACTTCCGTGACCTCTGAACGACTTATCTGCGGTTCTTTTTCCTTTGACCCAGACGTGCCCATTCTTTTAACCAGATCCCTTTCCACCAGCCTCATGAAGTCGGCAATAAAGTGCCTGACTTCGATTTCAAGGAATCGCGTCTTTTGAACGAAGGCGTTATAGGCAATAACGGCCGGTATAGCAGTTGCCAGCCCAATGGCAGTAGCTATAAGGGCTTCAGCTATACCGGGCGCTACTACTGCCAGGTTAGCCGCACCCTTCAGGCCTATGCTACGGAAACTGTTCATTATTCCCCATACGGTGCCAAACAGCCCGATAAAAGGTGCACTACTACCGGTGGACGCTAGAAAAGACAGCCAGCGTTCAAGACGAGCCTTTTCTATGATCATGGTCATGTACATGGCTCTGTAAATGCCGTCGCGGATAATTTCCAGCCTACCTTCCTGGCCGGATGAAGCTTTTTCCCCTTCACCTTCGAGTATCCTGTAAAAACGCAGGAGTTCTCCATATCCGGCTCGGAAGACGTAAACCAGAGGGGTTTCGGTGAAAATTTTGCTGTCTTTGTAAAAAAAGGAAAGGCTCTTTTGCTGGTGAAACCGTGCCAAAAAATTTATGGTTTCTTTCCTTATTTTTCGAAATTTCCATAACTTAGCGATAATAATTGCCCATGAAATTACCGACATCACCGCAAGAACAGCGAGTACAACTCGCACCAAAGGGCCTGTGTGACCAAAGATAAACCAGAAAGATGTGTTTGTACCTTCACCAAGATGCACCGATACTAAAGGCATGTTTGCTATCCTTTTAGTGTTTTTACTTCGTCAACTATCAGCGGCATAGCCTTGCCAGCCGGAGCTGGAATGTAGATATCGCTTATACTGTTAGTTAAAGCCGATGGGACCGGGTTAATTTCAATGATGAATGCGCCGCTTTCTTTTGCGACGACCGGTATGTGGGAAGCTGGAGCGACAACAGCAGACGTGCCAATCACCAGCAACACGTCACATTGTCGCGCTACATCCATGGCTCTCATGTGGGCGTGTACCGGAATAGGCTCGCCGAAGAAAACAAAATCAGGTCTGAGAGGCCCTCCACAGGTGCAACGCGGTGGGAGATCATCGTAAGACACTTCTTCAGGCTTGTATCTGCGGCCACAATCGTCGCATCGTAGAGTTCTCGCATGACCGTGAAATTCGATTACGTCAGTGTTTCCTGCTTGTTGATGAAGGCTGTCAATGTTCTGAGTTATCACCGTTCGTAAGCATCCCAGCTTTTCAAGTTCAGCCAGTCCAATGTGGGCAGGATTAGGCTTTGCTTTGTCCACCACTTTTTGGACTTCCAGAATCATCTTCCAAACCTTAGCAGGATTACGCCTGAAAGATTCAATGTACCCATATTCCATGGGATCAAACTTGGACCACAGCCCGTCGGGACTGCGAAAATCCGGTATGCCGCTCTCGACAGAAATGCCCGCGCCCGTGAGGGCTACCCCGAAGTGGCAACCGGCCAGCCTTTCAGCAGCGTCTTTGCACAACCTTGCTATTTTATCTGTCATTGGTTTATCCTTAACCTCTGACCTATAAATATTCTGTCAGAACGTAGTCCATTCATGACCTTTAATTTGTTTATGGTCAACCCGTACTTTCGGGCAATAGATGAAAGAGTTTCCCCCTTTTTGACCACATGGTATCGCATTCTTTTAGCATATTTCTTCTGCAATTGTTGAAGCTTCTTTAGAAAATTCTGGGTGGTTCCAACGGGAATTCTAATTTCGTAGCCTCCCGGAGGTATACTGTCAGACCTGAAAGATGGGTTTAGCATGACAAAACGGCGATAGGTTATTCCGGCGCATTCTGCAACATCAACTAGTGGTAGCGAATATTTTATCCGAACCGAAACCTTTTCAAAGCTCTGAGGCTGGTAGCCGTCTGATGGAGTATATTCGTAGCCATATTTTTCGGGATGGCTCAGTACTTCTTTTATGGCGAGAATTCTGAAAATGTATCTCTCCGTCTCGGTGTGGAGTTTTAGATCGTAGTAGTTACTTACCCGCTGTTGCTTGAGTTCCCGCTCTATGCGATCTTCTCCGCAATTGTACGCGGCCATGGCAAGCGTCCAGCTCTGGAATCTGTTGTAAAGATCCTGTAGATAGTCGAGCGCTTTCTCGGTTGCCTTTTCAAAGTCATATCGCTCGTCAATCTGACGGTTTATCCTGAAACCGTAGCGCTTTGCCGTGGAATAAATAAACTGCCATGGTCCCACGGCTCCGGCCGGAGATCGAACATTATGCAGAAGATCGCTTTCTGCTATGACAAGATATTTCAAATCTTCGGGTAGGTGTTTTTCCCGAAGTGTTTTTTCAAGCCACGGGAAATACCTGCTGGCTCTTTTTAACCACAGATAAACCTGAGCATGTGAATATACAACGATGGTAAATTCGCGATCAAACCGTTCCCACACATCCTCATTATAGAGAGGTACCGGTTCCCCGCACAGGTCCATATGCCTTGGGGGCGAAAAAAGTGGGATCGTGTAAGTGCTTTGACCCCATACTGGGACAGTAAAAAACGCCAGTAAAAACCACAAACCGGTAAGAATAAAAATCCTTTTTATCATGGTAGTTTACCGTCGAAACAAAACTCTGTTTCCCTATTTTGTCGAGCTCAGCAGTTCGTATTCACTGAAGAAAAAGGCAATTTCCTGCTTTGCCGTTTCGGGGCTGTCCGATCCGTGCACAGCATTCTTTTCCACATCCGTAGCGAATTCTTTGCGGATCGTCCCTGGAGCAGCGTCTTTCGGGTTTGTTGCACCCATTATTTCACGATTTTTCTGAATTACATTTTCACCTTCCAGCACCATCACCACCACAGGACCGGAAGACATAAAGTCCGTGAGGCTGTCATAAAAAGGTTTGTCTTTATGAACCGCATAAAATGCTTTAGCCTGCTCTTTAGACATGCGAACCATTTTCATAGCCACAATGCGAATTCCTTTCCGTTCGAACCGATCGATAATCTTGCCAATTACCGCTTTGGAAACTGCATCCGGTTTGATAATCGATAGCGTTCGTTCCATACTTTCCTCCTGATGAAGTAATCTACATAGTTTATAGATGGGCGCATGAGCCTTGCAACAAAAGCGATAAACTTATAACACAATCACTTGAGCGCCACAACACGAGTTGGTAAGAACAGCTTGAAAGAGGGTTGTGTTGCTGTGTTGCATTGATGTAAGCACATTACGGTATGGCGGGCTTGCCTTCAAGTTTACATGGGGGTGGTATGGATAAGAAGAGACAGGTGACGATGAGATTACATCTGTGGCTTGAAATCGAAAATGGGATGGTTTTTGGATTGGGAAGGGCTCAGCTCCTTGCCGGTGTTGAGCGTTACGGGTCTTTAAGGAAAGCGGCGCAAGAGCTTGGCATGTCCTATCGAGCTGCCTGGGGGAAAATTAAGAAGACAGAAGAGTTGGTAGGCGATAAGCTGCTGGTAAAGACCAGTTCCCGGAGAGGTGGTTATAGCCTTACAGAGCTGGGAAGACAATTGATGAACAGTTATTTTACCTGGTTCAAAGAAGTCGAAGAGATAGCATTAAACAGGGCTAAAGAGCTTTTTCCCTGGCCTATTGAATTGGTTAAAGAAGTTGAGGAAAAAAATGAACTATCCCGACAGTTTTTGTAGATATTGCCGGCTTGACCCAGGGATGTTCCAAAAAGTCGCAAATGTTTAAATTTGTGGGGCCACAGCGGCGTTGCGTCTCGATGGCTTTCAAAAGTGGTTACCTCTTGGTCGTAACCGTAACAGTACTACACCCCTTGCAAAATTACACAGTGCTGATTTGAACATTTTCGTCATAATTCTGTCATTATGTCATTATTGACATAAACTTTGATTTCATTATAACATTGCTTCAATCTTCGATTGCACTGGTGCGTAGAAATAAAGGAGGAAAAACATGTCAAACAAGAGAATTTTGGCGTTTTTTGTTGCGATTTTGAGTATTTTTTTCGGTAATGTAAGTGCCACATTGTCCGGGAATAACATCTTAAGGATGGCCACCACAACAAGTACCGACAATACAGGGCTTCTCGACTTTTTGGCCCCGGAATTCAAAGAAGATGCGGGAATTGAGCTTCAATGGGTAGCCGTGGGAACCGGAAAAGCTCTAGAACTGGGAAAAAACTGCGACGTTGATGTTCTGCTGGTTCATGCTCCATCGGCCGAAAAGAAGTATGTGGCAAAGGGCTATGGTGTGGACAGAACAGAAATTATGTACAACGACTTTGTGATAATAGGTCCGAAAGATGATCCGGCCCGCATTAAAGGGAAGAGCCCTGTAGAAGCTTTGAAAATCATAGCAGAAAAGAAGGCGTTATTTGTCAGCCGTGGAGACAATTCGGGTACCCATAAAAAAGAGTTAAGCCTTTGGAAAGAAGCCGGTCTGACAAACATTGACAAAGCCGAGTGGTATATTCAAACAGGTCAGGGCATGATTGCTACCATAAATGTGGCCGCGGAACGGGGCGGTTACACTCTGACCGATAGAGGAACTTATATAAAATATGAGTACAGCATGAAAGGAAATCCACCTCTTGTAGTTCTCGTTGAGGGCGACAAAAGACTTTACAACCTTTACAGTGTAATAGCTGTCAGTCCAACGAGATGCCCTGAAGCAAGATATGAATTTGCCAAACGCTTTATCAGGTGGATTTCATCACCAAGGGTGCAGAGAAAAATTGGAAATTACGAAATACTTGGGAAGAGGCTTTTTGTGCCCTTGAAAGCTAGATAACTCTCGATGGTTTTGCATCCCGGCTGAGCCAAACATTTGTTTGTGATAAAGCCGTGCACAGCGGGCAGGGTTTAATGTAAATATAACCTGAATCAAATCTCGACAGAGGACACATGAGCTATATTTTAGAAGGCCTTAGGCAGGCGGTAATGCTTTTGGTGAAATGGGACCCGGAAACCTATGCAGCTATCAGAGCTACGCTTACGGTAACTTCTTATTCCATGTGTGCCAGTCTTTTACTGGGGATCCCCGCTGGATTTGCACTGGGTTATTTTGACTTTCGAGGCAAGCGGGTGCTGAGGACGATGGTTGACACCTGTCTTGCTTTTCCAACGGTTCTTATCGGTCTCTTGGTATATGCTTTTTTATCCCGTCGAGGTCCGCTAGGCAGCCTGAATCTGCTTTTTAGCCTATCGGCTATAGCGATAGGGCAGACGATTCTGGCACTTCCAATAATAATGTCACTTACTGCAACGGCCGTTGAAAGTTTGGATCGACGTCTTCGCCTTACCCTGCTCAGTTTGGGAGCAAGGGGGCACAAGCTCCTTTTTACGACTCTTTGGGAAGCACGCCATGCCCTGTTGATTGCGGCAATTACTGCCTATGGCAGGGTGCTGACAGAGGTTGGTATTTCCATGATGGTTGGAGGTAACATAAAATGGCATACAAGAACTATTACTACGGCGATTGCTCTTGAAACGGGCAAGGGCAATTTCGGACTGGGTATAGCTCTTGGAATTGTACTGATGTTGATTGCCCTTATTGTGAATCTCTCGGTGATGTCTCTCAGGAAGAAGTCTTAGATGGATCTGGCTTACCGTCTGGAAGGCGTCAGACATTGTTATGGGAATAGAACGGTGCTTTGTATAGATGAGCAGGCAATAGAACTTAACCGCATTGTCGGTATTGTGGGTCATAATGGAAGCGGTAAAAGCACGCTTCTGAGACTTCTCGCCCTGCTGGAACATCCCACAAGGGGCAAAGTGCACTATTTTGCAGAATCTAAGGAGCCCATGTTTGAAGTTGCTCTATTGCCTCAGGAGCCATATCTGCTCAGAAGAAGCGTGTTTTCTAATGTTAGTTATGGTCTTGAAATACGAGGCTGTGGAAAAAATGAAATCAGACAGCGGGTTTATGATGCCCTGTCTTGGGTAGGGCTTGACCCGGAAGGTTTTGCCTGTCGCCGTTGGTATGCCCTATCTGGAGGGGAAGCTCAAAGAGTGGCCCTTGCAGCTAGGCTTGTACTTAGACCCAGAGTGTTGTTGCTCGATGAGCCCACGACAAGTGTTGATGCAGAGAGTGGTCGCAAAATCCGTGAAGCCATCCTGAAAGCCCGAAATGAATGGGGCACAACCGTTATAGTTAGCAGTCATGACAGGCAATGGCTTTTCGATGTTTGTGATACTATAATCCACCTTTTCAGAGGGCGTGTGGTCGGTAGCGGTGTTGAAAATATTGTATTTGGCCCATGGCGCAAACTGGAAGGTGACCTCTGGATAAAGATCTTTCCTGACGGCCAAAAGTTCCTATGCCCCGGCGTTCCAGGTTGTAATGCCGTGGGCCTAATTGACCCATCGGATATGCACATGTTTCCCGAAGCTACCGGTTCTAAATATAAAAGAAGAGCTTGTTGCATTCATGGAACTGTATCCGGTCTCTCAATGGTACGCTCCACGGGAGACATCATTGCCACAGTTTACGCTGGAGGAGAATCCTTTTCGGCAAAGGTTTCCGGCTGTGTTGAGCAATTTACCCCGGGAAGGAGAGTAATACTGCTGACCTATCCTGACAAAATCCGCTGGATGTCTTGATCTGAAGTATCCCCCCCACCCAGAGCAAGTGTAAGATAGCAAGGTAGGTGTTGTTTCTGAAGTTTTCGATGTTAACCTGTTAGCAACACATTAATTGTCCGGTTTTTGTAGCACATAGATTGTCCGATTTTGGGTTGTAGCGATGGCAGATGTGGAGGTGTTTTTTATGTGCCATCGTACTACTCCTTACTGACGTT
>Ga0190313_1000572_pt1 | contig 21610 bp, 23 predicted proteins | sample 4870071011_MG_FD_169989 | JGI IMG/M metagenome (GOLD analysis project Ga0190313, IMG submission 169989) | Hydrothermal vent sediment bacterial communities from Southern Trench, Guaymas Basin, Mexico - 4870-07-10-11_MG | ecosystem: Environmental > Aquatic > Marine > Hydrothermal vents > Sediment ...
CGCTCTGACCCCGAGACAAAGGAAAAAACAGGTTTAATTTTTTTAGGAAAAGCTCCAATGCCGGGGAAAACACGTTTTTTCGATAAGGGCCATGTGCAGGGCGCTTTACAACGTGCTGGTTTTAATTTTTATGATTTATCCATTCATAGCCCTGACAGGATTAAAATCACCAGAAGTTTTATCAAAATTTCAGAGAAAAAAATAAAAAAAATTGTGGAAAATTATATCAAAAGCAGATCTTTTTTTAAAAACAATAATTCCAGAATAAAAGAGATACGTGTGTCTAATGAGGTTTTACTTCCAAAGGGGAGAATTTTTCATAGAGTTATACCGATTCAAAAAAATAGTCTTGCAGGTTCAATACCCGTATCAATAATCTTCAGCGGCTCAGGCAACTTTAAAAAAAGAGTGTGGTCCACTGTAAAAATTGAAGTATTGTCTGAAGTGGTTGTTGCTAAAAGACCTATTGGAAAACACAAAATAATCACCATGGATGATATAGCATTTAAAAAAGTTGATTTATTGGAACAGAGTTCAAATGTTATTACTGCTTATAAAGAAATATTAGGGAAGAGAACCAGAAAAACAATAAGGGCAGACACTGTTTTAAGATCGGATATTATTGAACTGCTGCCTTTGGTGAAACGCGGAGATATAGTGTTAATAGTTGCCGAATCAGGAAGTTTAAGAATCACTGCCATGGGAGAAGCAAAGGGAAAAGGCGGTATGGGAGAAAGAATTAAGGTGGTGAATATTGATTCAGGAAAAAGACTTTATGCAACAGTAAAAGACTCTAAAACAGTAAAGGTCGATTTTTAGAAAAGGGGATAAAGATGCTGTTCAGACATAATTTATACAATTTTTTAATATTTGCTGTTTGTTCTCTTTTTCTTCTATCAGTTATGCAGGGCTGTGCATCAGGATTAAAAAATAAAAATATTGTAACAGAAGATGTGGTTTATAAACATAAAGAAAAACCGGTTATTAAACACGAAGGCTCTTTGTGGCAGGATAACGGGCTGTTAAGCGAAATGTTTATTAATCCAAAGGCAAAGAATGTTGGAGATATTGTCACAGTAAAAATAATTGAATCATCCAGTGCTTCCAATAAAGCCAGCACGGTAACAGGAAGAAAATCGAGTTTGTCGGGAGGTCTTGAAGCTTTTTTTAATGCAGAAAAACGGTTCCCCGCAGAGCATCCTTTTTTTAATCCGTTTTCCAGGATTAAAGGCGGTATGGAGAGCGATTTTGATGGATCAGGCACAACCAAAAGAAGTGGAGACCTGACAGCATATCTCACAGCAAGGATAACCCAGGAACTTCCCAATGGAAATCTTAAGATAGTTGGAAGAAGGGATGTTCTGATAAATGATGAAAGGCAGTTGATTACGCTGACGGGGATTATCAGACCAAGGGATATAACTCCTGAAAATGAAATTTTGTCCACCTATATTTCCGATGCCAGGATTGAATACAGCGGTTCCGGTGTAATCAGTGACCGGCAGCATACAGGATGGGCATCAAGAATAATTAACAAAATATGGCCATTTTAGTACCTTAACTCACAACTCCGGTTTATCCGGGTTAGTTATGATTATGAATAATATATTAAAAAAATTAATTATTATGCAATTGATTATTGTTTTGCTGTCTTCTGTTGCTTATGCAGCAAGGATAAAGGATATTGCAAAAATTAAAGGGATGCGCCGGAATCAGATGGTTGGTTATGGACTGGTGGTGGGTCTTAACGGAACAGGCGATGGAAAGGACTCTAAATTCACTGTTCAATCCATGTCCAGCATGCTTGACAAATTAGGAGTTACAGTCAGACCTGATGATATAGATGTGGATAATGTTGCGGCTGTGATTGTCACTGCAGATTTACCTCCTTTCTCAAAGGCAGGGAGCAGCATAGATGTGACTGTCAGTTCAATAGGTGATGCAGAAAACCTTCAGGGCGGCAATCTGCTTTTTACCCCATTAAAAGCTGCTGACGGGAAGATTTATGCTGTTGCCCAGGGAGCGGTCAGCACCGGTGGATTTTCGGCAGGGGGGGCTGGAGGCAAGGTACAGAAAAATTTTCCCACTGTTGGACGTATTGTCAACGGCGCAATAATAGAAAGGGAGGTTCATTCCAATTTTTCTCAAAAAAAAACCATTTCGCTGATTTTGAACTATCCAGATTTTACAACAGCATCGCGGGTAACAGGGGCGATTAATACAGCTTTTTTGTACGATCATCCGGCCGTTACTTCTGACCCTGGAAGCATAGTCGTTAAGATTCCTGAAAAATTTGCAGAAAATATAGTTGAATTTATAACAATTATTGAACGTATGGAGATTATACCGGATACAATCGCAAGGGTAGTTATTAATGAAAGAACAGGAACAGTGGTTATGGGAAATAATGTCAGAATTTCCACGATAGCAATAGCTCACGGAAATTTGAGCATTCAGATCAAGGAATCTGCGGATGTTGCTCAGCCACTTCCCTTTTCCGGGGGACAAACAGTTGTAAGCACTGATACAAATATATATGTGGAAGAGGAAAACAGGAAACTTCTTTTGCTTAAATCCGGGATCAGCATAGGGGAGCTGGTCAGGGCATTAAATGCGCTGGGAGTTACTCCAAGAGACCTTATAGCCATATTTCAATCAATAAAAGCAGCCGGCGCTTTGCAGGCATCTTTGGAGATTATGTAATGACCGGCTCAATAATTTTTACTCCAACACAGTTTAATATGATAAATTCAAACAACAGGTTTGAAAAAATAAAAAATTCTGTTAAATCATCTGAAAACAACGATAACGATTCTAAAAAGTTGGAAAAGGTCGGTGTTGAGCTTGAATCTTTTTTCATAAGCTATCTTTTAAAAGAGATGAGATCCACGATTCCCAAGTCCGGATTCTTAAGCGGAGGAAAGGCTGAAGAATTTTATACTGAAATGTTAGACAAGGAGATTGCAAAAGAGATCTCTTTACGCGGTGGAATAGGTATTAAAGATCTTGTGGATAGCCAGATGAAGAATGATTTTAAAAAGGATGGTTAAGTAGGGGCAGGCCTCGTCCCTGCCCTCAAATTCGGTTGCCGCTCAATGAGATTGAGCTGCCGGTTACAAAAAAAATTAAAGATTTTGCAGGGTTTGCCGATACCTCACTTAGAGAAATTTTATTTTTAAAATGAAATTTTTATAAAAATCGGTCAAATTTAGGGAGAACGAAGTTATGAAAATTATAGGAAACAACTATTTTTTAGCAACAAAGTCCTATACTAATAACATAAAAGATAAAAGCACAGTGAAAACAGCATCCGTCAAAGCGTTACGTGTTGCAGATAATGAAGATAAGGTCATATTATCTGCAAAGGCACAAGAGCTTCGGGACATGACAAAAGTTTTAGATAAAGTTCCTGATATCAGGGAAGAAAAAGTAGCAGAGATTAAATCAAGTATTGAGAATGGAACCTATACAATTGATGGGAAAAAAATAGCTTTCAAAATGATAGAGGAGTCTCTTGTTAACGAATTGTTATAAAAATTTTGTTTAAAATATTTTGAGCATAAGCAGGAAATATAATGAACTTAACACTAAAAAAATTACTTGGTCTTCTTGAAGAAGAAATCTCTTTATGCAGGGAGCTTATCTCAATGCTGCAAAAAGAAAAAGAAGCTGTTGTCTATTCCAGCCTTGATGATTTGAATAGTATCTCTAAGAGTAAAGAAACTTTTATTTTAAAAATTAAAATTCTGGAAGATCAAAGAAAGCATATTATTGAAAAGATAGCTGAAACTTTAGACTTGCCGCCTCAATCCCTTACCTTATCAAAATTATCAGAAATGGTTGAAGAACCATATTCTTTAAATTTAAAAAAAAGTGGTTCAAATTTACTTGCTTTGTCACAAACTATCCAGGAAATAAATCAGTCCAACAAGCCGCTTTTGCTCCATTCCCTGAAACTTGTCAGGAGTTCCATGTCCATGCTGGAAAATTTGATGTTTCCTGATAATGTTTACTACCGTTCAGGCAGTATGCAGGGGGAGAATCAGCGCGGCAGAGTTGTGTCAGGTGTAATATAACCGGTTTTTAGTAAAAAAAATGATCTCACTGTTTCGAGGATAATAATGTCGGATATATATGGAACATTAAATGTGGCTTCAAGGGCTTTACTTGCTCAGCAAAAAGCTATTAGTGTTACGGGACATAATATTGCCAATGCAAACACCCCAGGGTTTTCACGCCAGAGGGTGAACATGGAAACAAATGAGCCTCTTTCATTTTACCCCGGGCAGATGGGAACAGGCGTCAGACCTGTCAGCGTTCAAAGGGTCTATGACCAGTTTATCGGTGTGCAGGTCAACCATGAAAATCAGAGTATGGGAAGATGGAGCGCACAAAAAGGGGCTCTTGAACGTATAGAGATGATTTTGGATGAATCAACAGGTTACGGTCTGAACCAGCGTATGAGCGAATTCTGGAACTCCTGGGAGGATATCAGTAATAATCCTGGAAGTCCGACTGAACGTGTGGTCATGCTGAACAAAGCTGAACTGATGCTTGGTGAGTTCCATAAAATTTATCAGGATATTGAACATGTTCAAAAAGAGATAGACATCAGTATAAGCGGCACAATGGAAGATATAAATTTTACTGCTCAAGAGATAGCTGTATTAAATGATAAAATAAGCCAGACTGAAACAGGAGGTCAGGACGCCAACGATTACAGGGATAAACGGGATTTACTCCTTAAAGAGTTATCTTCCATGATAGATATTACCACATTTGAAAACGAAAAGGGAATGGTAACTGCCCTGGTGGGTAGAGGCAGACCTCTGGTGGAAAATATTTTTTCCTGGAACCTGTCTGCCCAGACAGGAACTTCGGAGCATAAGGATGTTGTATGGCAGGATAATAATGGTAACAGCGCAATTATCACCCAGGATATTTCGGGTGGAAAATTAAAGGGATGGATTGAAACAAGGGACGTGAAAATCCCTGAATATTTAAACAGCCTTGACATCCTTGCAGACAGCATGATCAACGAAGTAAATAATCTCCATGAAGCAGGTCTCGACTTGAACGGTATTGCCGGAGAGTCTTTTTTTACAGGTTCTTCCGCTTCTGATATTGCGATAAATACTAGTATTGTTGATGATGTTAACCTGGTTGCGGCGGCATCGGCTGGTGAAGGAGTGCCGGGCGGCAACGGGAATGCCATAGATATGGCCAATCTTAAAAACAGAATGACCATGAGCGATGGACATGCAAGTTTTAACGATTATTATAATTCACTTGTCAGTGATATAGGAAGTAATGTCAAACAGGCATCAATAAATGTTAAGCATGAAACTGAAATGCTTACTCATCTTGAAAATTACAGAGAATCTATTTCCGGGGTTTCCCTTGATGAAGAGATGGTCAATCTGGTAAAATTTCAACATGCTTATGACGCTTCAGCCAAGCTGATAAGTACTATTGACGAACTTTTGACTACTTTAATCAATATGGTTTAATCTCGTCGGGAGACAAAAAAATGAGGGTGTCCAACAGATTAATTGCCAACACTGTTAACAGCAATCTTTTTAAAAACACGGACAGGCTGCTTGATCTTCAAACTATGGTTTCATCGGGTAAGCGGGTTAATAAACCATCCGACGATCCCATAAGTATGGGAAGAATTTTAGATTACAGAACAACCCTGGCGTCAGTTGACCAGTATGGAAGAAATATCAGTAATGGAAAAGCATGGCTGAACCTTACGGATTCGGTTTTGGGTAGTATTGGCGATCTTGTTATCAGAGCAAAAGAGTTGTCCATATACCAGGCATCCGACACCAACTCACCCGACGACAGGCGCATCGCTTCTGAAGAGGTGAAAAATATTTTTGACCAGGTAATGGCGCTTGCAAACACAAAACAGGGAAACAGCTATTTATTTGCCGGTTTTAATACTGATACACCGCCTTTTGATAGGGATGATTTTTATAATATAACTCATTCTGTGGACAACGGAGATATAGATATTGTTATAGGTGTTGACGTAAGGCTTAATATTAACACAAACGGTGATGATGCTTTTATAAACAATGTAAATATTTTTGAGGTCATAGGAGACTTGAACACTGCTCTGGAGGCGGACGATACAAATGCAATTGCAAATCAGATTGAGGAGTTAGAGAATGCACTTAACCATATTCTCATTGTAAGGGCAAATACAGGAGCAAGGCTTAACCGTATTGAAAGCACCGAGAACCACTGGGCTGATTTTAAATTAAATATTCAGACTCAGTTAAGTAATGAGGAAGATGCTGACATTATGAAAGTCGTGTCGGATATGATTGCCCAGGAAGCTGCTTATAAGGCATCCCTGGCAGCATCTGCAAAGATTATACAACCCTCCCTGATAGATTTTATAAGGTAGATGTGAAGAATAAAACGAAACTATTCTTTGTCTTCTTTATTATTATTTTTTTAACTGCTTCTACCCAGGGTTTTTGTATTGACGGACAGGATATTATCAAACTGAAAGATGCCGGGCTTTCTGATAAATCAATAGGTTTAATGATAAGAGAAAAAACTGCAGAGACTTGCGCTTTTTCAGTTCAAGAGATTATAAGTTTGAAAAAATTCGGTTTAAGCGATGAAACAATATGCATGGTTATAAGCAAAGGATCGTTTATTAAAGATCTTGAACCTGTTATTTATGGAAATGAGATTAAATCCATAAAATTTATAACTGTAAAAGATATTATTGAGGTAAAAAAAGCAGGAATAAACGACACGACAATCAGAGCTATCATAAATTGCGGATCAAGGAATAAATACGATGAAGAGCATGAAAGGGCATGGGATATGTTAAAAAGCATGGGAATTATAATAGATGATCGCAGAAAATAAAAGATTTGACACTCAAGCCTTCTATTTGTCATTTTTTTATTTCGAAATTTAACAGGGTGACTCTTCCCTTCATCAGTTTTCCTGTTTGCTTGAAGGCTAAAACCTTCAGATTTCAATATTTCTCCAACAACTCTATAGCTGACCAAATAACCTTTTACTTCAAGCTCAGCAGATATTTTTGGCTGATACCTGCCAGTACCCATCTGACAATCTTATATAAAGGCTATTATAAAAATATACACTTGGCATCTTAACTGAGAAATAAACCCCAAGACCGCTATCATATTCAAGTTCTATACCATCTTGATGTTTATGGCGGCACCCATGCGCGGGTGCATGTGGAGGGGGACATTTCTATCTGTTTTGTATCACCAGTGCCGGTTTTTGCGTCTGGTGCACGCCCATGGAACAGGGAATACGGTAAATTACGAGCAAAATGTCTCCATATTATATAGGGAGTTAGAAAGTATTTATGCAACCATGTTTAGTACCTTAACTCAAAACCCACAACTCCGCTTTATCAGGGTTAGTTATTTATGCCTATATGCTTATTAGAAAAAAACCACAGGTGCGAGACGATCTCCGGTTTTTTTACAACCCCGTGTTTTTCCCATAAGAGTGAATGAAATAACATTCAAACAAATTATTTAATTATTCCAAATAGTTAAAAACATCAAAATATCAATGCTAATTATTTTTGTATGATAATTCATACATATTGCCATTTCAAACTTTTTGCCGGACAGATGGATAAACAAGCATAATAGCTATAAAATCAACTGGTTAAAAACTAAAATTGCCTGTGGCACATTTGTTGCTGATATAAAATTTTAACATTTTTATTTAATAATATTTTAACTTTTTATGGAGGGTTTAAAAATGAGGAAAAAAATTTTAATCTTAGGCGGTTTAATTAGTTTTCTGTTTGTTGCTTTTTTTGCTGGGGTAGCGATTTCAGAAGAAAATGTGCTTCTTGTGGGGACTATTACAGACAGCAACCAACTCGTAGACAATGACGGCACAAAATTTGAAATTCAGGACTCAAAGCAAGGCAAAGCATTATCCGCACTGATTGGCAAGAAAGCCCAGGTAAAAGGCACTGTAATGGAAAGTGAAGGAAAACAGTTGATTACCATCACATCATATGAGTTGATTGAAGAACAGCCCAGCAAGCCGGAACCAGTTAAATAAATATTTTTTATTGCAGGGAAGAGACCTTTAAAAAATTTTCAAGTTCATTCAATTTTTTGTCTGATGCTTTATAAATTGGATGAAAGGGGATGTTTTGCAAGGGTCTCATCCTGGTATAGATAAAAGTGCTAAAAACTCAAGGGAAATGTTTGCTTAAAAGATAGAGGAATCTTATGGAAAACTACTTTGCCAAAAGCAATGCTACAAAGTGGGCGGAATGGGAAGCTGATAAGACTGAAAGCTTGCAATTAATCAATGAGCTTCAAGCAAAAGGACATTCTCACCATTGTGCTTGTCGCCAAGTTTGGGGTGATGGTGAATGCGAATGCGATTTATTGGGCTATACATACCCATGGATGGGATATAACCAGCAGCCACTTTACTCTGATGACACCAAAAGCAGCAACCTTTAAACTAAAATTGTCTTGCGTAGTAGCTTTTTGTGAAAAACCTTAAAAAGCCTGATCTGTCTTTTTCCCAAGTAATTTTGAAATTTTTTATTATGATTTCAAAAGGGCTGTAAATTCTTCAGTCTTTTCTTTATACATTCTAATAACTTCTTCATAGCCCAGACTTTTAACAAGACTTATTCCCCTTTTCAGATATTTATATTTACCAAAGCTGTATTTTGTTTCAATATCTTCATCAATTAAAGATGTCGGCAGGTTGCGAAGATACTGTTTCGCAAAATCCGGGAACAAGGCATAAACCAGCCCTCCAACAACAGCTTCCTCAACCGATATCCATTCATCTGCTATGTTTTGAACATTTTCCATATTTTTAACAGAAATCCGGTCAATTTTTTCTTTAATAATTCTTTCGGTATTTTCCCTTAAAAGTATATGCAATGTTTCTTCAACAGGTGTCATTAATGCTGTATAAGGATTTTTTGCGCTATTTTGCCATACAGTAAAATTATTCCTTGTAAATTTAAACCCGCCGTTATCCATAAAGGTTATAAATGATGAATAGGAACCCACCTCACCTAATATAATTTTGCCATTTAATTCAACCTTGATTTTTTTGCTGTTTTGATTAAAAAAAACAAATGTAGCATTAAACTCCTGTGCCAGATTATGAACAAGAAAAGCAGTTATTTTTTTTTTACTAATCAAATCAGGTTGTTCATCAATAAGTGTCTGTATTTTTATATAGGGGTTGTTGAATTTAGTCTTATCAAGAATATATTTGACAACATGATTACAATAAGTTTCATATAAATCCGAATATTCCTTTCTTGTTTCAGGGACGAAAAGAAGCCGCTTTTTAAATTCTTTAACCTCCCACTTTATCTCCCTGCCCTCTAAATCCGATCTGAGCTTTTTCACTATATCAGGATGGGTATTAAAATATTCTATTGCTGTTTTGCAGGAAGAATCATAAATATTATCCTCAAACTTGTTGAATATGTAGAATGGTTCTTCTTTGTCACGCATCTTAATCAGTTCAACAAGGCGTGAATAGTCCATTTGAAACCCGTATAAAGAACGGACAAATCCAATAGATTGGAAAAGTATAATACAAAGAATAAATATTGCCGTTTTTTTCATAATATGCCTGATAGGATTATCTATAAAAAAGAAATCAATCTTTTATATATTATCGACATTTTATTTAAAAACATTAAAAATATAGTGGACCCCCAAAATGCGACAATGTGTTAAGGTGTAATTCTGAACAAACAGGAAAAAGCAATGGATGGCAAGGGCCGTTGTATGAATAATATCTTCATAGAGCGTTTATGGAGGTCTGTAAAATATGAAGAAATAAAAAAAGAACTCATTATTATGATCATAAGCGCAAGTCGCAGAACCGATATCCCAGCATTTTATAGTGAATGGTTTTATAACAGGCTTAAAGATGGTTTTGTTTATGTAAAAAACCCAATGAACCATAGACAAATCAGCAAAATTTCACTTAAACCTGATGTTGTTGATTGCATTGTGTTCTGGACAAAAAATCCAAAAAAAATGATTCCAGATATAAAAATCATTGATAATCTCGGCATTGCATACTATTTTCAATTTACACTTAATTCCTATGATCAAGAGATAGAAACTAATGTCCCGTTAAAAACAGGCCTTATTGATACATTTATAAATCTATCTGAAAGAATAGGGAAAAACCGAGTCATATGGCGCTATGATCCAATTTTACTTACTGAAAAAGTTACCATTGACTATCACATAAAATATTTTAAATATCTTGCATCAAAGCTTCATAAATACACAAATAAATGCATCATAAGCTTTGTAGATTTTTATAAAAAGTGTCAAAGAAACCTTAAGCCAATTAATCCAATTGAATTTAATGATCAGATAAAGCTTCAGCTTGCAGAGTCTCTGCAAGCTATTGCTCTTAAATATGATTTAATCTTAGAAACCTGTTCAGAAGACATCGAATTATCCTCAATAGGTATTACACATGGAAAGTGTATTGATGATGAGCTGATCCAAGGACTTTGCCGAGGAAAAATTAAAATAGGAAAAGATAAAAATCAACGTGAAGCCTGTGGTTGTGTAACCAGCATAGATATTGGAGCCTACAATACATGTGAGCATGGTTGTTTATATTGCTATGCAAATTATAATCAAGATATAGTGCTTAAAAATATTGAAAAACATAACCCCACATCACCTTTATTGTTTGGAAAGGTGGGTCCCCATGATAAGGTAAGTGAAAGAAAAGTTAAAAAACTGATTGACAAGTAAATTTATTTTGAAAAATAATTAGTTAATATACCCATGAATATAAATTAAGTTTTAATGGTTTCGGTATTTGATGACAGAACAATTGCACTAAAGCTGACCAGCCAATTATTGGCTTTTAGCCGTAAACAAATTTATAACCCTGAAATTTTGAATATTAATCAGGCTATTTATTCAATTGATAAAATACTACGCAGACTTATCGATGAAGACATAAAAATTGAAACAGTATTTACTGACAATCTTCCGGATATTAAAGCGGATAATGCTCAGCTTGAACAAATCTTTATCAATCTGGTTGTTAATGCCCGCGATGCTCTTCGCGCTGTTGAAAAGCCTGATTTTCAGAAAAAAATCACTATTGAAACCGGTCAGGTATTTTTTGATAAGGATTATACGACTAAATATCCCGAAATTCGGGAAGGGCAATATATTTTCTTCGCTGTTTCAGATAATGGAACTGGTATTGATGAAAAAACCAGGCAATGTGGAAGAAACTGCAATAGCGGAAGATATTTTGTATGGCAATGAAACTATTTTGTTTGTGGAAGATGAAGAAGAAGTTTGTCGTTTTGCCAGTGAATCATTAGTGTCTTTAGGTTACGATGTATCTAAAGCCCATAATGGCCGCAAGGCTTTAGAGCTTATAAAAAACGACTATCAAAAATTTGACTTGATAATAACCGACCTTATTATGCCGGAATTAAACGGCAAAGAATTTATTGATAAAGTAAAACAATTTTTCCCTGAAGTAAAAGCAATTTATGTTTCCGGCTACACGGATAATCACATCGTTAATAACGGGTTACTTGAAAAAGGGGTAAACTTTATTCATAAACCATATTCAATAAAAACATTAGCCGCCACTGTTCGTAAGGTTTTGGATGCAGAATAAATGGTTTGTCGTACAGCAACTAACGAACAATGTCTCCAAAATAAGGGTATCGACCCGCAGGTGTGAGTAAAAAATCACTGTAGTACGTCTTTGCTACGGCTTTTTGCCCGAACGTCTGTCTCCTCGAACCAGGCCTTCAGGCCCGGCAATATTACATGTGGGTTGATTGTATCACCTCGTAAAAAAAAACGTTCATGCCATCATATAATATGTAAAAATATTTACCAAACATTTCCTGCATGAACGTTTTCCTTTGTTTCGGAACGGCCTTTCTGATGACAATTGGAGATGTCATAATAAAAAATTTGGAGCGGTATCACCATCTTCCAGGGCATCCAGAATTTCATCAACAGCATCTTCGCTTTCTACCTTGCCATACCAGTAATTTTCCGGATATATCACCATGACAGGGCCGTTGTCGCACTGTTTCATGCATCCGGTGCTTGTCAGCAGTGCGTCTAAGCCTCTGTCTAATATTTCATTTTCGATATATGGCAGCAAATCTGTTGCCCCTTTTTTACTGCACATCCCTTTTATCTCACCGGATGCTCTGAAACTTGAACAGACAAAAATATGATGTTTCGGTTTTTCCATTTATTACTCCTCCGTTATAATTATATGCGTTACATACACCCCATACCCGTGCCTTCACAGGGTCGGTTGCATGCATCAACATCCCGCCTGACCATGTAGTTCATGCTGTAGCCTTCGAAAACAGCTTCAACGGCCTCATCTATCATTCCGTCCAGTTCAAGGATGTCGATGCCTTTTTTTGAAATAACCTCCCTTGGATTATGACCAATACTGTGTACAAGAAGGGCACGGCAGTCGTTTATTGTTTCGGCCAGTTTTTCCCATCTTTTCATTCCCTGGCCGGCTTTGGGGGTTTTCCTGGTTTCTATAAAATTTATTTGCCCATTTTTTTTGTCGTAAATAAATAGTTCCCGTGCCTTGCCCAGATTTTGATTTACAAGGGCTCCTTCCAGGGTTGCCACTGCTACATAGGGACGTTTATCGTCATAAATTTCTGGAAGCTCCGAACATTCCTGTAATTTTTCAATTAATTCAGCACTGCTTTCTTCACCGAGAATACCGATTGCATCAGCTCTGCACCTTGCGCAATGATACATCTGCGGGATATACTGAGCAGCTTTTTTCCTGATTTTTCTTACAACTTCTTTTGGTGGCTCACTCAGATTTGCAAAAGAAGATCCTTTATTAGGATAAAAGGGGATGCAGTTTAATATATCTACTTTCAGTTCCCCCATTTTTTTTGCAACATCCTCAATATGCTCTTCATTTATCCCAGGTAAAATAATAGTATTTACTTTGGTTGTTATGCCTTTTTCTTTTAGTTTTGCTATTGCTTCAAGCTGTTTTTCCAAAAGTATTTTTATTCCTGTTTTTGGGGAAAGCACTTTCTTCCCATACCTGACAAACGAATATATCTTGGCTCCAATGTCATGATCTATCGTGTTTAAGGTTACGGTTACATGGTTTACCTCAAGTTGCGCAAGTTCATCGATATAAGGCTCAAGCCCCAACCCGTTTGTGGCAAGGCAAAGCATTATCTCCGGGTACTTTTTTCGTACAAGGCGCAGCGTCTCCATGGTCTCTTCAGGATTTGCAAAGGGATCTCCGGGACCTGCAATACCGACAACAGAAATATTTTTTGTCTTTTCAAATACAAATTTTAAATATGCCATGGCCTGATGCGGTGTCAGCACGGCGCTTGTTACTCCGGGCCGGCTTTCATTGACACAATCGTATTTACGGTCACAGTAATTACACTGTATATTGCACCTCGGCGCTACCGGAAGGTGCACTCTTCCAAATTTTCCACGTACTTTTGCGTTAAAGCATGGATGGTTTGTCATATCCATTTTCATTCCCCCTTCTTTTTACATATAAGTATAGCCTACAGGCGATGCATCCTGTTTTGATGCTATGATGGTATTTGAGATAGTATCAAAGAGCTGTTGAGCGCCCCTGTAACCAACATGAATAATCCTGGCGCCTCCAAGCCGGTCATGGATTGGAAACCCAATACGAATCAAAGGCTTTTTTATCTCCTGGGCTATTTTATAACCCTTGCTGTTTCCCATTAAAAAATCAGGGTTTGCTGTTTTTACCGCTTCTCCTATTTCCATAAAATCGGCCCCGTCCAGGATTGTTATTTCTTTGTTTTTCAAATCAGGAATTACTTCCCCAAGTTTTTTTTCAAAATGCCCGCTCTTTCCGCCTGAAGCGCAAAGCACGGGAAGTATTCCGACTTCCGATAAAAAAGAGGCAAGCCCCACAATTAGATCTTCTTCTCCGTAAATTGCAGCTCGCGCTTCAAAAACATATTTATGACCGTCTGCATAGGAGTCTATGAGTCTGTTTCGCTCTTTTATATGTTTTTCAGGCGTAGCTTTACCGGTAATTATTTCAAGGGCATCAAAAAATATATCGGTTTCATTAATACCCATGGGAATGCCCATACTGAAACAGGGGATTTCAAAACGTTTCTTTAATAATTTGCCGGCGCTTTCTTCTTCGCCAAGAATTCTTCCGAATTCTATGCTTGCCGGTGCATTTCCCATGGAAGTAATACTTCCGATTGTTGTGCCGCCTTCAGGTATCTTCTGGTATTCAGTCCACAGGGGCCCGTCAAATGTATCGGAGTAATCCGGCAGTATTACATAATCGGTCTTAAAATCGTCAAATATCTCTTTTAGATATCTAAAGTCAGCCGGTGACAACATTCCAGGAAATATATTTATATGTTTTGCTTTTTTATTTCCTTTTACAGATAGTGAATCAACAAGTGATCTTACAGCGGCGTGAAAGCCGTCTATGTGTGTTCCGGAATAGCTCGGGGTTGAAACTGAAACTATTTCAGGCTGTTTTTCCTTTGTGCAATTTTTTTTATAATCCCTGAGCATCATTCCCACATCATCTCCGATGGTTTCACTTAAGCATGTGCTTGCAATGCCAATAATTTCCGGTTCGTACTGCTTTATAATGTTTTGGATTGCCAGCTGTAAATTTGCGCCGCCTCCGAATATGGCTGTTTCCTCTGTAAAATTTGAAGATGCAATATCTATGGGCTCATTAAAGTGGCTTATCAAATATCTGCGTATATAGGTCGAACACCCTTGCGAACCGTGAAGCAAGGGAACTGAGTTCGCCACACCTTTAAAAACAAATGATGCCCCAAGAGGACTGCAAAGCTTGCATGCGTTTTGTGTCGGAGTGTATTCTTCTTTTGCCGGGATTTTCATATTTTATATCCTCCTTTTCCCCCTTTTCTTCCTTTTCTTTTGGGTGCAAACTGCCATACCGGGCTGGTTACCGAAGAATAAACCTCTTTTGCAAAATTTATCATCCCGTTATAGCCTGCAAGGGAGATCTTTCTTTCATGGTTATGATCACAAAATCCTATCCCGAGTTTATAGGCCATGGGTCTTTCTTTTACGCCGCCCACAAAAAGGTCTACTTTTTTTTCAAGGCAGTATTTGGAAAGCTCCAATGGATTGGCGTCGTCAACTATCACTGTTCCATCCTCGCACATATCCCTTAAAAGCTTATAATCATCCTCATTTCCTGTTTGAGAACCAGCTAAGACAACCTCCATTCCAAGGGTTCTTAATGCCTTTATCATGGAAAATGCCTTAAATGCGCCTCCCACGTATATGGCAGCCCGTTTTCCGGAAAGAATTTTTTTATATTTTTTTATCCCAGGAAAAATTACCTCTATTTCTTCTTTCACAAGCTTCCTGGTTTTTTTCATGATTTCCAGGTTGTCTTTGAAAAAATCTGCAACATCATAAAGGGCCTTTGACATATCCTCTATCCCGAAATATGATACCCGTATATAGGGAATACCGTATTTTTTTTCCATGATTTTGGCGAGATGCAGCATAGACCCCGAGCATTGCACTATGTTCAGTTTTGCCCCATGAGATCTTTTAATTTTGTCAACGCGACCGTCTCCTGTAAAAATCGCAGAGACTTCAAGCCCCATTTTTTCGTAATATTTTTTTATTGTCCAGGCCTCGCCGGCAATATTAAATTCTCCCATTATGTTAAGGCTGTATTTACTTCTGCTTTTAATTGACCCCGTGCCTACCAGTTGCGCCAGGGCTTCGCAGGCAGCCTTGTACCCGTCCTTTTTTGTTCCTTTAAACCCCTCGGAATGAACCGGCAGCACAGGGATGCCCTTTTCCTTTGACACGCGCCTGCACACGGAATCAATATCATCTCCTATAATACCGATAATGCAGGTTGCATAAACAAATGCGGCATTTGGATTATAGAGATCTATGAGCTTTATAAGTGCCTGATATAATTTTTTTTCACCGCCAAAGATAATATTATTTTCCTGAAGATCGGTGGAAAAACTCATCCTGTGGAGCTGAGGGCCTGATGAGAGTGCCCCCCTGATATCCCACGTGTATGATGCACACCCGATGGGCCCGTGAATCAGATGCAAAGCATCGGCTATGGGATAGAGCACCACGCGGGACCCGCAGAAAACACAGGCTCTCTGGCTAATGGAACCGGCCAGGCTCTTTTTTTCGCATGTCATATCAAAGGCTTCTTTGCCTTTCTGATAGATCTGCCTTTCCCGTTCTTTTAATATTCCTATGCTTTTCATATTTCGCCTCTTAATTTACATTACAAGATCAAATGCAATTTCCGTTGAATCCCTGTCTATGCGATCCATCAGTGCCTCTAATATCTTTTCAACGATTCGCATCCCGCCCCGGTAGCATACTGTGGGAAAATAGCTGTGGCCTATTCTGTCAAGAATGGGAAAGCCGAACCTGATAAAGGGGATATCCTCATCTCTCGCTATGTATTTGACATAGGTATTACCCATGAGAAGATCCACAGGGTCGTTTTTAACCCACTGATGGAAAAGCATCATATCCTTGCCGCTTGCGATGTTTACTTTGTACGGAACATCCGCTGTTATTTTTTCTATACGTTTTTCAAAATTTTTATCCCTTGTTCCCGTAAGGATATGAATCGGCATCATATCTATTGATACCAGAAATTCCGTAAGAGAAATTAACTGGTCAGGGTCGCCCACCAGCGCCACTTTTTTATGGTAAAAATAGGCCTGCATATCTGTTATAATATCTATAAGTTGTCCCCTTTCGGTTGTAATGGACTCCGGGACATTCACCCCTGCCATCTTTCTTAAGGTGTCCACGAACCTGTCGGTTGCCTTAATTCCAATCGGCAGGTCAAGTATTTCACAGGGAACCTTACATTTTGAATCCAGCGCCCTGGCCGCAGGGCCGGATGCCAGACTGCCCAGGGCGATAGTGCCCTGACTGCTGCCTGTGCTGATTAATTCATCAATTGTAACCCCGCCTTTGGGAAACATTTCGTACTTGCCGGTCTGGGGGCCATTAAGCACATTTTCCGTATCCGGGAACATGATTATCCGCGTTTTTAGTTCAGCGGCAATTCTTTTGATTTCATGCATATCCGAAGGTTCCACCCAGCCCGGTATGATATTAATCTGCGACTCTTTATGCCCGTTTGATGTTGCAAAGTAGTCAACCATCGCCTTGGTCATGTTTGCAAAACCCATCACATGTGTGCCCACATAAGCCGGCGTATTGGCATGAATAACAAATTTACCTTCCGGAATCTTCTTGTCAATCATGGCCTTTCCCAATATCTGGGGAATATCGTCCCCTATGGTTTCGGAGAGGCATGTTGTATGAACCGCTATGATATCCGGCTCATAAATAGTAAAAATATTGTCTATGGCCTGGAGCAGATTTGACTGACCGCCGAATACGGACGCTCCTTCGGTAAAGGAGCTTGTGGCTGCCATTACCGGTTCCTTATAATGTCTGGTCAGTGTGCTGCGGTGATATGCATAACATCCCTGGGAGCCATGGCTGTGGGGCAAACATCCATGTATCCCCAGGGCTGCATACATGGCTCCTATGGGCTGGCATGTTTTGGCAGGATTTACCGTTAAGGATTTACGTTCCGTGATCTCTTCTGGTGTGTGTCTCAGTAACATTTGGAAATTCCTTTTTTTGATGTAGGGGCAACCCCTTGTGGGTGCCCTGTTATTTTTGTGCCCATTTGGTTGTTACCATTCATCGAGAGGGCACCAGGGCCGCATCGGGCAGGCACCAGCATAGGGCAGGCACAAGGCACAGCCCCTACTATTCAAACGCATACCTTGCTGCAAGTTCAGGGTTCTTTTCCCATGGAGCTTTAAGATGATCCCAGACCTTGCTGTTTACCATCCGGTCGATCTCGTGATAAAAATTAATAGCGCCTTTATATCCCGCATAGGGTCCGCCATTGTCGTAGCTGTGAAGCTGTTTCATAGGGGTTCCGGATTTCTGGATTGTATATTTTTCCTTGATACCGGCGCAAAATACAGCAGGCCGGTATGTATCAATAAGGGTTTCGGTTTCAAACTGGCTGATGTCATCAATAACAATTGTGCCATCGGGCATTTCATCCATCATTCCTTCATAATCCCTAAGCTTGATCCCGTTTCTTTCCATTTCTTCAAGTTCTTCTTTGCTTATCCTTGGATTATATCTTTCGGCATCTTTTTCGATGGTAAGTTCTTCTATATTCCGGCTGTCTGCATCTACTTTAAGATTTGGCAGAACCTGTCTCCCTTCATAATCATCTCTGTGTGCAAACTCGTATCCAGCGCAAAAGGATATCATTCCCATCTCCCTGAACATCTCCTGATAATGGTGAGCCCGTGATCCTCCCACAAACATCATGGCAAGTTTGCCTTTCAGGCGGGGTTTTACTTCGTTTTGCGCTTCTATTACCGCCGGCATTTCTTCTGCTATTACTTCCTCTACCCGATCTATAAGCTTCTGATCTCCATAATACTGCGCAATCTTTCTAAGTGATCCGGACATTCCTCCGGCGCTTAAAAAATTGATCTTAAACCATGGAATCCCATATTTTTTTTCCATCATTTCCGCCACATAATTTATGGAACGGTGGCACATAACAAGGTTTAAATCCGCAGTATGTGAATTAGCGAAAAAATCGACGCTGGAATTTCCGCTGAATGTGGAAATTATCGTTATGCCGCACTTTTTCAATACACGTGCGATTTCAAATTCATCTCCGCCTATATTATATTCACCAAGCAGATTTATTTTATATTCTCCTTCCTTGACGGTATTGTCCTGGCCGATTACATGCTGGAAGAGCCCGTTATTGGCAACATGATGTCCGGCCGACTGGCTGACACCCTTATACCCCTCACAACTGAAACCGAATATGGTAATCCCCAGTTTTTCCTGCATCTCCTTTGTAACAGCATGAACATCATCGCCGATCAGCCCTACAGGACAGGTGGAAAATACAGAAATCATCTTGGGTTTGAAGATGTCATACGCCTCCTGGATAGCCTCCTTTAATTTTTTTTCACCCCCAAAGATTATCTCTCTTTCCTGCATATCCGTTGAAAAACAGTAAGGCATATAATTATCACCGTCAGGCGTGGTTGAAGGATCGGTCTGGTTTCTTCTCGTCAGCCAGGAGTAAAAACCGCATCCAATGGGGCCGTGGGTAAGGTTAATGATATCACGGGTAGGTCCCATAACCACTCCCTTACATCCGGCATAACAGCACCCTCTTTGGGAAATAATACCCGGTATGGTCCTGACATTCGCCTGTATTTGAGGATGTTTATTTTCGGCATCTTTCCGGTTTATAATAAACTGTTTTGCCTTTTTTCTTGCAACCTTTGGCGGATATTTGCTCAGTATTTCCTCTTTTACTTTTTCAGGTTTTATAAAATCATCCGCATTTAAAATATTGTCTTCAAATTCTTTGATAGATGTTTCCATTTTAGATTCTCCTCCTAATCATCAAGCGCGCTGTCTCCCTTTTCACTGGTCCTGACTCTTACCGAATCGGATACAGGCATAACAAATATCTTGCCGTCCCCGGATTTGCCGGTCTGGTTTACTTCTATTATTGTCTTGACTGTTTTTTTAACCATTTTATCCTTTACCACGATAAAAATTATTCTTTTGGGTATCAGCCGCTGGCTTTGACCCAACTGGGAGATTGCTTCTTCATATCCCAGTTCGGCTCCCTTGAGCAGGGTCATATCGACCATGCCTTTTCCCCGGCCAAGGGCATCTCTCGCCGTTAAGGAGGATATCCCTGCATCGGCCAAGGCTCTTTTAGTTTTATTCATCATGTTCATACGAATAATCGCCATAACCTCTTTCATATCTTCACCTCTTCTGTTGCCCCTGAATCTGTTTCCATAATTCCGGAGCTTACGGTGTAAACTTCATCCACCGGGGTAACAAATATCTTGCCGTCGCCAAAAGCCCCCTTTTCTCCTGTCCTTGCCGCCTGCATCACTGTTTTTATAACAAAATCCTTTTCTTCATCCTTTACAACGGTAATGAGCAGTTCTTTTGGTAATTCATCATAGGTTATTTCTCCGATTTTTATTCCCCGCTGCTTGCCCCTGCCGACCACCGACATTTTAGTTACCGCCGGAAAACCGGCATCCATAAGCGCTGAAAGAACATTATCCGTTCTTTCGGGTCTTATAATAGATCTGATCATTATCATTCTAATCTTTCCTTTCCATTGAGTTTAAAATCAAATATTATACAATTATCCGGCTATGCCATAATCTATGAGAAGTTTTTCCAGATCGTCCATCTCCATTGGAGCCGGGATAACAAATTTGTCGTTTTCTTCCATTTTTTTAGCAAGGGTCCTGTACTCATCGGCCTGGGGGTGCCCCGGCTCAAATTCAATGACTGTTTTTCTGTTTATCTCCGCTTTTTGGACCATATTGTCTCTTGGAACAAAATGAATCATGTGTGATCCAAGTCTATTTGCAAATGCCTCTATCATTTCTATTTCATTATCGACCTGACGGCTGTTGCAGATAAGACCGGCTAACCGTATTCCACCTGTTTCCGCAAATTTCAATATTCCCTTACAAATGTTATTTGCAGCATACATGGCCATCATTTCACCGGACACAACGATATAAATTTCCTTTGCCTTGCCTTCACGCATGGGCATGGCAAAGCCGCCGCAGACCACGTCGCCCAGCACATCGTAAAAAACAAAATCAAGATTTTCCTCTTCATCAAAGGCGCCGAGCTGTTCCAGCAGGTTAATTGAAGTAATGATACCTCGGCCTGCACAGCCGACTCCGGGTTCGGGACCGCCTGATTCAGTGCATAAGGTGCCGCCGAAACCTGTTTTGCGAATATCTTTAAGATCCACATCTTCGCCTTCTTCCCGGAGGGTGTCCAAAACAGTATGCTGGTTCAGACCGCCAAGGAGCAGCCTGGTTGAATCCCCTTTTGGATCACATCCCACGACCATTACCTTTCTTCCCATTTCACTCAGCCCGGCTACCGTGTTCTGGGTTGTGGTTGATTTGCCTATTCCGCCTTTTCCGTAAATTGCAATCTTTCTCATACAAACCTCCTTAATCTGCAATGTCATGTTTAATTTTCTACAAACGTTCACTGCATATAAATATAGCAAGCTCTGTGCCGAAAATAAGATTTTTCAAAAATGTACTTAACATGCTGTATTTAAAAAGGATTTATGTTGAGTTGTGGAGTTTGTCAGGGAGCGCAAAACTACATAAACGTAATATTTATAAAAAGAATTACATTTATGTAGTTATGGGTTGTATTTAATTGTGCCAATGGGAGTGTTTTACAGGGGCCTCAAATTATCAAAAAAAGGATAGCGTTTAAAACCATTTTACGAATCAGTAGAATTTTTCAATTCATAATTTATCATTCAAAACTCATAATTTTTATATAAGACCAATTATGATGGTCTCGTAAAAAGTCGAGATCAATTGGACAGTAGATTATGAGCGTTCGCTCATAATTGATTACAAATTAATAAAAATATATTTTAG
>Ga0190313_1000573_pt1 | contig 21597 bp, 20 predicted proteins | sample 4870071011_MG_FD_169989 | JGI IMG/M metagenome (GOLD analysis project Ga0190313, IMG submission 169989) | Hydrothermal vent sediment bacterial communities from Southern Trench, Guaymas Basin, Mexico - 4870-07-10-11_MG | ecosystem: Environmental > Aquatic > Marine > Hydrothermal vents > Sediment ...
AAGCCGTCAAAAGAAGAATTTGCTGACCCGCATCGCTTCGGTGAGAGCGAAGATGCTCCGAGATCTGACAACTCTTTATGGTCTTTACGTTATGGAGCAATCCCTTGAAGAGCAAAACGTTTCTGTCGGGCCTCTGTTATGGAAGGTCGGCCTGGTGAAGGTTAGCATCCTTTCGAAGAGTCGTGCTCTAGACCGGGAATATCAGCAAGCCCTTGAGATGCTGGATAAAGTGAGGACAGCTTTACGCAGTGAGCAACGGGAGCTACAAAAAGCGAAAGAGCTTTATCAAAGAAAACTGGCAAGTCTTCGTTGTTTGCGAGATAATAAACTAAAACTACTGGCGAAACTCCACAAGGATGGCAAAACCGGCGTTGTTGAATTTCCCAAGGTGGATAAATGGACGAAATCAACACACTCGGTTTCCCCTGAATACAAGGGGAAATTGAAGTTGCCCGTGAATGGCGTAATTGAAAGAGTGTTTGTTGAAAAAAAAGGTTCTGTGCTTGCACGCTTTTTGTATAATAAAGGTGTTTTTATAAAGGCACCGGTAGGAACAAAAGTTAAGGCGGTTGCCGATGGAAAGGTGGCTTATGCGGGGTGGTTTAGAGAATTTGGAAGGGTAGTGATAATCGATCATGGAGCCCATTTTTTCAGCGTAACTGCTTACCTCGGGAAGGTGACCAAAAAGACCGGGGATGTTGTTCTGAAAGGGGAAGTTGTGGGTGAAGTTGGCTCACCTGAATTGACCAGATGTAGTGGAATCTATTTTGAATGGCGCCGTCATGGGAAACCATTGCCCGTTTTTGATTGGTTTGTTATGCCTGACGGGAAAAATATCAAAAGGAGTTGAAGGGTATGTTGACAGGTCTAAAGAAGAAGAGATTTGGAGTAGCTGCTTGCCTGATTCTGGCATTACTGGCTCTGAGAGGACTCATTGGCTACTGTGCTGGCCCTTCGAAGGTGGACGTTTCCGTTTTCAAGGAACTGAAATTGTTTGCAGACGTTATGGACCTGGTGCAGCAGCAGTACGTAGAGAAAGTGGACACGGCAAAGCTGATTCACGGCGCCATAAAGGGTATGTTGCAGGAGCTGGATCCGCATTCGACTTATATGACCCCTGACGAGTACAAAGAACTTCAGGTTGAAACCAGCGGGAGTTTTGGCGGGATCGGCATAGAGATAACAATTCGCAACGGGGTTTTGACCGTGGTGTCACCCCTCGAAGGAACCCCGGCAGATCGAGCGGGCCTCAAAGCCAATGATCAAATCATCAGGATAAATGGTGAACCCACCAAAGATATAAGCCTCATGCAGGCTGTTAAGAAACTGAGGGGGCCAAAGGGAACCAAGGTAACAATTACCATTCTCCGCGAAGGTGTGCCTCGGCCTTTTGATGTGACCATCACGAGAGACATCATAAAAATTCAGAGTGTCAGATGGAGAACCCTGGAGCCGGGCTATGGATATGTGAGAATTACAAGCTTCCAGAGCGATACTTCCGAGGAGCTGGAAAAGGCCCTCGACCAGCTGGAAAAAAAGAATGTTCCCATGAAAGGCCTTGTGCTTGATCTTCGCAACAACCCCGGTGGGCTTCTTGACCAGGCCGTCAAGGTCAGCGATGAATTTCTGGACGAAGGCTTGATTGTTTACACAAAGGGTCGAACTAAAAAACAGCAGATGCGTTTTGAAGCACACAAGAATAAAAAAGCTCATGGATATCCTATTGTGGTGCTTGTGAACGGAGGAAGCGCAAGCGCTTCGGAGATAGTCGCCGGCGCTCTTCAGGATCACAACAGGGCTGTTATTCTTGGAGAACCCACGTTCGGCAAGGGATCGGTGCAGACCATTATTCCTTTGCACGATGGTTCCGCCGTTCGCCTGACAACGGCGCTTTATTTCACACCTTCCGGCCGCTCTATTCAGGCAAAGGGGATTGAGCCTGACATATACGTGCCCAGGATCGTTCCAAAAAAGGGGGAAAAGGAGAGTGAGAACACCAGGGGGTTTTCTATAAGAGAAAAGGATTTACCCAAACACATGGAAGTCGAGAAAAATAAAGATGCCGATGAAAAGCATCGAATTGACGCAGAAACAAAGGCTATTCTGGAGAGGGACAACCAGCTCCGACATGCCCTTGACCTCTTGAAGGGCGTAAACATCCTGGCAAAGATTGTTACCCACTAAAAATCGCGTGGGCTTTTATGTCGTCAAGCGGCAAGAAAACCAGATCGGGTAAGAAGCGAAAAAAAGAAAGTGGGGCATCGGCGTCCAGAAAGCCTTTTCCATCTATGTGGGTGGTCGTGGTTTTTCTCTGGATTGGCCTTCTTCTCCTGGCCCATCAGGCTGCAAGGCTTGCCGGGCTGACTCGGAAGGAAGTATCTCCTGCTTCGCACGAAGAAGCTGCAACAACTGGCAATGATGCCCCCGGCGTAGTTGTCAGGCATCATATCCCCATGGCTGGTGAAAGTTCTAAGACCCCGGCGCCTGCCATGAAACCCCCGGTAAGAGTTGCTTCAGCCGTGATGCCTCCTTCTGGTCGAAAAAAGTATTCAAGAGGCCGCGTCAGCATCATCATTGACGACATGGGACGAGACCTGGAAATGGCAAAGAAGTTCCTCGATCTCCCGATTCCTCTTGCCTTTGCAGTGCTGCCCTATGAACCACACACTCGGGAGGTGGCCGAGATGGTTCGCAAGCGAGGCCGGGTTTTGCTGCTCCACATGCCTATGGAACCGAAAGGATATCCCAAGGTTAATCCAGGTCCTGGAGCTTTGCTTCTCAGGCAGAGCCCGGAAGAACAACATCGCCTTTTCCTTCAGGCCTTGAAGCGTGTTCCCGGTGCCGTTGGTGTAAACAATCACATGGGGTCGAGGTTTACTGAAAATGAGGAAGCCATGCGGCGGTTTTTGGGGTGGGTTAAAGATGAGGGTTTGTTTTTTATAGATAGCAGGACAACTTCCGGCAGCGTCGCCTGCAGGGTGGCTTCTGAGGTAGGGGTTTTGTGTTTTAATAGGGGTGTGTTTTTGGATCATAGGAGAGATTGGCCTTTTTTCCGGGAGCAACTTGGGGTGTTGCTAAAACTGGCGGAGAATGGTCAAAATGTGATTGCCATTGGTCATCCTTACATAGAAACCTATAATCGTCTTCGTAACATAGGTAAGATATTTGCGGAATCCAATATAAATATAACCAGCTTGTTAGCAGTTGCACCATGAAAATAATTCTACACAAAAATGCTATTATTGCCAAGTTGGCTTTGTGTAAAAGTTTAGCTATTCGAGATGTAAAAGTGCGTTATGCTGGTTCATCCTTGGGTATGTTATGGAATTTTGTGCATCCTTTAGTATTGTTTGTTACCTACTATTTTATTTGTGCGCATATCTTTAGGCTAAAGCTCCAGAATCCTGATTACAGCTATGCAGAATATCTGTTTTCAGGATTGTGGCCGTGGATAGTTTTTTCCGAAGCCATATCGCGGTGCTGTGGTATTTACGTTGAAAACGCTCAAATTATAAAGAAAGTAATGTTTCCTATTGAAGTCTTGGTTCCTTCTGTGGTGTTCAGCCATACTTTTTACTTGCTTTTTGGGTTTTTGCCCATCATATTTTATCGGGGCCTGACTGCCGAAACAGTGTCTTTTTTCAATTATATTTCAGGCCTGTGGGTATTGGGGTTCGGGTTGTTGGCATTTATTTTCATAACGATCGGATTGGGATGGATCGTGGCAGCGTTCACGGTGTTCTTTCGAGATCTGCAGCAGTTTGTACAAGTTATTCTCAACCTTTGGTTTTATGCAACTCCGATTTTGTATCCCGTTGAACTGGTCCCGACTAAGTTTAGGACAATTTTGGCTTGCAACCCATTGAGTTATATTATAGGGTGTCTTAGGTGTTACTTACTAGGAGCGCACGAATGTATGGGTGTGGTGTTAAGCGCCATAGCAATTGGTTTGGTTGTTTTGGTGGTAGGGATTTCGGTGGTTGGGAAATTTGATATACACGTGCGAGCAAGTCTGTAGGATATGCGATTAGAAAAAAGTTGACGTACTTGTTTTGAGTGTGGTAATGTAGGCAAGGTAAGAGTAGGTTTTGGTGGTATGTTAGCTAGCTGATCAGAAGGGGGTGGTAGTGAGAGGAGGAAAGAGTTAGGTTTTTAGTGGGTTGTAGGTGGAAGAAGGAAAGAATGTGTGAAGGAGTTGTAAGTAGCTAAAAGGAGGATGGGGAAATGAAGAAAGTTTCTTTAGCGTTAGTTGTTGCTTGTGTGCTGGTATGGAGTGCCTTTGCACAAGCAGATACGATTTTGTTTCCGTGGGTTGTTAAGGATTCTGCCATATCTACGGTGATTTCGCTGGTAAATACTTTTGATCCTACCACAATGCAGCCAATTTGTAGTGATGTGCGGTTTCATTTAATTTACGAATACAAAAAGACTACAACCAATGGGCAGGATGAAGAGTGTGATGAGTTTGATTTTTGCGAGCCAACGAGTTTTAATGATATTTTAGTGTTTGACGCTGCAGGTAACTTTAACAATGGTGCTCCGCTGTTTGGTGATACGGGTGGAGGTAGTGTAACTTACGATACGGTGCAGGCTAACGATTCGCTGGCGCTACCGGTAGATGGTCCTAGAAGGGCATTCTTGCTGGTGAACAATGAGTGCTACACCTCTCAGCACTGTGGTAAGGGGTTTAATACACCGGATAGGACTCTTTACGGTGAAGCTATGGTTGTAGATATTTCTAATGGGGCAGCTTGGGGTTATCGAGCCTATAACCCGTATAATGAAGGGCAGTGGTTGGATTTCTTCGATAACGGAGTAGATCCGGGAGCCCTGCCGCAAGATGCTTACGGGGAAGTGTTGGATGGTCAGGATGAAATTACCAGGTTGGTTATACAGCCGCCCAACGTGTTCACAACTAAGATGTTCGTAACCCCTATTGCTCTTGCAGGTACTGTTAATGGTCAGTGGCGAGGGGATTTGGCGGTAAGCTCTTCGCTATATTGTGATGATAATGCTACCTTCACCGGTTTGTTTGACATGGATGAGAACTGCATCAGTTTTTCCAAGGAAAAAACGGTTGTTTGCACAGATGCATCTACGATAGAGCATTATGTATCTAATGGTGCATGGATAACTTTCGTCAATACAGGTGGTCCGGGATGGGCTTGGTTTGCGACTTCTGCGCCTACCAGTGGTACCACTACCAATCAGGCAGTGGTGGGTAAGCTTGAGTACAACATAGGTACAACCCAGTTCGACGGAAATTCAGTTGATGGTGCTGTTAATAACTTTATCTGGTTGAGAGCTCATAAATAACGATTAAAAGAAAGATATACGAATACAATTGAGTAAGCTGTTAAAGTAGGGTTTGCGAAAGTCTAAAATAGAAGCTTAACAAGAAGGGGGAGCTAAAATCCCCCTTTTCTTTATGTAAAGTTGGTCCATTTAAAACGTTTGGAGACAAATCTATGATGTTTGTGAAACGATCGTTGAGCCACGGGTCAAAAAAATCGCAGATGAATTTTCTTTTTCAGAGTTTCTCGCTCAGTGCTTCAGTGGATAGAATTAGATGCGCGTTAACGGTTTGTTTCTTTGTTAGTTTTTTGACACTATCTGTTTGTTCGACATGTGTGGCCATCAATGTCAGTTCTAAAATTTTCCCTGATGTGGTCGATTTAAAAATTCCCAGGTATATTCAAGTTTATGGGGCAAAAGATATATTTTTAACCTACACAGACGATAAAAATAATATATCAATTGTCAATGCAACCACCAACAAGAAATGGATAGTAAATACAAAACATTCCGGTTTCGATTCTGGGTTAGTTTCAATTATATCTGGCGATAATGTATTTTTGGTGTGGAGACGCAAGACAAACGAAAAAAGTTTGTGGTTTTCACAATTAGACGTTATTAAGCAAGCCATTGGTAAACCTATATTAGTAGATAAAGCTACCCAGCCACTTACACGCATTGATATGGCTAGGTTAGACAATAAGCTGTTCTTGCTTTGGTATGGAGAATTATCACATCGTGGTCGAAATTATTCCATGTATGCATCTTATTACCCGAACGACTCGAAGACTAATACTTTCAGTAAACCAGTTCGGCTCACCGAAGGTTACAAGTGGGCAATATACCCGAGATTATTAAAGGGTGATAAAGGTGTGTATGCTTTTACGGAAGCGATACGCTATGATAATAAAACCCATGAATTAGTCGTAGCTAAGTTTGAAAATAACGAATGGCAGCCCTTACGGGTAATTGGTAAAATTGGGGTGATGTCATTGTTTTTAAGGGCTATTAAGGTTCAAAACAGGATATGTGTGTTTTGGTTCAATTTCTACGATGGTGAGCCCGTAACCGAGATGGCGTATTCTGACGATGGTGGTGTTACGTGGAAAAGACATGTTTTCGAGGATACTCGAGGGTTGGATTTGACCGGACTTCACGTGGCATCTAATGGTAAAAATAGATTGTATGTAGTTCTCAGTGGGGTTCGTCTTGACAAAGAAGGAGCAGAGGAGGCACAAGAGGGTAAAAAAGACCTTGTTTATTTCATGTACTCGGGAGATGGTGGTTCCACATGGTCGTCACTGCGGCCCCTTAGACACTATCCTTTTACCCATACCAGAGCTCATATTCCTAATATTGTTGCCCATGATGATACCGTCGTGGTGGTGTGGAACGATTACCGCAATATAAGAGGCAACCTTTACATGAATTACTCGACGGATGGTGGAAAAACATGGCAGGACCATGATATTCCTTTGGAAGAGCCAGGCAAGTACAACACCAGACTTCATTGGGACGTCAATAATTTGAAATACAAAAATGGAAAGTATTATTTGCTGGCTCATCGCTTTGAGTCAGACCTTTTGGAAAAGGCTCATCCGCTGTTTATTGAATTTCGACTTCCATGAGTGAGGTTTATCATGAAGAAAATGGAGCGTTCGATAGATAGTTGTCTCCGATTTTTTCCGTTGATATCCCTTTTGATGATTTTTTCCGTTGTGATCGGTTGTTCCCATATAGCAAGTAATAAGAATCTCGTTGATGATTTGGGGTCTCCGACAAAGACGGAGTTATTGAAACGAAGGGCAGCGGAATTCTGGGAAGCTATGGTTTCTGGAGATTTGGCCAAAGCATATGAATTATATGATCCGTTTTTGAGAGCACGCATGGGGGTGCATGAATTCATAGCAAAGCATAGCGCGGTGAAATACAAAACCTTTGAGATTAAGAATGTGAAGGTTGAAGGGAATATAGGGATAGTTACTCTGGAGGTCACTTACGAAGTGCCAAAGCTAAAGGTTTTCAAGAGGGAGATGTCTATCCCCGAGAAAACTGAAGAGTTTGAGGATAGATGGTTGTACGTTTACGATAATTGGTACAAGGAATATTATCTCAGGTTTTTTAAACATGGCATTGCGTTCTACTAAACCTGTGATACTGATTGTACATCCGTCTAGCGGATGGGGAGGAGCAGAACGCACCAGCGTAAATATTGTCAAAATATGCCGGGAATATCATTTCCCGGCTCTTTTATTGAGTAACCAGATACGTTTTAGAAATTCGGCTGGAGATAACCTTTATTTGGATAGGAATTTTCAGAGTTGGTTCGGGAAAACAAAGCGCATCCTAAATGATCTTTTGCGGTTGTACCGTTTGTGTCGTTCGTTGAGGCCACGAATTATAATTGGTATGATGCCTTACGGTGGTTTTTTGGCTTCTGTGATTACCAAATTTTTGCCTTTCGAGTGTAAAAGTATTGCTAGTCCCCGAGGTTCATGCAAATATTTTTTAAAGTATTTTGTAAAACCTTCGCTGGAAAAAGCAAAGTATAAGTTTTTTTTCTCATTAGCTTGTGGATTGGCTGATTACTTCCTATCGCCGTCGATGGCATCGATAAAGGATTATGTTTCGTATTTTCATGTGAATTTGAGTAAATGTTTTCATATTCCAAATGCAGTTGAAGTTCCAAAATTAAATTATGATTATTTATTCGATAGGCGATTGTCTACCTTTGATTCACCGGAGCTAGTTTGGCTGGGCAGATTTTCAGAGGAAAAACGATTAGACCTGATACTGGAAAGTATAAAGCGCTTGAATTGTGAGAAAGCGTCGTTATATATGGCAGGAGAAGATTGTGCTGTAAAGTTTCGCCTGAAACGCATAGCACGTGACTACGGAATATCGGATAGAATTATTTTTTTTGGATATCAGGAGGATGTGTATTCATTTTTAATGCCCCGTCATATATTCGTACACGCCTGTTTGTTCGAAGAGTTTGGTTACGCTCTGCTTGAAGCCATGAGTGTGGGACTTCCTGTTGTTTCTATGGATTGCCCATACGGTCCGAGAGAAATTTTGGACAACGGAAAATACGGTATTTTGGTCAAGGACTATAATGAGATGGCATCAGCAATAGACTCGATCGCCGCGGATAAAGACTTTTGGCTACTTTTAGCAAATCGAGCTCGCGAACGAGTACGACACTACGACTTTTGGACTGTTGGACGATGTTATTATGAGATGTTCTCAACCATTTCAGAGAACTTCTAAACCAATAATTGAATTGGATAGGGTAACTAAATATTACGCCATTTACAATAGTCCGTTCCATAGGCTGAAGGAAGTATTTACAAAACGTAATTACCATCAGATACATTGCGCTTTGCATGAGGTTACTTTAAGAGTTTACCCAGGAGAAGGTGTAGGAATTATAGGAGATAACGGAGCTGGAAAAAGCACTTTGCTTCAGATTGTTGCTGGAACGATTACTCCGTCTTCGGGAAGTGTAAAGAGGAGAGGTAACGTATTAGCAATTCTTGAGCTGGGCATTGGATTCCATCCTGAGTTATCTGGAATTGAGAATATTTTTAATTATGCAAGATTGCTAGGTTATTCTGAAGGCAAAATAAAGAGAGTTCTACCAGAAATAATAGAATTCGCAGAGCTGGGTGACTTTGTGAAGTGTCCTGTAAAAACATATTCTTCTGGAATGTTAATGAGATTAGCCTTTTCGCTTATAGTGCACCTGAACCCAGATGTATTGGTTATAGACGAAGCCTTGTCTGTTGGAGACGTTGGTTTTCAGAAAAAGTGCATTGATTACATTTTAAATTACAGAAAATGCGGGGGAACATTGCTGTTTTGTTCTCATGCTCTTTATCAAGTTTCGAGGATTAGTGATAGGGTCATATGGCTGGATAAGGGTAGGGTAAGGATGGAAGGTAATCCGGAAGAAGTAATATCGGCATATGAATGGTACGTGTTGAAAAGGGAAAGGGAGGCAGAAAATAACCGGAGGCAGGAAAAGGGTAATTTGTCCTCAAACAACATAGTAAAGGTTGAAAAATTTTATATCCAAAATCGTCCTCCCATAAAAAGAGGAGATGATATATCATTTGTTGTAAAAGTTGCGGCTATTAGAGATAATGTGGCTTACCATGTTGCGTTATCCATAAAAGTTCCAACGGGGTGGGGAGTTTTTGTCGCTGCGACGCATTTTGATAACATGAAAGCTTTGCGAGGTGATAAAATTATAAGAATAAAGTTTCCTAAGGTTCCACTGCTGGGCGGTTATTATTATGCGGTAGTCAGAATATTGGATAACTCTGGTATGGTGTTATTTGATCAAAAAGAGATAGGGCCGTTTTATATTGAGCGAACTCACGGGGAGATTGGGACATGTTATTTGCCACATCATTGGGAAATTACATAAAGAGTACGGTGGGTCGTCTGCTAAGGTTGCATAAGCCTCATCAATATAACCATATTTGTTCAATGTATCCCAGAGCTGTTTTTATGGAAGTTACAAATTACTGTAATTTAAACTGTGTGATGTGTACGTTTCACAGTAAAGAATCTCCCTTTAGAGGAAACGGTCGATTTTCGCGATCGAAAGGTTTTATGTCGGAGTCTCTGGCTTACAAAATTATCGATGAACTCGGCAGTTCGGACGTACCAATATGGCTTGCCATGCATGGTGCGGGTGAGCCTCTGTTACATCCGAAAATAGAAATGTTCATAAGGCGGGCCAGTAAGTACGATAACCTTAATGTAGGGTTCCTTACAAATGGGATGTTGCTGACCGATGAAAAAATCAAAGCTTTACTAGACTCAGGTATCAAATGGTTGAGTGTTAGTATCGATGGTTTAAGAGCTGACTTGATGGAGAAATACAGAAAAGGGGCCAACTTTTCTAAGATACACTCGAATACAATGCACCTTATACAGGCTGTGACTTCCAGAGAAGAAAAGCCCTTTCTGCATGTTAATATGACGGTTCAGAAAGAAATGGAAGCGGATGTGGATCAATTTGTTGATTATTGGTTACAATACGTTGACCAGGTTTCTGTTTCACCCTGTCGTCCTATTGGTAGCCGCAAAAGTCCACTTCTACCAGAAGGCGTAAGACGAGAACCATGTTATATGCTGTTCGAAACAATGGTTATTTTTTGGGATGGGTCGGTAGGTTTGTGTTGTGAAGATTGGTTTAATTGGGGACAAATGGGTTCAGTTGAACTTAACTCCCTGTATGAAGTATGGCATGGGAAGAAGTTCAGCAAGGTAAGAGAATTACATCTTAAGGGGAAATACTCCAAGTTAATGTTATGTAAAGAATGCGATATCTGGTTTAACAAGACACCGAAAGTCTATTTTGATACCAATCGGAATTGTGAAGTCGTGGTTAATGCGTGGCAAACCATTTATCGAAAGGTGAATAAAGCAAAGTCAGAAACGATTAGGTTGGCTGATGCCTTATAGCAATATTGAACAAATGCCAATTATAATAAACGAAATAAAACGGCATAATCCTAACTCTATACTTGACGTTGGATGTGGAATAGGATTGTATGGAATTTTAATTAGGGTTTTTTTGGAGCTCTACGACGATGCTGAGGGTTTTTTGGATCGGCTTTTAACCAGAAACTGGCAAATAAGAGTAGATGCTGTGGAAGGTTATTATCCTTATTTGAAGTTCATACCTGCCTGGGTTTATGATCATATATGGAATGCAAATGTATTTGAGATTTTTCCGCACATCAAAGATAAAGAATACGATATGGCAATAGCAATTGCCATTTTGGAACATTTAGATCGAGAGGCAGGCCATGTCTTTTTGGAACAGTTAAAAAGGATTGCCAGAGTTGTTATTGTTTCTGTTCCCGCATTTTGGGGTCCCCAGGTGGTTCCCGCAAACCCCTTGGAAAATCACAGATCCCACTGGACGAAAGAAGATTTTATACAACATGATTTTACAAGTTTTCTGCCATCTCCTCGTTCGACTATAGCCATTTACAACACCGAACACAGGGAACCTTCAAAGGTTACTTCGTTCAAGGAATTTTTCAACAAGCTACGAAAGGCATTCAAGAAATCGTTTTGACAAGCTTGGGTTAGTAAATATCTATATCAGCCATGGTGTAAAATAGGTCGTCGCGTATGGATGTTGGATTTGCCCAAATCTTTTCGTCTCCTATCAAGCACGCTGTTATTGGCGTATCCTTGTAACGTGGCCTAAGATGTTTAATAGCGATTCTTATGTGTTTTGGAATCCAAACCGTAACGCCGTTATAGTTGCAGAGGGCTGTAAAAAATAGGGGTAAAAACTTTTTGAATATCCAGTAGTCAATCAATCTTAACTCGTGCTGAACCTTCATAAAAACACTCCATCCAATGGGTTTACCCATAAGTTTGACCAAGTAATAATTGTACTTATTTGCTGGGTGCTCAAAAAATCTCCATTTGAAGAAAGTCCAATCTCGCTGTATACAACATGGGTAATCGATTAGTATTTGTCTGAACAACTTTTCATGGGTGTCCACTGTTAGTCTGTTTTCCTCAAACTGGATAACTGGTTTTGTTAAGCGTGGTAATACAGATGGGGCTCTAAAACTGATATCCTGCACCGCATCGACAGGATATAGCCACTTATATTTCTTCCCAATTTCTAGAGAAATTGGACCAGGAAAGACATAACAAAACGAATTTTGCGTTGTTGCTTTTATCAGTTTTACTAGAAGGTGGATCATACGGGTTAGTAGATTATGCCCTCTCCAATGAGGATCAACCATTGCGTCAACGAACTGAAAAAATGTGCAGTCTTTATCGTACAGCTTGCCCCTAAGAGGTACTGCAGCCACGTGGCCAACCAGAGTATTGGTGGCTGTTTCTACCGCTCCGATTGCGAATATTTGTTCCCGAAAACTTTCCCTGTATTTCCATTTGAAATAGTCGGAAGTGTAATTCCTGTAAAACACTTTGCGAAATAGATTAGCCACTTGGGCGTAGTAGGACGGTGTTTCTTGAAGCAGTAATATCATACCTTGAGAAGTTTGTACTTCTTCGAGGAAAAGCATGGATGTTAAGTTTTTGTTTTAGCGCGAGGCTTATAAGTACAAAGCGGCTCTTCTGCCAGAAAATTTCCGGTCGCTTCGTAAGCTCGAGCCCTGCAACCGCCACATACTCGAATGAATTCGCAGTAACCACATTTACCTTCGTAAAGAGATAGGTTTCTCAGGGATCGGAAGATTTCGGAATTCTCCCATATTTCCGAAAAAGGTGCTTTGCGCACGTTTCCACAATCAACCTCCAGATAACCACACGGCTGCACGGTTCCGATGTTGGATACAAAGCAAAAACCGATGCCGGCAAGGCATCCGCGAGTTACTGCATCGAGGCCATGGGTTTCGAAGGTCACCCGTTCTCCCTTCTCATGGGCTCGCTGGCGGAGTATTCTGTAGTAGTGCGGAGCACATGTTGCCTTCAACTGCAGCGAGCTTTTGCCTCGTTGCTCGTAGAACCAATGAAGGGCTTTTTCGTACTCGTCAGCAGGTAATGCCTGATTTGCCAGATTCTTACCGCGGCCGGTCGGTACCAGTAAAAATATGTGATGCGCCACCGCTCCGATGGAAATTGCAAACCTATGTATGCCCTCCAGTTCTCCCAGGTTGACGCTCGTAATGGTGGTATTTATCTGAAAAGGGATTTCATGCTTTTTCAGAATTTCAATACCCCTTACCGCACCGTCAAATGCTCCTTCCACCTTGCGGAAGTTGTCGTGCGATTCCGCCGTGGCACCATCTATGCTTATACTAACTCGCTGGATTCCCGCTTCTTTAAGGTTCTGAGCCACATCGTCCGTTATCAAGGTGCCATTGGTTGCCAGGGTCATTCTAAAACCCCTGGTCGTCCCGTATCGGGCTATTTCAAAAACATCATCCCGGAGCAGGGGCTCTCCGCCTGTGAGGATTATAATGGGTTTACCAACCTTCGCTATATCATCCAGCAGTGAAAAGGCTTCGTCGGTGGTGAATTCACCCTGGTAAGGTTTATCCATCGATGCTGCCCTGCAATGCACGCAGGACAAATTACAACTTCTGGTTACTTCCCAGGCGACTAACCTCAGGTTTGCCGGCAAAACGGTACCGCTTTCTTTTTTCACATCTACACCTTTCCTTCCTTTAACCAGCGAGCTACATCTTTAGCAAAGTAGGTGAGAATTAAGTCAGCTCCTGCTCGCTTGATTGATGTCAGTACTTCCATAACAACACGGCGCTCGTCGAGCCATCCCTTTTGGGAAGCCGCCTTTATCATGGAATACTCACCGCTTACGTTGTATGCGGCAACGGGATAGTCGAAGTTTTCACGAACAAGGCGAATTACGTCGAGATAGGCCAGAGCCGGCTTGACCATCACAATGTCGGCTCCTTCTTCGATGTCAAGCTGAACCTCCCGCAGCGCTTCCAGTGCGTTCGGGGGGTCCATTTGATAGGACCTGCGATCTCCGAACTGTGGAGCAGAATCGGCTGCTTCCCTGAAAGGGCCATAAAATGAAGAGCAGTACTTGGCCGAATAAGCCATTATTGCCGTATGTGTAAATCCATTTTCGTCAAGAGCTTTCCGTATTACTCCAACTCGGCCGTCCATCATATCGGACGGTGCAACGATATCAGCTCCCGCCCTTGCGTGCGATATTGCCACCCTGCTGAGAATCTCCAGGGTTGCATCATTGTCAACTTCGCGTCCCTTCAGAATCCCACAGTGACCGTGACTTGTATATTCACACAGACAAACGTCTGTTATTACAACAAGATCCGGACAAGTTTCTTTTGCAACTTTCACAGCCCTTTGGACAATTCCGGACTGAGCGTAAGCTTCGCTTCCTCTTTCGTCCTTTTCTGCGGGTATGCCAAAGAGAATCACAGCGGGTATTCCGAGGTTTGATATTTCTTTGAGCTCTTCCACCAGCTTATCCACCGATAGCTGGAATACACCGGGCATAGATGGGACTGGATTTTTAATATTCTCCCCCTCGATCACAAAAATAGGATAGATAAGATCATCAACACTCAGGCGGGTTTCTCTTATCATCCGCCGCAAATTCTCGGTTCGCCTCATTCGCCTCGGTCTATACTCAGGATACCGCATTTTCAAGCCTCTCTTGAGTTAAGCCTATTTCTTCATCGGTCAGATAACAGGCAGGGTCAGGCGCCCACAAATCACCCGTCGCTGCTTCTGCCCGTACCCTAAAATTTCCACCGCAAATGTCCAGCCATCTACACCTGGAACAACGCCCCTTTACGTACTTCTTTTTGTTTTTCAGCTTCTTCATGAGTGGATTTGACAGGTCCGTCCAGATTTCGCTAAACGGTCTTTCTCTCACGTTGCCAAAAGAGTAATGCCTCCAGAACTGATCGGCATGAACCGAACCGTCCCAGCTCACGCAGCCAATGCCTCTGCCCGAATTGTTCCCTTCGTTCATCTTTAAGAGTTCGAGCACTTCGGGTGCTCTGGGAGACCCTTCACGGACCAGCCGCAGGTAAATGTACGGGCCATCTGCGTGATTGTCCACGGTCAGAACTTCTTTTGGTAGCCCGCGCCTGTGCAGGTCCGCTGTCCTATCTATGATGAGGTCCACAGTTCTGCGGGTTTCTTCGTGGTTCAGGTCTTCATTGATGAGATTAGAGCCTCGACCGGAATACACCAGGTGATAAAAGCATACGCGAGAGATGTTTTTTTCTTCGATGAGGTCAAAGATGCGAGGAATTTCGGCGACGTTCCGCTTGTTTATTGTAAACCTGAGGCCAACCTTTATTCCCGCTTCCTGGCAGGCTTCAATACCTTCTAGCGCCTTCTTGAACGCTCCTCGGACACCTCGAAATTTGTCGTTTACTTCTTCCATGCCGTCCAGGCTTATGCCGACATACGAAAGGCCTATATTTTTTAGCTCCTGCGCTACCTTATGGGTTATTAGCGTTCCGTTGGTGGATATGACGGCTCTCATGCCCCGCTCAATAGCGTAATGTGCCAGTTCTGTCAGATCCTCTCTCATAAGGGGTTCGCCCCCGGAGAAAAGTATTACAGGCGATCCGAAATCGGCCAGATCGTCTATGAGGCGCTTGCCTTCTTCCGTAGTAAGTTCATCTCTAGTGCCCGTGGGATTTGCATGAGCGTAACAGTGGACACACCTAAGGTTGCACCTTTTAGTTATGTTCCACACCACGACGGGTTTTTTATCTTCTGAGAATTGAAGAAGGTGGGAAGGAAGGGATTTACTTTTTCTTCCATAACGAAGAGCATCGGACGGTTCCACAGTTCCACAATAAAGCTTGGAAATTCCAATCATGCCTTGTCACCTTCATCAGGGTATTGTTCGTAAGTTTTTCTAACCAGGTGGTCCATGTACTCGTTAGGCTGCACTACTGCGTCTCGAGGTAGTTCAAACTGAACCTGCCCACAACGATCGGCAATCAATTTGAAGGCGTAATCATAGTCTCGTGATATTTCCCTGCATACCACAGCAGCGGTGGTATCCTGTTCAAGCGCTCGTAGAATGATTTCATCAACGGCATCTTCTGTGAAAGTGATCTTAAAGCCGTGTTTCTCGTAGTAGTCCGATTCAAAGATCTTTATCTGGTTGTAAAGCAAGGTTACTTCTTCGCAGATTTTTTCGACGGGAACCCCCGTTCGACCGTAGAAGTCCACCACCAGTTCGATTCTCGAAGGGGTGAATATGAGGGGATATTTCTTTTTGAAACGGGAGAGTTTATCTTCGGACTTTTCCAGAATTGCTATGCGCTCCTGCGCCTTAACACGCTCATAAAGGTGTATCCTTTCCGGATCGTCTGCCTCTTCCAGCAAAGCCTGTAATTCCCTTTCAGGATTCTCAACTACCGCTTCAGTAACCACAAAGGCTCGGATACCCGTGGAAGGCAAAGTCTTTTCGAATGGTAGTAAGACCTTTTCTACCACACTCGTCAATGCCCGCGCTCCCGTTCCTTCCGCATGGGCCAGTTCGGCTATCTTTCTCAGTGCTGCGTCTTCAAAAACTACATCAATACCATAACAGCGAAAATCTTCCTTTTTTCCGGAAATTATGGGGTTGTTCGGGTTTTTCAGGATTTCGTAAAGGTCGTCAGTTGTAAGGGGTTCAAGCACGGCTATCACGGGAATACGTCCGATGAATTCCCTTTCAAAACCGTACTGAACTAGGTCTTCCGCTGTTACGTGCTTGAGGAAATCCATATCCGTTTCTTTGCTGTGGATTTCCGCACCAAAGCCAATACCCTGCTTTTTCATGCGGTTTTTTATGATTTCTGGCAGCTCCGGGAACGCTCCGCTCATGACGAACAGGATATTCCTAGTGTTGACGGTGCGTTTTTCTCGTTTTCCCGTTCTTCTGTAATGCTCAATTGCCTGCAACTGGGAAATGGGATCATGGGGCACGCGGATGTCAACCTCCGTTTCTTCAAGGGGCTTCAAAAGGGCGCGCTGTACCCCCGTTCGAGATACGTCCGGACCGATTATGTTTCTGGATGATGCAATTTTGTCTATCTCGTCTATGTAAATGATTCCGTATTCTGCCAGTTCGATATCATCGTCTGCGGCGGTCACGAGGTCCCTTACCAAATCTTCCACATCACCACCCACATACCCTGTTTCACTGAATTTAGTGGCGTCACCTTTTACGAATGGGACGTTGAGTTTTTCGGCGATGAGCTTTACCAGATAGGTCTTACCTACTCCGGTAGGTCCGACCAGCAAGATGTTATTTTTTATTCGTCCCACCGTATGTTGTCGGCCAAAGCGCTCACGTTCGCGCTGCAACTTTATGCGATTATAGTGAGTGCACACTTTCGTGGCCAGTACGGCTTTGGCATAGTCTTGTTTGACCACGTACTGGTTGAGGTAATCTTCAAGGTCTTTGGGTTTGAGGTCAAAGCGTATTTTTTTAACGCCCGATGACTTTTTTGCTGATGGATCTTCTTCGCCCTTGAAAGCCATTTGCATAGGTGACATGACTCGAATTCGCACTCCGTACTTTTTCTTAAGGTAATCGTTTAATTCCCTTTCAAGCTCCTCAGGATCTGGAAAATGTGACGCCCATTCTTTCATGTTTTTTCCCTTGTAATGCATTAATCTGCACCTTCTGACGATTTGTCGGTTGACTATAACCATTTTGTTTCGCACTTTCAACTGGAGTTACAAGGTCAGGCTTTGAATCGACTTTTGAGGACTTGCCATTTTGATTAGTGAGTATATGCTTGTTGAGGTAGCATCGGCGACATGGTATAGACCATCGTGGGCTTCGTTGAGAAGCTCGATTTTATCGAATGAGGAGCGGTGCCGCTATGCCTCTTGCAACCATACCAGAAGCACTGGAGGATATCCGCCAGGGTAAGATGATAATTCTGGTGGATGACGAGGACAGAGAAAACGAAGGCGATCTTTGTATTGCCGCTGAAAAGGTTACTCCTGAGGCGATAAACTTCATGGCCAAGTTCGGCCGAGGGCTCATTTGCCTGGCCCTGGCTCCGGAAATTGTTGATCGCCTCAAACTTCCCATGATGGTTCAGAACAATGATTCAAAGTTTGGAACGGCTTTTACCGTTTCGATTGAGGCTAGGCACGGGGTTACAACCGGCATAAGCGCTGCAGACCGGGCTCACACAATATTGACGGCCGTTGCAGACGATGCTAAGCCCGAAGATCTCGTAAGCCCGGGACACGTTTTTCCTTTGCGCGCCAGAGAAGGTGGTGTTCTGGTGCGAACCGGCCAGACCGAAGGGTCTGTAGATCTTGCGAGGCTAGCGGGTCTTAAACCAGCTGCCGTTATTTGTGAGATAATGAAAGACGACGGCACCATGGCCCGTATGCCTGACCTTGAGATTTTTGCCGAAGAGCATGGGCTGAAAATTGTTACAGTTGCGGACATAATCAAATACAGGATGCAGCATGAAAGTTTCGTTCATCGAGCGGCCGAGGCAAAACTTCCCACTTCCTTTGCCGGTGAGTTCAAGATAATAGCCTACACCAATGACATAGACGATTACGTGCATGTTGCCCTAGTGAAGGGGGAAATTGATTCCAATGAGGAAATTCTTGTGAGGGTTCACTCCGAGTGCCTTACGGGGGATGTTTTTGGCTCTCTGCGATGTGATTGCGGAGATCAACTAAGGGCGGCCATGAAACAGATAGACCGCGAGGGTAAAGGTGTTCTGCTTTACATCCGCAACCACGAAGGCCGTGGTATTGGGCTTCTGAACAAGATAAAAGCCTATAAGCTTCAGGAGAATGGGCTGGACACAGTTGAAGCCAATCACGTATTGGGTTTCAAAGAGGACCTGAGGGATTACGGAATAGGGGCGCAAATCCTCGTTGATCTGGGTATCCGCAAGATGCGCCTGATGACCAACAATCCAAAGAAAATTGTTGGGCTGGAGGGTTACGGCCTGACCGTAACCGAGCGTGTACCCATTGAGGTGCCTCCCAACGAGTGTAATATTGAGTACCTTAGAACCAAATGCAGCAAAATGGGGCATCTCTTGCAGCTGGTGAGAGAAAGGGAAAGGTAGAGGAGATTTCCTGCTAAGACTAGGCTGACGATTAGAAACAGGAAGTTGTGGATATGAAAGTTTATGAAGGAAAACTGTTAGCTCATGGTTTAAAGTTCGCAATAGTGGTTAGCCGATTTAATGATTTTATATGCAATAGGCTACTTGGTGGAGCTATGGACGCTCTGACTCGAAGTGGTGCAGAATCCGACGATATTGAAGTTTTTAAAGTTCCCGGCGCCTTTGAAATTCCGCTGGTAGCGAAAAAGCTGGCTATGTCGGGCAAATACGATGCTGTTATTTGCCTCGGTGCGGTAATCAGGGGATCAACGCCACACTTTGATTACGTAGCCAATGAGGTATCAAAAGGGATTGCGGCGGTGAGCTTGGAAACAACCGTACCCGTGGCATTCGGGGTTTTAACAACCGATACTCTTGAGCAGGCCATTGAACGAGCGGGGTCCAAGGCTGGTAACAAGGGCTGGGATGCTGCAATGGCAGCCATTGAAATGGCCAATTTGTTGAAGCAGATTGAGTGACGGATTTAGTGAATGGAGAAAAAAAAACTTTTCGCCGGACGTAGAGGTTCAAGGGCGGCAGCTTTGCAGGTTTTGTACCAGATGGATGTCAGAGATCTGGACGCTGATGCCGCCCTCCGGCTATACGGAGAGGTAGCGGGGCCTGTTGAGGTTGATCGGCTTTTTATGGAAGATTTGGTCCATGGAGTTGCCAGGCACAAAAAAAGGTTAGACTCTAAGATTGAGGAAGCGGCTGAAAACTGGAAAATCAGCAGGATGTCAATTGTTGACAGGAATATACTGAGGCTTGCCACATACGAAATACTTTACTGTGATGATATTCACCCTTTGGTGGCCATTGACGAGGCAGTGGAGCTGGCAAAAGCTTTTGGAGACGTTAATTCCAGGTCTTTTATCAACGGCATTCTGGACAAAATCTACAAGTCCGATGCTTCCCATTCCGAATCTTCTTCTCTTTCGTAAGTTTTTTGAAGAATAGGAAATTTTTATGCCTAGCAGAGTTTTTGTCCTGGATTTAGGTACTGGAGAGATTTCTGATCGTTTAAGCGAACTGCTCCGGAAAGATTTTTTAGTCCACGCGGGGACTTTACGTTCGCTTTCCGGCGATATTGAGAAAGCAGACTACGAAGTTATTTTCGTTACTTTAGGCAATCCAGAGGATATCAACGTAGTGAAGCAAGTTCAGAAGTTGTGTCCCGATAAACCAATAATCGGTCTGGGCCTGGAAACCGAAGCATCATTGATTGTCAAGGCTGCCAAGGCCGGAGTTGCAGATTTCATAGTGTTCCCGACCTCACCTGAAAAGGTGAAACTTTCGGTGCAAAATGCAATAGAGCGCAAACGGCTCAAAGACGAGATTGACTATCTTCGTAGAGAACAGGACATAGTGTACGATTTTGACCAAATAATAGCTGAATCCCCGTCGATGAAAGCGGTCATTGAAACTCTGAAAAAGTTTTCGCAGGTGAATGCTACCGTTTTGATTACCGGGGAAACGGGAACAGGGAAGAGTTTTTTGTCGGGGGCGATTCATTTCAATAGCCAGAGGAGAAAGTATCCTTTTGTTAAAATAAGTTGCACAAATATTCCAGAGTTGTTGTTAGAAAGTGAGTTGTTTGGACATGAAAAAGGGGCTTTTACTGGTGCGGTTAAGCTAAGGGTTGGACGTATCGAGCAGGCACGAGGTGGAACGGTATTCCTTGATGAAATAGGCGAATTGCCTTTGTCATTACAGGCCAAACTCTTGAGATTTCTTGAGGAAAAACGATTTGAAAGGGTGGGATCCAATAAAACCATTGAAGTGGACGTTCGCATTATTGCTGCAACTAACAGGAACCTCGAAAAAATGGTCGAAGATGGAACGTTCCGAGAAGACCTTTATTATAGGTTGAATATACTCAGGGTGGAGTTGCCTCCTTTGAGAAAACGTCCTCAGTGTATAGTCCCACTGGCGTATTACTTTTTGAGGCTAAAGAGCCAGCGTTTGAGGAAAAATATAGTCGATTTCGAACCACAGGTGCTCGAGATGTTTCAGAGATACCACTGGCCTGGTAACCTGAGACAATTGGCCAATGTTATTGAGCGTGCTGTGATTTTGGAGGAATCCCAGGTCATTACATCAAGTAATATTTTATTACCAGGGATACACTCGGGTAAAGCCGTTCCGCAGGTCAAAACCCCAGATAATGAACGTCAGAGAATAATTGATGCTCTGGAAAAATGTAATTGGGTTCAGAAATGCGCTGCCGGTTTACTGGGAGTATCACCCAGGGTGCTTAATTACCGCATTAAAAAATACGGTATCACTCATCCAAAATGGCGGAAACACAAATAGTTCTGCACTTACGAGGCTGGTAGAGTAATAACGGTTTCGATTCCCTTGACTTTAATCAAAAGCTTGAAAACGCGGCAGGCTGGAAGGCTGCAGGTTATATCTTCCAAGACCAGATGTTTAAGAAAAAGAAGCACGGCATCTTTAAATTCTTCGGTTAAGGCTTCGTCTATAACCCATCTTTCAATATCACCGCCGAAAGTAATTCTGAAACAAAGTTCACCTTCTTCATTATGGCTAGCCTGAGAAATAGGTTGCACGGTTACGTCCACGATCCTGGTGATGTCCTATTTTTTCCTGTAAAAAGGGTGGCCAAAATTGTAATTAGTGTAACTGGCAAAAACCAAACTAAAAAGGAGGCCACCCATGAAGAGGATACCAG
>Ga0190313_1000575_pt1 | contig 21591 bp, 29 predicted proteins | sample 4870071011_MG_FD_169989 | JGI IMG/M metagenome (GOLD analysis project Ga0190313, IMG submission 169989) | Hydrothermal vent sediment bacterial communities from Southern Trench, Guaymas Basin, Mexico - 4870-07-10-11_MG | ecosystem: Environmental > Aquatic > Marine > Hydrothermal vents > Sediment ...
TAAGTAACCAGGTTTAAGGCGGGAGTATGTTTGGGTATGTCTTAAAGGTTGTACTTAAGTTTAAAGTCTCCAAGCTCACTACATATATCAACTAAAATTTTGTTAATAGCTCTAATTAGTGAATCTATCTTTTCTTTACGCTCAACATCGCTTAGGTTGGGACACTCCTTAACTATTTTATAGTATGATTTAATCACCTTAGAGAGTATGGGTATTAAGTTATTCAACCCCTTCTCAACAATACTTAGGAAGTATTTCATACCATAACTCGTTAACCTACAAACTCTCTTCCTTCTCATACCTGGCTTACTAACAACTTTACACTCGATTAAACCTTCGTTCTCTAATGATATTAGTAATGGGTAGAGAGAACCTGGTGTAGGTCTCCATGACCCATTAGTTAAGTCTTCAATACTCTTCATAATACTATAACCGTGAGCTTCACCATCAGCAAGTATTGCAAGTACTAATAAGCTAAGCCTTAATGGAGGTACAAATGGTGATGCTGGAAGTAATTTGCCCATGAATCACCACCTAACTACATAGTATTCTCGTTAAAGATTTTATTTATACTTATTACTCCGTCCTCACTACTACACCAACAGAAATGCTTAGACAATTAAAGTTTTAATAATATATCATATGTCAATATATCGGTGATAGATACGAGTAGCAAGGTCGCCAACCATAGAGAACACATTGTGATTGCTAAGAATTTATGGAAAATCTATAGGACAAGTAGTGGTGAATATCCAGCATTAAGAGGCATTAATATATATGTTAAACGTAGGAATTCTTAGCTATAGTAGGTCCTTCAGGCTCAGGTAAGACAACCCTTCTTAATATAATTGGTGGTCTAGATAAGCCAACGAAGGGGGAGATACGTGTTGATGGCATAGATTTAAGTAGGTTAGGTGAGAATGAATTAGCTGATTATAGGAGTAAGTATGTAGGTTTTGTCTTTTAGTTCTATAATTTAATTCCTTACTTAACAGCCGTAGAGAATGTGGAGTTGCCCATGGCTATTACAGGTAAGAGCTTAGTTAAGAGAAGGAAGAGAGCTTTAAAATTACTTGAACTAGTAGGACTCACTGATAAGGCTTTCAAGAGAGCTTCAGAACTTAGTGGTGGCGAACAACAGAGAGTTGCTATAGCTAGAGCTCTCGCTAATAACCCTAGACTAGTACTAGCTGATGAACCTACAGGTAACCTCGATAGTGTGACAGGTGCTTCAATAATGAAGTTATTTAGGGAACTCGTTGATGAGGAGGGTGTTACAATAATTATGGTTACTCACAATCCTGAAAACCTGAGGTTTGTAGATAGAATGTATAGGTTAAGGGATGGTAAAATAGTGGGTGAGGAAGTCATAAGGAGGTGAGTCTTGAATTCATCATTAAGATTGATGATCCTGATAATTATAGCCCTCATTACGTTAAGTTCCTTAACACCATACATCATAACTGCTGAAGCGTTATCACTTAATACTAAGGAGTTTATTGTCGTAGATGTTCAATGGGTAACAAGTAAGGGTGAGAAAGCTATCGCGCCAGGTGATGTTGTATCATTAACGATTACGTTAAAGTATTGTGGTGATAGCCAGGTTAGTGGGCTTATTGCGAGATTTGCATTACCTCAACGTATAGTACCCTATGGTGGTTCGGGAGCTATAGCTTCCTATGGTGGTCTCATCTCAAAGAGTTCACCTATAGTCAATTACATTATCAGTTAATGGTGCTATCTAATACACCTATAGGAGTATATCATTTAACTCTAACACTCGACTATGACGAACTAAACGTTAGTAGTAATTCATGGGTGCATAAGACGGAAACTCACGACCTAGTGATGTTTATTGTGGGAAGACCTAAGCTGGATATCGTTATAGTTAATAAGAGTCTAATTGCAGGTAGTCAAAAAGTGACGTTATCACTAGTAAACATAGGTGAAAGAACTGCCTGGGATGTAGTGGTTGAAGTAACAAGTACTAGCGCCTTAATACTCAATGACAGCATAAGAATCGATAGCATAGAGCCAGGGGATAAGGAGTACGTTAACGTACGGCTTTACGTACCATCAAGCCTTAAAGGTTCCACCTTAACTCTAAACGTTAAAGTAAGGTATGTAGGATCATATAGTACTGAATACAGCATTACGAAGACCTTTACTTTAAGTGTAGGTATGCTGGAGAGCCCTAAGGTGGATATAGAGCTAATTAATGATACTGTAGGTACTGGACGGCATCAACCATACATAGTCCTCATTAATAATGATTCTAAAACTATATACAACGTCACACTTAATGTTAAGAGTAGTAACATACTCATCAACATACCCAATGATTACAGAATAATCACCTTAACTAATCTCAACACTCTTCCACTTCCTCAGTACTTCCTCAACCTTCCCTAACTCATTCTTAAGTACGTCTCTATACTTCTCAAGAATTATTGGGTCCAAGTCATCATAACTTATTAAGTCACTACTTAGTATGTTAATTATCATGGTTAATACATTTATAGCTTTATCTCTTAATTCATCCTTAATTCTTAATAATTCATTTCTTAAGTCTATCTTAGGTTTAACTATCCTCCTATCCCCTACCTCCTCTACATCTACTACACCTCTCCTTCTTAACTCATTGATTGCTGTGTATATGCTACTCTTAGGTATTGACATGGATGTTAGTGTTTCAACTATTTCGTTAAAGTCTTTAGCACCATGCGTAAGTAGCGTTATTACAGCTAATTGTACGGGTCCTAACCTCCTCACTACATCTAACACCTATCTCTTAATGTTTGGAAGGGCTATAACAGTAACTTTAAGAAGATTTTTAAATTACTCTGAATGTATACATTCGGGGACGAATGTGATAGATGATTCAGAATTCAGACGTTTGAATGAGAAGCTTATGAAGATACTAAGTGCTATACCTGTAATGGTTATGGTTAAGGCAGGACTAGGTATTAGCGAGTTCTTGGGTAAGGATAGGTATACCTTGAAGGATAAGGGTGATAAGTACGTAATCATAGCTGAAGTACCTGGAGCTAGTAAGGAGGATGTTAGAGTGTATGCTAGAGAGGACATGATATACGTTTATGCTGAGAGGAGGGTAGGTCTACGCATCGAGTCAATACCTAAGAAATACAGGATCAAGGTTAAGCTTGAAGAACCAATAGACGTTGAGAGAGTCAAGGCTAAGTATGAGAATGGGTTACTCATTATTGAAGCACCGAAGAAAGCTCCAGGTAGGGAAATAGAGGTTAAGTAATTACGAACTACTTAAGCACCACCTCCGTGAGTTATAGAGCCAGTTAATGTATGTGATGACGTGATTAACTTGGTAGGGTAGAGGACCTATAGAGAATACTTCATGCTCTACACGAGGTTTAGGGGCATCGATATTGGAGCCGACTATGAAGGCTAACTTACCTCTATGAAGGCACTGTAGCGACTCACCACCCTCATGTAGGTAGTACATTCTATACCCAGCACTACGTATAGTACTAAGTACCTCCTGATAATCAATACCCTCAACGACATTCTCACCCTTTACCATTAATGATCTTAACAGGTTAACTGCATCCTCATCAGTAATGAGTTTCTGAGTACGTACATCATTAGGACTTACAATGATTAGTAACTTCCTATCAGAGTCTATGAATACAGCACAACTAACTTGGTCTTGGACTCTATAGCCATACATGAATGCTGAAATTAGTGCACGTCCTAAAATATCAAATTTAGTTAGTCGAGGATCCTTAGTTAAGACATCACTAAGCTTATTAGTCTTTGGTTTAAAGTATATCATGAATACCATTAATGCGTTAATCCTTGAGAGCAAACCATGAAGTCGTGTAGAAGAGTCTTTATAATTCATGTGTACTCCAGTAAAACTAATGATGAGGGGTATCTTAGAGTTATTGCGAGAGTAGCTACTTCAGGTTTACTACTATCGTATGGTATAAGGAAACGTACGTGCATATGTATTGAAACACCCAAACTTAGCTTCGTGATTTTAGGATCGAGAATAAGGCGCCTCTACTCTGATGATAGTTCATCAACTGGTATCATACGTAGAGTAATTCAGGGAGAACCCCATGCTGGGATTCGATTCTTAAGTTCATGTAGTGAATTGAACTGTAAGGTGAAGTTTAACGCCGTAGAGTTCATGAATAGTTTAGACACATTAGACTTAGAGAGTGTAAGTTATCCCTTATGCCTTGACATACGTATAACTCAAGATGGAGATAGGTACATTGTTGAGGGCTTAGGCTTAGAGCCTTGGTATGTAGTTACGATCTTAAACATAACTCTAGATAACTTAGGTATCGATACTTAACCTCTTAACATTACGTGGACCTATATGACCTATAGATGTCTGTACTATCACGTTCTCTAATCCTTGACCCTCAAGTACTTCCTTAACCTTAAGCATTTCATTAACTGTTGGTCTAGTGATGTCCCTCCTCCTAAATATTGGGAAGTAGTCTAGTACTGTGACTTGAATCCTCCTATCTATCGATGCAATTCTCCTACCAGCTTCAGCTATTTCGTCTAGAGTTACTAGCTTAGAGTTATAGATGAGGCCAACACCTAGATATACCTTATCACCGTAGTGTTCATAAACATACTCAATAGCTTTCCAGGAAGTCTCTAAGTACCTCAATGCTTGTTCACGATCCCTAATACCTGTTATCCTCATGTACGTCTCAACTCTAGCACACTTAGGTTCTATCCCGAAGTTATTACAGCCAGCTTCAACTAACTCATCAATGTAGTCAGGTGTTAGTATTGTTCCATTACTATCTAAGTGCTTCCTAACGTTAGGGCTTACCCTCTTCGTGACCTCCTTAAAGAACTCTACGAGCCATCTCCTATTAATTGTTGGTTCACCACCACTTACTGCCACTCCCTTAGTGCTGTACCTCCTATGACATGCTACGACGAGCTTAGCTGCCTCCTCAGGTGTTAATGGTGGTGATGTATTATCGTATGTTACGTAGTAGTTCTGGCATTGAGGACATCTTAGGTTACATCCAGCAACCCATATAGCTGCCTCAACATAATGTACGTAATCAACCTCCCACCAAGGAGTAGCCTTACCTCCAACTACGTGGGGTTCAGGTCCATGTACTATCCTTAAAGGCTCAACACCTTCAATACTTGTTGAGATCTCCATACCCTCCTTAATGGGTGTTATACATGACCTCTCAGGACTACCATTGATTAGAACCATACAGGACCAACAACCACCAGTACCACAAGCAATAGAGATACCTCTAGATCCAGGCTTACCAAACCTAAACCCTACGTACTTGAGTGCTTCAGCAACAGTTAAGCCCTTAGGTACTAGGTACTCAACACCATCAACCCTAATTCTTACAAGAGGTACTTCAACCTCCTCCTCAACTACGTATCTAGCCTCATAAGGACACGCCCAATAACATGAAAGACATCCCACACACTCACTAAGTGAATGACAAGTATTGACCTGACTACAGAAACCACAACTAGCACAACGGGAAGCATCAATAACTACACGCAACCTCCTAATACGTACAGTACTTTTTCTATCCTTACTTGACATGTGCTACACCTTAGTAAATCGATGTGATCCCCATGTACATACTAAATTCAACGTTTAATACTAGTAAAGCACGTTATCATGAATTCGCTATGAGGCTACTCACTTTAAGGACTATATAACCTGCAGATTATTAATTGGTATTGGTATGTCTCAAGGATCTATAGTGAGTAAGGAGTTTTACCTTAGAGATACAGCTATGGTTGCTGTAGACTTACTCGGTAAGTTAATTGTACGTCTATTAGATGGTGTTAGAGTCTCATGTATGATCGTAGAGACTGAGGCATATTACGGACCTGAAGATCCAGCATCGAGAGCTAGGAGGGGTGGTGAGTTAGCTAAGGTTATGGCCGGTGATGTCGGTAGGGCGTTAATATTTATGGTTCATGGTAACTGGTTATTCAATGTAGTAGCTCATGAGGAAGGCGGCATAGGTGCTATCCTAATAAGGTCTTGTCAACCCATAGAGGGAGTTGAGGTAATGACTAAGAATAGAGGTGTTACTGACGTGAGGAGACTAACTAACGGTCCTGGTAAGTTAGCTAAGGCGTTAAGTATTGATAAGAGGTTTCACGGTAAGGAACTATACACGACACACCACGGGTTATGGATAGAGTACTACGTTAACGTACCGAGATCACGTATAGCATACTCACACAGAATTGGAGTAACTAAAGACTTACCCATGATGCTTAGATTCTATATTACTAACAATCCATACGTCTCACTAAGATAAGTACTACCATAAGGATAGGTTACAATACATTCAACGATAACCTCTCATATGTTATCCATTATTAAATTTAAATAGCATTAATCAATACCTAACCATATACTCTATCTTTACTGTCAATATTTACGTAAATAGTAATTAGTTAGGGTCTTGAATTACGGTATTGATAGAAAACCTCAGACATCATTATTGATGGTGAAAATACTTGCCCATCTAAGTTATTATGATTCCGCATTTCTCACTAACTCCTTTCTAAATTCATAAAATTCCTCAACCTTAATCTTTACAGGTTTAACTTCCTTTAGAACATCCTTAATAGTCGATGTATGTTTTAATTTATTCTTCAAGTTTGTTGACCTCTATACTTAAAAATCTGATTTAACGGATTTAATGTTCTAGCTCTATTTCATTCACCACTCTATCTACTGATAAGGCGCTTTGAACCTCTCACTATTTCCTTGGTTAACATACCTAGATTTCAGTACTTTACTGTACTGTTTCACTGTTTCTCATTATAACACTCTAGCCACTAGGTAGTCATTGAGAGATTCAAGTCTTATCACGTCATAGCTAATTCTCTGTTTGTGTAGTGGGCTATTGATTACCAAGGTATGATATTCACCATTCTCACCGAGTGGGTCAAGTCTTAACCTCTTTACATTACTTAGGAATAACTCTAGATTATCGATACTTAATTCCTTACCTAACCAATCCTTCAACTTCTTATCAGTACCTATGATTAGGACCTCAAAACCATTACTGAAGATTTCATAGGTTAACTCCTCTGGGTTCTTACCCCATAGTGGTTCCTTAAGTTTTGCTCCAACTTCCTTAGCTATGGATTCCATGTACTTCAAGTGGTCTTCAATATAGACATCACCAGCTACAATCTCGTCAGTACCTAACATACTGAGTAACCTTATAGTTTCATTCCTCTCCCTACTCTTACTTAGCTTAAGAGTGATTACGGGAATTCCCGTAGCGGTTAATGTCTCAATACTTTTACCCATGTTTAAAATGTGTGGATTGGGTTTAGGGAAGTCATATATCAATATAATACCTAAGTCTATAGGCCATGCCTTAAGAGCTGCATATAGAGAGTCCTTACCACCGGAAAGCATAGCTACACGCATATATACCTCCTCATGAAGTTATCCAAAGGCTAAGTATGTATTTATGAGTACTTGAATAGAGCATCCAGGTAATTAGTACAGTTAAGGTCCTAGTTAATGATAATATTACGAAATTATTGATAAGTCTTACCAGGTAAGCGTAAATCCGCTACCCTGACCTCCCTCCTCAAGGTATGAGTATATTTCAACACCGTGTCTTAAGGCTACTTCACGAGCCTTCTCACTCACGTAACCAGTAACTATAGCTAGCTTAGGCTTAACGCCATTAACCTTCTCGTATAGCTTACCAATCCTAACTAACTCTATAATATCGCCAGCATCAGCTCTAGATTTAACCTCAACGAGTATGTGTACATTATCCTTAATAACGACATCAACCTCAACAATAGACTCATAACCATAGACAATACCGTCCCTATCTAAGTAAGTCCACCTCTTAGCTTCAGCACCAAAGTACTTACTAAGAATGCCTGATAGAGCCCTCCTAAACACCTCATCAACAAGAACACCAAACCTATTACCTATAGTCACTACTGCCTTATGAAGATCCTCCAACCTCAATTCAACTCTCAATAATCTCTCCTCAAGCTTCTGTTGCCTCTCTTCTAGTCTTTGCTGTCTTTCAGCTAGCTTCTTAAATTCCTCCTCTAGTCTTTGTTGTCTTTCTTCAATTCTCGCAAATCTCTCTTCTAGCTTCTTAAACTCCTCCTCTAATCTTAGCTGTCTCTCCTCTAGTCTTTGTTGCCTTTCCTCTAGCCTTACAAACCTCTCTTCTAACTTAGCAAACCTCTCCTCTAGTCTTTGCTGTCTTTCTAATATCTCCTTAAACCCTAGTAGCCCCATTAATGCGTAACGAAACTCACGATCCTCCTCCAAAGCCCTCAATATCCTCTCCTTATCGGTCTTAGATAGTGATGGCATTACATTCCCTATCTTAACCTTTTACTATCCAGCTAATATCTTTGTGGTTATATATCATTTCATGCAATACCATATGTAGCGTTAACTATACTTCCTATATTGATCCCACTACGTTATCATCGAGTAAACCCACACTACCCCATCTATACTTAACCTTAAACAATCTATTAATTACCTCTCCATCGGGTTATTCATGGCGTTATGCCTTAAAATACCTAGACTACCTATGACCTTCTAGCAATGTTAACCACCCCTAAATGATTAACTTCATGGTGGTTACGAGTCCTAAATTCTTTTTCTTTAGCCTTAGTATGAACCTAACTAACCATTATTTTAAGACCTTACACTCCTAAGTATAAGTTCTCTACTTTTAAGGATGCCCTCATATCCTTTTGTAATTTGTAGCAAACTTGAACATGCTCTTTAAATAATATAATCACTAAATACGTAATGCTCTACATTTGCTTAACTTTAATCAAAATCACCTCAAAGTATTTTGAATTACTAAAGTCTTTATTTAAAAGTGTCTTTTAAGTATTATTTAAATGTTAGGTAGTTTAAATAGCATTTAAAGCATCATTATTACATCTGTACCTGCACCTGCTTCTGCAGGTGTTTTCGTTCTATTAGCTATATATTTAAGTCCTAATGACTCAAGAATTAATCTAAGAACTTCCTTACCCTTCATTAAGTAACCTCTTAGACATTCAATAGGTATCTTAAGAGCTATATTTAGGACTTCCTGGGTAAGGTAGGGGGCTATAACCTTAACTCCTAAGCATTTACTAATTACTAGCTCCGGGTAGTACCCATGTAATGCATACTTAAATGTTAATCTACTTAACTCATCACTATTCTTATAAATCATGAATTCATACCCAACAAATATTTCATCACCTCCAGAACCTGTGTATACACATCTACATCCATCACTTAGCGCCTTTTCAAGTACTGAGTAGAATATTAAGTCATTCCTTAACTCTATAACATCATTAGTGATATTAACACACTCCTTGATAGAGTTAATTCTTTCCTTTATATACTCATTACTTATGGTTATGTAGCTTACATTAATACCAAGTACCTTCTCTAGATAATTTACGTATGGTAAGTCTCTAGGTATACCATTAACGTAGAATGCCGTATAAGCCCTTAACTCTAAACCTAGGTACTTAGCCAGGGCAGCTATTACTGCAGTATCTATACCTGCACTTAACGCTATACATTCACACCTAGTTTTAAGCAATACGTTAGTTAATGCCTTACGTAGTAAGTCTGCAAATACTACACACGGCATTCTATACCTAACATCGCTTAGATTCATTAAACCACCTTAGCAATGACATAATCACTGGACTCCATAATCTTCAATATGCATCATCAGTACCTAACTTCCTAAGTACATTAACGGTTTCATCTCTTCCCCTACCCAGCCTAACAGTAACTATGGGTATTTCAGTGTTGCATAATGTTTCAACACCCTTATTTAAGTTTAGTAAGTATGGACTAGGTCTAGGGAAGTCATATATCAATATAATACCTAAGTCTATAGGCCATGCCTTAAGAGCTGCATATAGAGAGTCCTTACTACCTGGTAACACAGCTATACGCATGTACATCCCCCATCAAATTATCAGGTTAAGTATTTATGTGTACCTGGATACCTTATCCAGGTGGTAGTACGGTTAGGGATCTAATACTTGTACATAAACCTAATGAGGCTAGGAGGTTCATTGAAGAGGTTAAGGATTCTAGAGCTATAGCTCTATACGTTATAGGTTCGACACTAACATCAACGATACCTGGTATTAGTGTTGCTGGTGCATCACCTAGGGCAACTCTATATACCCCAACACTTGATGTTGAATACCTAGTTACTGGTAAGCCCTTAAGTATGGATGTAGTACCTGTAACACCTGAAGGGATACCTACACCAGCAATCATAACGAGGGCATCCCTAAAACTAATGGACATACCTTACTTAGTAGTAAATAGTGGTTCATATATAGAGCCTAGAATACCTCACATAGTCCTACCATCAAGATGTGTTGGCGGTTTAATTAATGAGTGTAAGGGCCTACCTAAAGGAATAGCTAATAAGTTATTTAGGGAGTCTGAGAGCTTAGGTAAGTCAATATCTAGGGGCGTAGATGTCGTCATCATTGGTGAGAGCATCCCAGGAGGTACTACGACAGCCTTAGGTATACTAGCAGGTCTAGGTTATGAGGCTTGGGGTCTAGTAAGTAGTAGTGGACCCAGGAATCCTCATGAACTCAAGGAGAAGATTGTTAAGGAAGGTCTCGAAGTTTTAAGGAAAGGTGATGTTAAGAGTGATATCTTTGGAGTTATTGAGTGTTTAGGGGATCCAGTACATGTCAGTATTGCTGGCTTAGTTAAGGGTGTAGTCAGTAATGATGCTAAAGTAATCTTAGCTGGGGGGACGCAAATGAGTGCTGTACTAGCAATCCTTAAGTCATTAAACGTTAAGTTGAGAAACAGGTTAGTTATAGGTACTACTAAGTGGATCATTAGAGATGATACCTCCAACATAATCAAGTTAGTCTCAATGACGTATGACGTACCCATAATTGCATTCAACTTTGACTTCTCAAGATCGAGGTATGAAGGTCTTAAATACTACGAGAGGGGGTACGTGAAGGAAGGTGTTGGTGCTGGAGGAACAGCTATTGCTGCATCCGTAATTAACGGCGTTAGTGCTGAAGACATTATTAGGGAAGTTCATGAGGAGTATTCAAGACTCTTAAGTATGGGTGGATTACATGGTGAGGATAAGACACATTAATAACTCATTAATCATAGAACTTGAGGGAGACTACCTCACACTCTCCACAACAAGCTATGGCGGAGGTCTAAGATTAATTAATACAGTCGTCTTTACGCAAGTTAGTAAGCAATTTAATGAGGATCCTATAGATTACTCGAGGAACTTACTAAAGAGATTATCATTACCTCTCACTAAAACAATAGTATTTCTCACAGCTACTGATATACATAGTAAGTACGTAGTTAAGGTGAATAGAGATGTAGGTATCACGTTAGTCATGACTTTAGGTATTGACCCACTAGCTTGCGTTGGTGGTCTAACACGTGAGGTAAAGAGCAAGGTTGGTGATGTATGTAAGCATCATGGTACGATCAATATATTCATAGCTGTGAATAAACCTTTAAACATAAGGTCATTAGCTGAATTACTTATGCTGACATCAGCCGTTAAAGCTTTAGCACTTAGTGACCTCTGCTTGATGTGTAATGAGAGTAGGCGAGCATACTCCTCTGCCGTAGATGCTACTGCCGTAGCGAGTCGAGCAGGGAGATTCATTGATACCTACGTGGGTCCTGTAACTCCCATAGGTTCTGCGGTATCAGTACTAATCTATGAGTCTATAGTTGAGTTAGCATTGAAGGATCTAGATGAAAACACAAAATTTAAACTTCTCACGGGTTTCAGTATTAATGAAGTTAAGGAATTCATATATAGGATATATGAGGAGCTACTGAAGACATCTAATGTTAGCGTTTCTAAGGTTAAGAGAGTCATTAATGAGGTTATTGATGAGGAGTTAAGTGATCCTAATGTTTGGATGCTATTAGCATCATTCAAGTACCCTGAAATACTTTCATCTATAGGATGGATTCCAAGGTTAAGTAGGGTGGAGTATGAGAGAGATTCTGTAAAGATAATAGCTGATGAAGTACTGGGTATGTCTTTATCTACATACATAAATGGTGTTAAGGGATTAATGAGTTACTACTGGCTTGATAGAGTTAAGGATAAGATTGATATGATAAGAGGTAAGGCGCCATTTAGTGATGACTTATTAACATCATTCATGGGTTCCATAATAAGTAAGGTTTTGGATCGTATATTGAGGGAGGAGTGATTCAATGATATCATTAATAATGGCTGGTGGTAGAGCAAGTAGGCTTGGAGGTATTGAGAAGCCGTTACTAAGGATTTGTGGTAAGGTAGTCATAGATGTAGTTATAGATGTTGCTAAGAACTTCTCAAGAGATGTATACGTGGCTGTATCACCTCATACTAGGAAGGTTAAGGAATGGGTAAGTCGTAGAGGAGATGTCTACGTAGTGGAAACGCCTGGTCAGGGATACTCTAAAGATATTGAGTACTCACTTAACATCATAGGTAGGTTTCCAGTACTTACACTACCAGCTGATATGCCTTTCATCACCGTAGAGGTTGTGAGAGATTTCCTTGAGAAGGCCTTAAAGAGCAGAAAGCAAGTGGTAACTTTAATGGTTAGGAATTGTAATATGTTAAGGGAGGGTCCTAGAGGTATAGCATTATTTAAGTCAGTAGGTGGTGATTGGGAGGATATACCTCTTTGTGCTTATCCAGATCTTCTAGATATAGACACATGGAGTGATGTCTTGGAGGCTGAGCATATATGTGGAGAAGACATGGCGGTATTCGAAGGCATGAGAGATTTAAAGTGATAGACTTCAGCTCTAATCTTAACCCCCTAGGTCCACCTAATGAGTTAATAGATGCTATTAAGTCATGCGTAAGTGAGGAAGCGTATAGGTTCTATCCTGACCCTAACTATTATGAATTAAGGAAGCTACTCTCTAGGCTTTACGGTGTGAGTAATGATGAGTTGGTAGTAACTAATGGAGCTTCTGAGGCACTTACCTTATCACTCCTGACTGTTATGAGATTCGGCATTAACACCTTAGTAGTGATATCTCCTACATTTAGTGATAAGGAGTTAATGATTACTGCTAAAGCATTAGGTTTTAAGACGCTTACATTCCTGATGAAGGATGTAGGCAACAAATTCGTCCTGGATTGCGAAGAGGTCGTAAACCTTGTAAAAAGTAAGAAGGTAGCAATACTACTCTCCAATCCAAATAACCCGACAGGGACGTACGTACCTCTTAAAGTATTGAAGTATATAGCTGAATCAGTAAAGGAGGGCTACTTAATAATTGATGAGGCATATCTAGAATTCACGAATAAATCTAGTGCCACATGCTTAGGTATGGATAACGTGTTAGTAGTTAAGACATTAACGAAGATATTCGCAGCACCCGGACTTAGGGTTGGTGCGTTAATATCATACAACAAGGAGTTTATCGAGGTAGCTGACTACATTAGACCGACATGGAATATTGATAGCTTAAGTGAGTGTGTATACAGTAAGTTATTGAGTGATGAGAGCTTCATTAAGTACTTCATATCTAGAACTAAGCAGGTTATTAGTGACTGGCGTAGCTACATGATAACTAAGCTTAGGGAGTTAGGTCTAGTAGTGTATAACTCGGAAGCCAACTTCGTATTAGTTAAGCACGAAGATATCCCATCAAGTGAGCTATATTCGAGACTTCTAAGGGAGGGTATAGCTATTAGGAGGGCTGATACATTCATAGGGCTCAGTAAGTACTTCTCAAGGTTATGTGTCAGAAGTCCTGACGATGTTAATAAATTAGTAGTAGCTTTAGGGAGGGTTTTGAAATGTCTTTAAGGGGTTTCGCATCATTATTATCATTCTTAACAATAATACCTGCTAGAAGACATGATATTGAGGAGGCATCTAAGTCGTTCTACTTAGTACCGTTGATAGGTCTAATCACCGGTGTAATTACGGTACTTCCGTTAATCTTCATAGATAAGCCAATGCTGTCAGCAATAATAGCTACCTCAATAACCTACATAGTTACAGGCTTCATACACTTAGATGGCTTAGCAGACTTCATGGACGCACTTGCGTCAGGTAGGAGAGGTACTAATGCTATTAAAGTCATGAAGGAGCCATGGAGAGGTACGTACGCCGTAGTAGCGGTAAGTCTGTGTATTCTATTGACATACGTATCAATACTTGAACTACGAAGCTTACCTCTAGCTATACTTATTTCCTATGTCATGATTTATGAATCAATGTTTATACTGGCAATCATGTCTCCTAAGCCTAACCACAAAGGTCTAGGAAGGGTATTCATAGATAATGCTAAGAGACCTCACTCACTACTTAAGAACATAGTAACTTTAATGTGTTCATTAATGGGTGTAATTATAGCATTCCATGCATTAATGTTAGGAATTGATATAGAGCTACCCATAAGGCTTACTTTACTATCGCTAACTTCATCAATCTCCACATCATTAATAACGTTAAAACTAGCTAAAAGGGTTATAGGTTATGTTAGTGGTGATGTATTAGGCTTTAATCTTGAGATATGTAGATCGCTAACATTACTCATCTTAGCCTTACTAATTACTTAGGTGTTAGTTATTGATACCAACTATTATTAATGATAGTGAAATACTCCTTACGTCACTAATTATCGCTTTAATATGGGATCTCATCTACCCTAAACATTCTGGACTACTACTTAAGATACACCCAGTTCATACATGTTATTTCATGGCGTTAAGACTGCATAAGCCATACTCAAGCAAAACTTATGGTTTACTTGTATGGTTAGCTTGTATGTTGGCACATCTTATGCCGTGGGTGCTACTCTACGTGATTACGTCGTTATTTAATAACGTTGTCTCACTAATTGCTAAGATAGTTGCTACATCATTCATAATTAAGGTAAGCTTCTCCATAAGGTTGCTACTTGAGGAGTGTTATAATGTCTATTCGTGCTTAGTTAGGGACAATATTGAGTGCGGTAGGAGGTATGCTCAAGGATTAGTTAGGAGGGATCTCAGTAACTTAGGGAAGGAACATATATGCTCAGCAACTATAGAGTCACTAGCTGAGAGTTTTGTTGATGGTTTCTTAGCACCTCTATTCTACTTCATACTCTTCGGACCCCTAGGTGCTCTAGCTCAAAGATTAATTAATACATTAGATGGTGCATTAGGGTTTAAGTCAGAGGAGTTCAGAGAGGAGGGTTTCTTCTCAGCTAAGGTTGACGATATAATTAACTTCATACCAGCGAGGCTCTCAGTACTACTCTTTCTTCTCTCATCACTTATTTTAAGGTATGATGTTAAGGGCTTACTGAGATCTTGGAGTAAGTACTCAAGTGTAACGGAGAGTCCTAACGCGGGACACCCTATGTCGGCTATGGCAGGGTGTTTGAATATATGGCTTGAGAAACCAGGGTTCTATAAGATAAATGCTGAGGGTAGGAAGCCATGCGAATACGATATCCTTAACGCTTTAAAGATCACTACATGCTCCACTATAATAACCCTATCTACTGTAATACTAATCCTGGCTATCTACGCTGTTTAAACCACTTATGAACTCACTAACTACTCTAGTAGCTACCTCCTTAACGTAACGTGTATCGTCAGTGGATCTAACCCATAATGTAACAACCTTGCACTATTTCTCTTAATGTATTCGTACCTGACTTCAGCAATTGATGCCTAATAATCCATAACGCCTTAAACCCATATCTCTTTAACTCATTAGCAGCCTCACTAGCAACTTTACCAGCATCTAGCTTACTTCCCCTAACCACCTTAACCTTAGCATCCATATCATCAATACCTAGGAATAGTAACATATCAATCACCTTTAGATCTTAATTATAGCTATGTCCTTAACCCACTTATTCCTATGGATTAAATCCTCCCTATTACACAACTTAATAATACCATTCCTTGTGAAGTCGAGAATTATGTGGCTCTCCTCATTCATTACGTCATCAAGGTTAAGCTTCACATAACCTTTACTCTCAATGACTACGTACTTAAATGAGTTAATGCCTAGGAAGTTAATTATGACATCCTTAAGTAGGGGCTTCCCGAACCTTACCTAGAGGGTTAACAAACCTGTACTGCCTTAACTTCTTTAAATCACTTAACGTTAAACTATTAACGTATATGTCAATGACAGATACTTTAATATTATATCGTGACTACGTTCTCTACGACTCAACTGTAGCCCTGCTTATTCCTAGATTAATTGATAGGTAGTAAGTTGTGATGAATTAATTAAATTAATGCTTAGGTCTGTGCCAATTCTCCTAACGTATAAATATATTCATACACACTGTACGTTTGAGGTTTAATCATGGGTGAGGTTAAGAAGCGTAAGTACTTACCTGAGAAGTACCCCTTAAGACCTGAGGTTAAGGATATTGATAAGGATAAGCTCGTTAAGATGCTCATCTCTGCGTTTGCTGATGAGATTCTCGCATATTACATGTACTTTACAGCTGCTTATGCACTTAAGGGTCATGCATCTAAGAGGTTGGAGTCAGTATTCCTTGATATAGCTAAGGATGAGCTTGATGATCACGCTAAGAAACTTATGGATAGACTACAGGACTTCGATGTAGACCCACCAGACTTTAGGGACTTATGGGATCTATCAAAGTGTAAGTACCCTGAACTACCTGAGGACCCGTACGCAGTAGATGAGTGGTTAGTAGCTGCTGTAAAGGCTGAGAGGTGCGCTCTAGAACATTATAGAGAGATATACGACTACGTAACAAACAAGGATCCAGTAACTGAGGAGATTATTGAGGAGATAATGAGGGATGAAGTAGAGCATGAAACAACATTTAAGACCCTACTCTCTAAGGAGGGAATGAAGAAGCTCGAAGGTTAACACTCCCCAACATAACTCATTTTTAACATTTAATCCCCAAGTTCTTACATTAAAACATAGTATCTAGTATGAGCATTAGTATGAAGCCCGCAAAGAATCCTATAGTTGATTGCTCGTCATGTTCATGACCGTAGATTTCAGGTACTATCTCATGTATCACTACGTAGACCATAGCACCTGAAGCTATTGCTAGCATTAACGGTAGTGCAGTACCTATGAAAGTAATTATCAGTAAAGGAATGAATGCTGCAAGGAATTCTGCAATACCGCTTAACACACCAATACTGAAGGCGTAAGCCCTACTCTTAGTTATGTCTAGTATTGGTAGAGCTACAGCGAACCCCTCAGGTATGTCCTGTAACGCTATAGCTGTAGCTAGTACTAAGCCATCAGTAACGCTATAGATCGTGCTTGAACCAACAGCCATACCTTCAGGTATGTTATGAAGTATTATAGCTAAGGCCATAAGCCATACCTTCCTAACATACCTAAAGTGCTTAGGATCACCTTCACCACCCCTTCTTAAGTGCATGTGTGGTATCAGAACGTCTAAGACCTTGATGAGTATAACACCTGCTATGAAGCCTGATATAGCTGTCAATACGCCATCAATACTTATCGCTGGTAGTAGGAGGCTTGTGAATGAAGCAACAAGCATTACGCCGGCAGCAAACCCCATACCAGCATCTATGAAGCCCTCACTAAACCTTACCTTAATAAGGATAGGTACCGACCCCAACATAGTGAGTGTAGTAGGTAGTAAAGCAACTAAAGCTACCCTAACAATTAATGGAGCAGTACGTAGTAGGTCAATCACACCCTCAAAACCCATGATACCTAAACACCTAGTACCTACACGGTAAGCAAGGGCATAGTTAATTAATAAGTTTAAGTTGCTTAATCCTCACGATGGGGAATCTCGATGAGCACCTAAAACCTCATCTAGTAATTTCTCAACGTATCTCACAACCTTAACTGCGTCATTAAGAGCGTGCTCCGCATCCCTCCTAGTATATAATTCCTCAGGCGGTATCGCAGACTCCTCATCACCATACATAGCTAATTCCCTCTCCTTTCTAAGTGAGCGTGATATTGAAGCTAACTCATCTATTAGCTCCTGAAACCACCTAGGAAATCTTAATCTCTCTCGCCTCAATACAGGCCCTACATCGTGCCATTTAGGAGGCTCTATACCTACTATCCTTAGTGCAGCTTTCAGAGCTAATTCAACAGCTTCCTGACTTTGCCTTACAACGTACGGGTAATTACCTGTATCTAATGCCTCACTAGCATGCTTTATCCTCTCCCTTGCTTGCCTAATATTTGACTTAGCTAATTCAATATTATTCATAACTCTATCACCTCACCAAATTTGTAGTCCTTCTTTAACCTCCAATACCACTTCTTACCAATCCATACCCTTTCGGCACCTAACTCCCTTAACTTACCTCTTAACCTCTTCAGTATTTCCTCAAAGAACCCGTTCTTATCGTAAACTATGATTGCATCTTCAACCATGTCTAGATAGAGTGGAGAAATTCTCTCAGCCTCCCTCTTAGTCTTGAGTATTGGTGATATTGTTACAGCGTAACCTCTATTTAAAAGTTCGTTAAGTAGTGGGTCTAGATTTTCCTCAGCCTTCATATATATCGATAACCTCTCAAATCTAGATCTAGGTAGCTCTTCAACAACTATTAAGACATCAATATCACTATCCTTTCTAGCAGTACCACGAGCAACACTACCATAAACAACTACGGAGATCAGGTCATCTCTAAACACTTTTAGAAGTTCATTAAGTAGTCTCTCAATAACTGTTCTATAGGGCTCATTAACATGCTCTAAACCCTTCCTAAACAATTCTTAACTCACCAATCCATGCTATTATCTCCTAACGACTTATTACTCTTAATTATACTCCTTTGAAGCAGCATGGATGACGTGATGTTAGTACTTATACCTCCTAATAGAGAATACTTCCTTATTAAAATCGTTAATATTAAGGTTATTAACACATAATATGTAGGGGTGTATTTGACCAAGCTTGAGGAGGTGGAGTATCTTCTTAGGAGATCTAGGAGAATCTATGAGACTGCAGTCATGCAGATGGATAGAGGCTTTCATGACTTAGCTGTATTTAGTCTTGAGCAGTCATTACAGTTATTTATTCCTTAAAGCTTCCCTACTTAAGTTAGGGATTGATTTCCTAAGAACTCATAGTGTTAGGAAACTTCTTGAAATAATACATGAAGTTACGGGCAAGGATAGGATTAAGGAGATTTTACGGAGGTTCAGCATTGAGTTAGGGTTCGGGTCTCATCATAAATTTATGTAAGTTGATATTATTTTCATCCCCTCATCCTTGTTCCTCCTCATCGGATTCGGGGTTACATCTCCTCGGAGGCGTTCAGGGGTGACCCAGACACCCCCACATCTTGCATGTATGAGAACTAGGTTCATACATGCAGTAACGTCTCTATCCCCTACAAATCCACAGTTAACGCATTTCACGACCCTGTTCGGCGACACAACTAGTTTTAAACCACAGAATGGGCATCTAGATGAGGTACCTCTCGGATCTATGAACGATATTGGTACCTCTCGTTCCATAGCTTCGTAGACGATATAGTTCTGCAACCTCCTATAGCACCACAGCGAAAGCTTCTTGTTGAAGCTCGAAGAGCCCGTTCTATGCTCTCTAAGCTTGTTAAGGTCTTCGAGAAGTATCTTCGCTCTATACCTCTTTGCTAGATCAGCTATACGGTTAGCTAGCTTATGACACCAATCGTCTAAAATATTCTTCATTCTTCTACCATGTTTCTTGATAGCGTTCCTAATACCCTTCACATACCTCCATCTCTTTGGGTACCACCTCATTATTCGTTCAATCCATATCCTATGTACTAGAGCCTTCCTCAACGGCGTTGGAAACCTCTTTATTTTAACAACTCTACCATTTCTGACAATTACCAGCGTAACGTTATCGAAGTTGAGGTCTATAGCTAGGTAAGTTCTTGGTTCGTAGAGCTTCACTTCCTTCCTGAACTCTATGCATACCCAGAACTTTTCGCCATCGTACTTAATCACGAGCTCGTAGTTGTGCCAACCCCTAAACTTTTCTAGACGTTTCCTAGGTATCAGTATCTTTAGCTTGATATCTTTACCGTTGAGACCCTTAACGATAACTACACCTCTTTCGAGATCCAGCCTATAGTCGTACTTATCGATTCGAACAAAGAGCTTCCTCAGTATAGGTTTGCTACCGTTTCTAGACCTAGTTGCCTTAACTATTGCTTGAGCAACCTTGTAGATCTGCTTAGCGTGATGTGCACGAAAACCAGCTTGCCTAAGAACATCGTAGAACCTTTGATGCAAAACCTTCAGACTTGGAACTTGAGGCTCATCCCATATTCGGTCAATTATGAACTGCACACAATCACGGAAAGCACGCAGAAACTCAAGTAGGTTATCACCGCTCTCGGGAGAGACCATAGCCTTAACGGTCTCCACGACCCTCATTGAGCGGTTCCCAAGGTACTTCAATACCATAAAGTTATATAAACTTACTTGTTTCTGGGCAGGTTTTGCTCTAGAAACCTTTGGTTGAGTTCTACTAACTGCTTTATCTTCTTGCTTCGTCTACCATAGATCTTGCCAGCGAAGCTCACGATAATCTCTACGAAATCCTCAATCAGCTCTTCTAGCGGTTCCTTCTCTTCCTTCATAACCTCCTCTATCTTCACACCGAACTGATTAAAGAAGTATTCAAGGTATCTGAACCCGAAGCGTGTTAATCTATCGCGGTATGTAACTAGAACTACATCTACCTTTCTACTGGTTACAAACTTTAGAAGCTTCTTCAATCCGCGTCGATTCTCTTTCAATCCGCTTCCAACATCGGTTATAACATCAATTATCCTGTAACCACGTTCCTCAGCATACCTCTTCAGAAACTCTACCTGTCTATCAAGATCACCCTGATCTCTTTGCTTGACTGAGCTTACCCTAGCGTAGATAACTGCTCGAATCTCCTTCTGCTCAACCTTTTCTCGTTGTTTAAGAATCCTATCAACCTCACTTCGAGGGAACAGGTACCTACCACTAGGAGAAACAACGTAGCGTATTTCCCCCTCCTTAACCCATTTCCTAAGCGTTACGTAGCTAATGTTAAGTAACCTGCACACCTCACTAGGCTTAAGAAGCTCTTCTACCAACTATCCCCACCAGATAAACCAGAGCCATTTGAATTATATAAACTTATGAAAGTTTATGATATTTATGTATCGGCGGGTGTGTGAGGGAGTATAAAAATAAGTGTTAGGTATAAGATAGGGGATGAGGGACGCCCATGCAAGCTAATGGTTCTTCACAGTGGGGACGAAGGGGACTTCACCATAACTCAGCTCGAACCACAGTTGTAGTTTCTTTTGGTTGTTTCTAGGTATTAGTTCATGCTGAAACCCACGAACTTAGATCTCTAGGTATTTAAGAAGGATTATTTACTTCCCAGTGGTTAGTTACCCGGTGGGTCTGGTGAGCCGGATTGTTCGGGTTGGTAGGAAATTAGCTATATACATTCCTAAGGATGTAGCAGAGAGTTTAGAGTTAAGGGAGGGTGATAGCATGATTCTAGAAGTTATTGATGGTAAGATAGTACTCACT
>Ga0190313_1000576_pt1 | contig 21586 bp, 6 predicted proteins | sample 4870071011_MG_FD_169989 | JGI IMG/M metagenome (GOLD analysis project Ga0190313, IMG submission 169989) | Hydrothermal vent sediment bacterial communities from Southern Trench, Guaymas Basin, Mexico - 4870-07-10-11_MG | ecosystem: Environmental > Aquatic > Marine > Hydrothermal vents > Sediment ...
GGTAGTAGTCAAAACGGCATGGCCACGCACCAGGGCTTCCCCATTCAAACCTGTACGCAACACTCATGAAATGATCAAATTGAATCACTTCCCAAAAATGCTCAGGGGGGCGTCCTGGTACTTTTTCACAGGTTTCCGCCATCCGCAAAAGCTCTTCTTTTCTTTTTGTGTCAGCTGTAAAATTTTCTGCGATAATCCTGGCAAGCCTGGCATGCCGTTTCGTCCATTTAAGGATCCCTTCCAGGGAAGTCTTCATGGCCTTCCACTGATCAATCTTTGGAAGAATTTTAAAAGCTTCCACGCCGTCAGGAGCACCTTCATGGAGTTTTTTATGTGCAGATGCAAGATTTTGATCAATCTGTTTTATAATACCTTCGAGTCCATGTTTATACATCCACTCGGGCTGCAGGGTAACATAATCTAAATTTGACAAAGCCCTGTGTCCGAAAAGAGTATACCCCATGGCACTGACCATTCGCTCCTTGTTCGTGAGATATTTTTCTGCTTTTGCAAGGAGGGTTCTTGGCTTCCAGAAATCTAAAGCTTCTTTTAACCAGGGTCTGTCATCTTCATATATATAATCAGCTCTGTCATTGAATATATCCTCATTCCCCATGTAGGATCCCCAGGGTATCCACTGAATCATGTGGGGAGCGGAGCCGTTATAACCAATCACCTTTGATTGATCCACAATAAAAATGGGAATATTTGTAAGGATGGCATCCATGGCCTTCCCTTTGGTCAGTACCCACGGTTCCATGGGGTCTGCCTCTTTAAAAACCTTTGTTCCCCAGCGAATCACTTCTGTTTCCACCTTAACACCAGGCAAGTACGCAGAACCTTTGGTAGCCTTGGACCATAGAGCCTTTCTCAGATAATCAATCCTTGAAGACCTTTCTTTTTCCGCCCAATTCCAGTACTCCCCCTTTTCCAAAAGTTGCTGTTTTTCTCTTTCTGCTGTTGAAGCCATTTGAGCCTCCGTTGTGACATAAATTAAAACAAAAGGTAATTATTCAATATTAAGTCTATGTTCAGGCCACTATTCTTTTAGCCTGAATCAATTTTAAACATTTTATTATTCCCCACCTTATAAATACAGGTAATAATAATATTACAAAAAGACATATAATGCAGTCCAACATTAACAACTTCAGATAAGGGTTACACGAATTCCACACTAACAATTAAGTTGAATTATTCATCGGCCGTTTCGTGCAACCCACGACCAAGGTACGTTTATTATAAAAAAAATAAATCTCTGTTCATTACAAAGACTGTACTGTACGTGCTATCATCGAATCCTGACACTTTCTGTTCAGTTCAACAAAATGAGCACTGTAACCTGCCACCCGCACAAGTAACTCCGGATAGTCTTCAGGCTCTTTCTGGGCTGCGACCAATGTCTCATTGTCCACCATATTAAACTGTACATGATTAATTCCCAGGTCAGACCAGGTCTTTATATAATTATTCCATAATTCAAAGCCTTTATCCCCCCTGAATTGTGAGGGACTCAACCTCTGATTAAGAAGATTAGATCTAAAATCCTTAACATGATCAAATTTTGAAACAGATCTTAAAACAGCAGTGGGACCTTTTTTATCCATCCCTGCTCCAGGGGAACAGCCCCCATCATAAAGAATATCCCCAAGCCGCCTCCCATTGGGGAGAGCTCCAACCTTATTTGCGCCTGAGATAAAAGCTGCGACATTTTCAGGAAGAATGGGCCATGGGTTCCCTCCGGGATTTTTGCATGCCCAGGATATTTTGGCAATATCCTTTAATCCTTTTGTATATATATCATCTACATAATCATCATCATTTCCCCATTTGGGCGCTTTTACAAAATCTATCCGCTCTTTTTCATAGCCCTCCCAGTTAGCCTTAAGCATTACAAGGAGCTGTTCCATGGTGTATTTTTTATCATCATAAACAAGTTTTTTAACCCCTGCCAGAATATCACCAAACTCACTAAACCCAAAGTGGGTAAACCATAAGCTGGCGTTCTCCTTGGCATATGCATCCGCATCTTTCCCGCTTTCAACACACCTTTCAAATAACGCGGATATCAATGGCCGTTGATGCTGTGACCCCACAACCCACTGGATAATATTATCCATTCTAACGCCCATATACATTATCTGTTCATGCTGTTTCAGCCATGCAGCATAAAAATCTTCAAAGGTCTTGAATTTTATCGGGTCACCGGTTTTAAGCCCCATACGCATTTTACTTACAGGGTCAAGCCCATTAAACAGTGTCATCTCTATGGATTTTACCCCTACACTTGTTATTGGGCCAGGATATCTACGGTGGGGAGCCCCCATCTTTGTAACGGGAGCAGGAGCCATGCATGCCTGGTGTACCCATTTTCGAGCATCTTTAACGTCAAACTTAAACCAGTGCTGCAAGCCTTCGATACATGCAGAATCGTTTCTCAGCGACGGATAGCCCAAACCATGTTTTATACATTCAAAAACCTGTTTCAGTGTCTCCGGCCTAACATTTGGATGGTACCTGAACCCAATGCTCGGATCAGAGGTCCTTGTAAGACGGGAAGCTTCCAGATAACAGTCGGTGAGATCATTACATGCATCATTTCCATCCTCATCAACGCCACCCATTGTCCATACATAAACAATGCCGCCCTGACCGCTCTCACGGCCTAACCTGAAAGCGATATTATTAGTTTCATAACACCGCATCCGCAATTCTGCACAATACTCCACTGCTTCTTCGCGGGTCATGGTTTTTTCATCTATTACATCTTTTTTGTAATACTTCCACTGGGTATGATCATAACGACAGGGCCATGCACCAGGGCTTCCCCATTCAAACCTATAGGAAAGACTCATGAAATGATCAAACTGAATAGCTTCACGGAAATTTTCAGGAGGGTGTTCAGGTACTTTTTCACAAATTTCAGATATCGTTAAAAGCTCCTCTTTCCTGGTTGCATCAGTGGTAAAATTTTCTGCAACAATCCTGGCAAGCCTGGCGTGACGTTTTGTCCAGGTAAGCACCCCTTCCAGAGAAGTCTTCATGGCTTTCCACTGATCAATTTTAGGAAGAAGCTCAAAAGCTTCCGCGCCATCAGGAGCCCCTTCATGGAGTTTTTTATGGGCATCTGCAAGGTTTTCGTCGATCTGCCTGATAATCCCGGCAAGTCCTTCTTTATACAGCCATTCCGGCTGAAGGGTAACATAATCAAAATTAGAAAGAGCTCTGTTCCCCCATAGAGTCATACCCATGGTGCTTATCATTCGTTCTTTACTGGTGAGATACTTTTCTGCCTTTGCAAGGAGAGTTCTCGGCTTCCAGTAATCCAATGCTTCTTTTAACCATTCCCGATCCTCTTCAGGAATATATCCTGCCCGGTCATTGAATATATCTTCATTGCCCATATAAGAAGCCCAGGGTATCCACTGAATTTTATGGGGAGCAGAACCATTATAACCGACTACTCTGGCCTGATCTATTATAAATATAGGCATTTTTTCAAAGATCATATTTAATGCCCTTGCCTTGGTGAGGACCCAGGGCTCCATGGGATCCGCCTCTTTAAACACCTTGGTTGCCCAGTAAATCACTTCTGTCTCTGCTTGAATTCCAGGCAAATATGCCGAGCCTTTAGTAGCCTTCGACCAGATAGCCTTTCTCAAATAATCCATACGTGGCGATCTTGCTTTTTCTGCCCAGTTCCAATATTCGCCCTTATCCAAAAGCTTTTGCTGTTCTTTTTCTGATGCTACAGACATTTTTCCTCCTTTTTCTACAATTAAAAACATTTCATAAATTGTACTTAGGAACGAAAATTTTATAAGTTGAACGAAATAGCTTGTCTTTTGACCCATCTACTTCGTTGCATCAAAGGCCGAATACGTATAGTATGCAACCTTTAATGCGCCTTGTATATGGGCCAAAATCCTGCGCTATTTCTGCTCAACTTATTTCATCTCCGTTCCTTAATAGAGATCTTGTCCTGCGGCTATAGATTGTCAGGCAATAAAATTCACAAGGCCGGGGAAGAAAACGTGTTATAATACACAGGCGGCGATAACGCAGTGAAATTATTTACATGACGGTCTATATATTTCCCAGGCCCGATTCTAATTAGGGTCCAGGAAAATTAATTTAATAAAAACAGAAAATAGCAGGTAAAATCAGGCATTCCTCAACTTTAATTGGAACTTTGTACTGATGCTGAATTTATAAAAAAAGTCGTCACTCCGGCGAAAACCGGAATCCAGCCTGTTTATAACTACTCAAGGAGACTGGAGCCGAAGTTCACCAGAATGACGAAAACGGACAGGTAAAGTTTAAACTACTTTTTATGCTTTATAAAGGATGCCTTAAATTAAGCAAAAATGTAACTATTCAGCCAATATGTATGGCGGCAGGTATAATCTGATTAAACCTGCTGCCTATCTTAAATCAGCGATGCTGAATAGTTACTACCAGTTAACTATAAAGACTGTACTGTACGTGCTATCATCGAATCCTGACATTTTCTGTTCAGTTCAACAAAATGAGCGCTGTAACCTGCCACCCGCACAAGTAACTCCGGATAATCTTCAGGCTCTTTCTGGGCTGCGATCAATGTTTCATTGTCCACCATATTAAACTGGACATGATTGATTCCCAGATCCGACCATGATTTTATATAACTATTCCAGAGCTCAAAACCTTTATCACCCTTGAATTGTGCTGGACTCAAGCGCTGATTAAGAAGATTGGATCTAAAATCCTTAACATGATCAAACTTTGAGACGGACCTTAACACCGCAGTGGGACCTTTTTTATCCATCCCTGCTCCAGGGGAACAGCCCCCATCATAAAGAATATCCCCAAGCCGTCTTCCATTGGGGAGAGCTCCAACCTTATTTGCGCCCGAAATAAAAGCTGCGACATTTTCAGGAAGAATGGGCCATGGATTCCCTCCGGGATTTTTGCATTCCCAGGATATTTTGGCAATATCCTTGAGCCCTTTTGTATATATATTATCTACATAATCATCATCATTTCCCCATTTGGGTGCTTTTACAAAATCTATCCGCTCTTTTTCATATCCGTCCCAGTTGGCTTTAAGCATTACAAGAAGCTGTTCCATGGTATATTTCTTATCATCATAAACAAGCTTTTTGATCCCTGCCAGGATATCACCAAACTCACTGAACCCAAAATGGGTAAACCATAAGCTGGCATTTTCCTTGGCATATGCATCCGCATCCTTCCCACTTTCAACACACCTTTCAAATAATGCGGATATCAACGGCCTTTGATGCTGTGAACCCACAACCCACTGGATAATATTATCCATTCTAACGCCCATATACATTATCTGTTTATGCTGCTCAAGCCATGCAGCATAAAACTCATCAAAGGTCTTGAATTTTATCGGATCACCGGTTTTAAGCCCCATGCGCATTTTGCTTATGGGATCAAGACCGTTGAAGAGTGTCATTTCTATGGATTTTATACCTGCACTTGTTATCGGCCCTGGATATCTGCGGTGGGGAGCCCCCATCTTTGTAACAGGAGCCGGAGCCATACATGCCTGGTGTACCCATTTACGGGCATCTTTAAGATCAAACTTAAACCAGTGCTGCAGACTTTCTATACATGCAGAATCATTTCTCATGGAAGGATACCCCAGACCATGTTTTATACACTCAAAAACCTGCTTGAGTGTCTCCGGCCTAACATTTGGGTGGTACCTGAACCCGATGCTCGGATCACATGTTCTTGTAAGACGGGCAGCCTCCAGATAACAGTCGGTGAGATCATTACATGCGTCATTCCCATCTTCATCAACCCCTCCAAGGGTCCAGACATAAACTATTCCCCCCTGGGAACTTTCACGGCCCAATCTAAAAGTGATATTGTTGGTTTCATAACACCGCATCCGCAATTCTGCACAATACTCCACAGCTTCTTCACGGGTCATAATTTTTTCATCTATTACATCTTTTTTATAATACTTCCACTGGGTATGATCATACCGGCATGGCCATGCCCCTGGACTTCCCCATTCAAACCTGTAGGAAAGACTCATGAAATGATCAAACTGAATAGCTTCACGGAAATTTTCCGGAGGATGTTCAGGTACTTTTTCACATGTTTCAGCAATCGTTAAAAGTTCATCTTTCCTGGTTACATCAGTGGTAAAATTTTCTGCAACAATCCTGGCAAGCCTGGCATGACGTTTTGTCCAGGTACGAACCCCTTCCAGGGAAGTCTTCATAGCTTTCCACTGATCAATTTTTGGAAGAAGCTCAAAAGCTTCCGCTCCATCGGGAGCCCCTTCATGGAGTTTTTTGTGGGCAGCTGCGAGGTTTTCATCGATCTGCCTGATGATTCCAGCAAGTCCTTCTTTATACAGCCATTCAGGCTGAAGGGTAACATAATCAAAATTCGACAGAGCCCTGTTCCCCCACAGAGTCATACCCATGGTGCTTATCATTCGTTCTTTATTGGTGAGATACTTTTCGGCTTTTGCAAGGAGAGTTCTCGGCTTCCAGTAATCAAGGGCTTCCTTTAACCATGGCCGGTCATCTTCAGGGATATATCCTGACCTGTCATTAAATATATCTTCGTTTCCCATGTAAGATGCCCATGGAATCCACTGAATTTTATGGGGAGCAGAACCATTATATCCTACTATCCTTGACTGATCTATTATGAATACAGGCATTTTTTCAAAGATCATAGCTAATGCTCTTGCCTTGGTAAGAACCCAGGGCTCCATGGGGTCAGCCTCTTTAAAAGCCTTGGTTCCCCAGTAAATCACTTCTGTCTCTGCCTGAATCCCCGGCAAATAAGCCGAGCCTTTAGTGGCTTTTGACCATATGGCTTTACGTAAATAATCCATACGTGGCGATCTTGCTTTTTCTGCCCAGTTCCAGTACTCCCCTTTTTCCAAAAATTCCTGATGTTCTCCTTCTAACGCCGTAGCCATGCTTCCTCCAGTCTTTCAATAAAAAGATATAGATTGTACTTAAGAAACGAAAATTTTATAAGTTGAACGAAATAGCTTGTCTTTTGGCCCATCTACTTCGTTGCATCAAAGGCCGAATACGTATAGTATGCAACCTTTAATGCGCCTTGTATATGGGCCAAAATCCTGCGCTATTTCTGCTCAACTTATTTCATCTCCGTTCCCAATTAGGATTCTTACCCTCCCAACTCCATCAGGGACAGAAAAATCAATTTAATAAAAAAATGAAAAATTAAAGTAAGTATTCAGCTAATATGTACGGCAGCAGGTATAATCTGATTAAACCTGCTGCGTATCTTAAATCAGCAACGCTGAATAGTTACAAATTAAATTAAGCGAGAATTTTACCCAGAAAATCAAAAGCTCATGGGCATCAAAAGAAAAAGCCTTATAGCAAACAGCTCTTGATGCCCATGATTATTAAAAAATCATAACTTATGATCCTTCAAATATAATATGAATAGCTATAAAGACTGTACTGTACGTGCTATCATCGAATCCTGACATTTTCTGTTCAGTTCAACAAAATGAGCACTGTAACCTGCTACCCGTACAAGTAACTCTGGATAGTCTTCAGGCTCTTTCTGGGCTGCCACCAATGTTTCATTGTCCACCATATTAAACTGGACATGATTGATTCCCAGATCAGACCAGGTCTTTATATAATTATTCCATAGTTCAAAGCCTTTATCCCCCCTGAATTGTGCGGGGCTCAACCGCTGGTTAAGAAGATTGGACCTAAAATCCTTAACATGATCAAATTTTGAAACAGATCTTAAAACAGCAGTGGGACCTTTTTTATCCATACCTGCTCCAGGGGAACAGCCCCCATCATAAAGGATATCCCCAAGCCGTCTTCCATTGGGGAGAGCTCCAACCTTGGTTGCGCATGAAATAAAAGCCGCAATATTTTCAGGAAGAATGGGCCATGGATTCCCTCCGGGATTTTTGCATTCCCAGGATATTTTGGCAATATCCTTTAGCCCTCTTGTATATATATTATCTACATAATCATCATCATTTCCCCATTTGGGCGCTTTTACAAAATCTATCCGCTCTTTTTCATATCCGTCCCAGTTGGCTTTAAGCATTACAAGGAGCTGTTCCATGGTATATTTCTTGTCATCATAAACAAGCTTTTTGATCCCTGCCAGGATATCACCAAACTCACTGAACCCAAAATGGGTAAACCATAAGCTGGCGTTCTCTTTGGCATATGCATCTCCGTCCTTTCCGCTTTCAACACACCTTTCAAATAATGCAGATATCAATGGCCTTTGATGCTGTGAACCCACAACCCACTGGATAATATTATCCATTCTAACGCCCATATACATTATCTGCTTATGCTGCTCAAGCCATGCAGCATAGAATTCGTCAAAGGTCTTGAATTTTATCGGGTCACCGGTTTTAATCCCCATGCGCATTTTGCTTATGGGATCAAGGCCGTTAAAGAGGGTCATCTCTATGGATTTTATACCTGCACTTGTTATCGGGCCTGGATATCTGCGGTGGGGAGCCCCCATCTTTGTAACAGGAGCCGGAGCCATACATGCCTGATGTACCCATTTGCGGGCATCTTTAAGATCAAACTTAAACCAGTGCTGCAGACCCTCTATACATGCGGCATCATTTCTCATGGAAGGATAGCCCAGACCATGTTTTATACACTCAAAGACCTCCTTAAGTGTCTCCGGCCTAACCTTTGGGTGATACCTGAACCCAATGCTCGGATCACATGTCCTTGTAAGGCGGGCAGACTCCAGGTAACAGTCGGTGAGATCATTACATGCGTCATTCCCATCTTCATCAACCCCTCCAAGGGTCCAGACATAAACTATCCCCCCCTGTGCACTTTCACGACCCAGTCTAAAAGCGATACTGTTGGTTTCATAACACCGCATCCGCAATTCTGCACAATACTCCACAGCGTCTTCACGGGTCATGGTTTTTTCATCTATTACATCTTTTTTGTAATACTTCCACTGGGTATGATCATAACGGCAGGGCCACGCCCCTGGGCTTCCCCATTCAAACCTGTAGGAAAGACTCATGAAATGATCAAATTGAATAGCTTCCCGAAAATTTTCCGGGGGATGTTCAGGTACTTTTTCACATGTTTCAGCAATCGTTAAAAGCTCCTCTTTCCTGGTTGCATCGGTGGTAAAATTTTCTGCAATAATCCTGGCAAGCCTGGCATGACGTTTTGTCCAGGTAAGTACACCTTCCAGGGAAGTCTTCATGGCTTTCCACTGATCAATTTTGGGAAGAAGCTCAAAAGCTTCCGCACCATCAGGAGCGCCTTCATGGAGCTTTTTGTGGGCATCTGCAAGGTTTTCATCAATCTGCCTGATGATTCCGGCAACACCTCCTTTATACAGCCATTCAGGCTGAAGGGTAACATAATCAAAATTAGAAAGAGCCCTGTTCCCCCACAAGGTCATACCCATGGCGCTTATCATTCGTTCTTTACTGGTGAGATACTTTTCTGCCTTTGCAAGGAGAGTTCTCGGCTTCCAGTAATCAAGGGCTTCCTTTAACCATGGCCGATCATCTTCAGAGATATATCCTGACCTGTCATTGAATATATCTTCATTTCCCATGTACGATGCCCATGGTATCCACTGAATTTTATGGGGAGCAGAACCATTATATCCTACTATCCGTGACTGATCTATTATGAATATAGGTATTTTTTCAAAGATCACACTTAATGCTCTTGCCTTGGTAAGAACCCAGGGTTCCATGGGGTCCGCCTCTTTAAAAACCTTGGCCCCCCAGTAAATCAGTTCTGTCTCTGCCTGAATCCCCGGCAAATAAGCCGACCCTTTAGTGGCCTTTGACCAGATGGCTTTACGTAAATAATCCATACGTGGTGACCTTGCTTTTTCTGCCCAGTTCCAGTATTCCCCTTTTTCCAGAAGTTCCTGATGTTTTCCCTCTAACGCTTTAGCCATTCTTCCTCCTCGATAATAAATGCAACAACATGTAACATTATATTCCAACATTAAAACCAAAAAAAACTGACTGCTTGCCACTGAAAAACATAATAATAATTATCAGACTGTAATAAAAAAACTCAACCGCATAAATGGACATTATACCACAATGAATTATTGCTATAATACCATTATGTTCCTACAAAATACCTAAAAAAAAGGGAGGGGAGGACAAAATATGTACCAAAATACACTTTTTATATAAAAAACCATTTACAATCTTTAGTCAAGGTAAAAATGATTTCATAAAGGGAAATCCCCCAAAATATTCCTGTTATTAATCGCTATTGGATAATAGATGCCTAAAAAAAGAAGTGGAAAAAAAAAGAGTATTATAAAAATAGCAAAAATTACGCCATTATAAATTTATAACAACAACTTATTGTATTATTTATAACAATATAATTTCAAGGGATAGATGTGGAGATAAAGAGCCATCCAAACAGACATTTTTTACTTTTTTCAAGTCATTCTGTCTTATTTTTGTATTATAGTAACATTTCTCAACAAGGAGTGATTCACATATCATTTTTATTTCCATAAAAACATCCAGCATCTTCAAAAATAAATACTAAAAAAACCCTGCATGAATCTGCGCTTACCCATAGCTACTGATATGTTAGATGAATATTCACATTTTCCGTTAACATTACTACATATATATTTTTATTGACACAAAAAATATATATGTAGTAATGTCCCCAGTAATATAGTTATATACCACCGGATAAGTGTTAAGAAATATGCACTTTACCCGGTGGTTAGTTTTTAATTAGTTACTTTACGTTTATTAAGGAAGTGTACAATGGCAACAGAAAGCAAAACAGAAAAATTACAGGAATATTTGGATAATCGGCAGTACTGGTGGTGGGCAGAAAAAGCAAGATCATCAAGAACAGACTATTTGAGAAAGGCCATCTGGCCCAAAGGGAGCAAAGGGGCAGCTTATTTGCCTGGTATAAAGCTTGATGAATATGGTCCCATTATATTCAGCAAGGTGTTTGATACAGAAGCAGCTAAAGTTGAACCTTATATTTTAACCTATGCAAGAGCCCTTGCAAAGACCAATGATGAGATCCCTGCATTTATAGTGGACCAGTCGAGAATTGTAGGCTACTGCGGTTCTGCTCCCCATAAAATATACTGGTGTTCCAATGGTTCACATCAGCTAAATGAAGATTATTTCAATGATAAAGATGACCTCATAGATGATGATCAGCGTGATAATGTAGAAAAAGCGATCAATATCATGCGTCCTTACACAATGCAGATGATGACGGAAAGGGTCTTAAACAAGCGTCAGATGATTCTGGCCAGAACCACCCAGACATTTACCGGCGGACCCCACCTTGAAACCGCTGCATATTGCACATCTCAGTTTAATTATTACAAAAAAGGTTTTAAAGCGATTATCGAAGAGATCGACGAAAACCTGGCCAAAGCTGATGAAGTCCTCTATAAAGTCGGTGCAAAACCGGAATTTAAAGATGAGTATCATTACCTGAAAAGACTCGATAACTGGAAGGCAATGAAAATTACCCTTGAGTCTGTTATCCGCTATGCACAACGTCTTTCAAGACTTTCCAAAATAATAGCAGAAAATTTTGAGTCCGACCCTGTGAGAAAACAGGAACTCCTTGCTATTTCGGAACGGTGTGCCCATGTGCCGGAGAACAAACCAAGAAATTTTGTAGAGGCTCTTCAGTTTGAACACATTCAGACAATGTGCAGAAAACGTGAAAAATCTGACGCCTCCTGGCCCACCCATAATGACTGGTGGTTCTGGGAATGGTATGAGCAGGATGTGATCAAAGACAAAACCCTTAAAAGGGAAGACGCCCTTGATTATGTTTGTGAATACCTCATACGTGCATATGAATATGGGAGCTGCAGAAACCGTCAGAGCCGGGAGCTGCTGCCAGGTGACCCTGGGCCATATGTGTGGACTTTAGGCGGTGTTGATGAAAAAGGGAATATGAAGTATAATGATCTCACCAATCTGATTCTCGAAGCAGCAAGGCTTGTCAGGTGCGTCTCCCCCACATATGCATTAAGATACAATAAAGAGATGCCCGAAGATGTATTGAAAAATGCTTTTGAATGTATACGCCACGGGCTTGGTTACCCCAACATCAGAAACGACAAGGTTTTGATAGAAGCAAACATGTTCTGGAGTAATACACCCATAGAAGAGGCACGAACATGGACAGCTCAGGCCTGCATAGTCCCCTGCCCTGAAACCAAACGGGGGGTCATGCCCGCAAGATATTCTTCCAGTTCTACTTTTGGTTCAAAATGCCTGGAACTTGCTCTCTGGAACGGATTCAATCCCATATTCAAGATGCAGATCGGCCCGAAGACCGGTGATGTAACCAAAATGACCTTTAAAGAACTGCAGGACGCAACATTAGAACAGTTCAAGGTTATACACTGGGACGCTGCAAAAATCAGAAATATCTCTCGTGTGGTGGAAGAAACTCTGGGAAGGCCCCACCTGTCAGCAACCTATGAAGAATGTGTTGAAACAGGATTAAACGCATTTGAGCGGCGGGAATATGGTAATAACTGGATTACCACCTTTATCTGGATGGATGCCATGGACGGCCTGGTTGCATTAAAAAAACTTGTTTATGACGAAAAGAAATATACCATAGAACAGGTCATGGAGATGCTTAAAGCCAACTGGGAAGGATTTGAAAAAGAGAGACTCGATTTTGTCAGGGCTCCCAAATGGGGAAATGATGATGATTATGCCGATGATCTTATTGTCAAATTCCATGAAAGAGTCCGCGATGAAGTCTGTCTTCCATGTCAGTGCTGGGGAACCCGCTCCAAGGGAGTCCCTTTTGTACCCCAGAACATAGCGGCTTATACTGTGGCGGGAGCACTCCTTGGAGCACTTCCCAATGGAAGACGTCTTGGGGATACCTGTTATGACGGAGGATGTTCACCCGGAGCAGGTCTCGACAAAAAAGGCCCCACAGCAGTATTAAACTCTGTTGGAAAGCTTAGCCATGAAGATATGTTCAGAGCAATTCTTTTAAACCAAAGACTTTCACCTGCACAACTGGTAGGGGATAAGGGCTTTGCTGTTTGGAAGGCCTATATAGAAAGCTGGTGCGATCTCGGAATAAACCATGTACAGTTTAACATGGTCGATAACGAGACCCTTTTGTCAGCACAAAAAGCACCTGAAGACTACAATGAACTTGTAGTTCGCGTTGCCGGGTACAGTGCGAATTTTACCTCATTAAACAAGAGAACCCAGGATACTATTATAGCCCGAACCATACAAGAGATATAAGCATTACACACCAGGGGCCGAACTGTTTTTTTGTACGGCCCCTGTTTTTTTAATATTCAACAAGCGGAATCCTTCAAATAAATATAGACCTTAAGATAAAGATTTTGGGTGCCTTATATAGACCGTCACATAAATAATTTCACTGCGTTATCGGTCGGAGATATACGATTAGTATTATCTCCTCGCTATAGCCTTGTGAAATTAATTATATGACAATCTATAGTAAGGGAGGTGGAAAACGATAATATACCATCCTACTTGTCTTTTTAGCCGTCTTCTTCGTTCCGTCAACAGTTACATATAGATTGTTCAGATAATTAATTTTACTGCGTTATGGGTCGTCGGACTATTATAATACCCCTCTCCCCCTGGTTTGCGGCAGATTTTAAAATCCCTAGTTATCTGAAAATTTATTACTTTTTTTGGGATTGATTTTAACTTTGGCCATGGTGAAATTTGAAAAACTCTGGCTCTTTGAACGCAGCGGGTTTCAAAGGTTTTTGAATTTTATTATAGCTCAAGCTATTAATGAAATTAGAATCAGGCCCACTTTTTTTGATCTTCAACAGTATAGGAGAAATGATTAGATATGAATTTTGAATTTACAACAGAAGAACTTGAGCTGCAAAAAGAGGTTGTCGATTTCATAAAAAAGGAATCAACACCCGAAGTCGTGAAAGAATCTGAATCCCAAGGTGATATCTATGGTGCCCCTGAAGGCCGTAAAATTGTACAGAAAATGGCCGCCAAGGGCTGGCTCACGCCAACCTGGCCAAAAAAATTAGGCGGCATGGGCGGTTCTGAAGTCATGGGATACATGATCCGTGAAGAAATGGGTTATTACGGGCTTCCGTTTGGCTTTATAGCAGCTCATATGGCCGGGCCTACGATCTTACGCTTTGCAAGTGATGCAATGAAGGAGAAATGGCTCCCAAGAATCAGCAGCGGAGAACTGGAATTTGCCTTGGGTTATACTGAGCCCCAGGCAGGGTCAGATCTTTCTGCTCTGATGATGGAAGCAAAAGATATGGGAGACCATTTTCTGGTCAATGGAACCAAGCTGTTTAACACCAGTTGCCATATAGCAGATTATCACTGGCTCGCCGCCCGAACAGATTTTGACGTAGCAAGGCATAAGGGTGTCTCCATGATGATTGTAGACTTAAAAAGTCCGGGGATTACAATAAATCCCATGATTACCATGGCTGGCTGGCAAACAAACGAAGTCTCCTATGTAAATGTTAAAGTCCCCAAAGAAAATCTTGTTGGTGAGAAAAATAAGGGGTTTTATTATCTAATGGCGGCCCTTGACTTTGAACGGATGTTTCCCCTTGGCAGATACAGAAAACTTTTTGATGACATTGTGGACTACGCCAAAGAGACCATTATCGGCGGAAAACCCCTGGCCAAAGATCCTGTAATACGTCAGGAAATAGCCCAGGTTGCCATAGAGATGGAGGCAACAACACTTTTATACTACCAGCTCGCCCATATCCTGGACAAAGGGAATATCCCCAGTTACCAGTCATCAATGGAAAAGACCTTTGCCACCGAAACTGCCCAGAGAATAACAAACCTTGGCATGGATATCCTTGGATTATATGGTCAGCTTAAAGATGATTCCAAGCATGCGAAATTACAGGGAAGAGTTGAGCGTTCTTACAGAACCAGTGTTGTTGAAACAATTTATGCGGGGACATCTGAAATACAAAGGAATATTATAGCCACAAAGGGCCTTGGATTGCCTCGTTAATTAATCCCCATCCATAAATGTTTTTTTGTCCAATATCTGCGTTATGGCAAAAAATAATCCCGAAATAGTTAATCCATTCCCGCGATTATTTCTTTCATAAACGTTGATCCTGGGTAAAATCCCCATTTATATACGGAGACTAATAAATACCAGGCAAAATTTTAGAAGTTTATTACGGCAAAAATTTTATTCCTCATGGGAATCAGATAAAGCAGGAGATTTTTCATGGATTATGATTTAAATAAAGACCAGGAATTGATAAAAAAATCGGCTAAGGAATTTTTATCCAAAGAATGTACCTCTGAATTTGTAAGAGAAATGGAAGAAGATGCAAAGGGGATAACGGATAAACTATGGAACAAAATGGCAGAATTAGGATGGCTTGGCATCTTGATACCTGAAGAATACGGTGGTCTTGAGGGGAATTTTCTCGATCTGACAGTAATTCTGACAGAAATGGGTTACCGTTGTCTGCCAGGGCCTTTTTTCTCCACAGTTGTTCTTGCCGGAACAGCCATACTTGAAAGCGGCGATGATGAGAAAAAAAAGAAACTGTTAGGAGATATCGCCGATGGAAAAGCTTATGTAACCCTGGCATTAACCGAAGAAGAAGCAGTCTGTTCACCCGAAAGCATAAAAACAATGGTAAAGCAGACAGGGGATGATTTTGTTATTAACCAGACAAAGCTTTTTGTTCCCGATGCCCATATAGCTAACTATATTATTTGTGCGGCAAGAACAAAAGACGGAGAAAATAAGGAAGACGGAATAACACTCTTTGTTGTGGACAGCAAAGATCCCGGAGTTAAAATTACCCCCCTGGATACATTTGCTTCAGATAAGCTTTGTGAAGTTATTTTTGATAATGTAAAAGTTTCAAAAAAAGATATTTTGGGAGATCTGGACAAAGGGTGGCCCATTCTTCAAAAAGTCCTTCAAATAGCTGCCGTGGGCAAATGTGCCGAAATGGTAGGGGGAGGCCAGCGTGCCATGGAGATAGCCGTAGAAAACGCCCAGGGACGAGAACAATTTGGGAAAAAAATAGGAAGCTTTCAGGCGGTTCAGCATCATTGCGCCAATATGGTTACGTATCTTGACACATCAAGATTAATGACATATAAGGCCGCTGCAAAAATAAGCTCCGGGCTTCCCACCGACAAAGCTGTTTCAATGGCCAAGGCCTGGGTAAGCGATTCCTGCCGCAAGCTTGCCGCATTATCCCACCAGGTAACAGGGGGGCTTGGGTTCATGGAAGAGTATGACAACCAACTCTACTACAGGCGCATTAAAGCCGCTGGAGTCTATTTTGGAGATGCAAGCTCTCACAGAGAGATAGTCGCACAGGAACTGGGATTATAAAACCGGACATTTGAAAAAACAGAAGTCAAATTTTAATTCTGACTTCTGTTTATTTCATTTGCGGATTTAGGAACGGAGATGAAATAAGTTGAGCAGAAATAGCGCAGGATTTTGGCCCATATACAAGGCGCATTAAAGGTTGCATACTACACGTATTCGGCCTTTGATGCAACGAAGTAGATGGACCAATTATAAAATTTTCGTTCCTTATATATTTTTAGCAGGTTCTTTCTTTACGACCTCTTATCAGATACACTTTCCACCTTTTTCACAACCTCTTTTAACATTTTTTCGCATTCCTCAATCGTTCTTTTAATCAGCTCTTCGCAGGATGGTATATCTTTAATAAGCCCAATCACCTGCCCACACCCAAAAGACCCCCACTCCATGTCCCCTTCCAAAAAAGCCTTGCGGAACCTTCCTTTGGCATGCTGCATTACTTCCCATTTTGATGCCTTTTTTTTCTGCATATCAAGAATACTCTCTGCGAACCTGTTTCTCATAACCCTGCACCGGACCCCTGTGAGATTATCCGTAATTACGGTTTTATTCTCATCGGAGTCAACAATATATTGCTTGGCATCATGAATAATGGGACATTCCTTTGTGGCCATAAATCTGGTCCCCATGGAAATACCTTCAGCACCATAGGAAAGGGCGGCCAGAAGCCCCCTCCCGTCATTAAAGCCTCCAGCTGCAACAACAGGTATGCTTACATTCTCCACAACCTTTGGAAGCAATATTGTCCCGGCTATAAAACCGGTATGTCCGCCACCTTCTGTACCCTGAACTATAACAGCATCAGCGCCGTTCGCTTCTGCTTTTATGGCATGTTTTGCAGAACCCATGGTGGGCAGATTAATAATGTTATGGGGATTTGTTCTTTGAATAATTTTTTCAGGATCTCCCTTACCATAACTTGCAACGGGAACTTTCTGTTCTATAAGCACGTCGAGAAGTTGCTCAAGCTCAGGATTTTCCGGCATGAAATTTACGCCAAAGGGCTTATCTGTAAGTTTTTTTACCTCGATGATACTCGCCTTAAGCTCATCAGGATTCATAAATGACGCACCTAAGATACCAAGCCCTCCGGCATTGGAAACCGCAGCAACCAGGGGAGGAAGAGATACCCATGCCATTGCTCCTTGTATTATAGGATATTTAATACCTAAAAGTTCGGTCAGCCTTGTTTTCACTCTGTCTCCTTTTATAACTGTATTTAAAAAAATCAGATCATGCCTGAAGCATGCTTATATTTTTAGCAGATTCTTTCGTTACGACCTCTTCTCTGTAAGTTTTTCATGGTTTAATCAGATTATACCTGCTGCCGTACATATCAGCGGAATAGTTACCGAAAATATTAATATATATTTATTATATTATAATAACAAAGGAATCTTATCTTTATGGAAAAAATATTTTTTAAAGCAAAATTATATTGCAAGCCCTTCCCTGATGCCGCTATGCCTTACAACCCGTCCTGCAATTGCAGTTTTTAATCTTTCTTTGGTGGAGTAAATATCACATTTTTCTTTGGCTCTTGTAAGTCCCGTATATAAAATCTCCCTGGACAATAAAGCACCGCAGTTTTTACCTATAACCATATGAACATCGGTGAATTCCGACCCCTGACTCTTATGTATGGTCATGGCATAGGAGGTCTCATGGGGGGGTAGACTCCCCGGAAAAATAAGTTTGTAGGGAAGGGTGATAATTTCTCCACCTTTTTCATACCTGCTTAAACCTGGAAAAACTGCTGCAAAGATTCTGGTTCCATTACCGGCACCGGCGATTTCCCCTTTAAAACTACCTGTTTGCTTTTTTTCAACCCTGTTTTGTCTGAAGCTGAAGATAAGGCCCCTGTCTCCATTAAACAGCCCCACAGAATAATCATTTTGCGTAATCATTATAGGTTTGCCCGCATATATCTCTTTAAAAGAGAACTTGCCTGATATTTTATTATTTATGCAGTTGATACCGAGTATGCCGTATCTTGAAGGGGATAAAATAATACGGTGGGAAAGAGTATCAAAGATGTCATTAATCAACCCGATATTATCAGCTATTTCATTATAACCAAAATTGACCCTGCATAACTTGCTCATCTCCCATCTTGAAGAATATACTCTTTCCAGTGATTTAAGAATACTAAAATCATCTTCTGATGAATGGAGTCTGATGTTCTTCTCTGTTTCAAATGCCGCCATGGCAAGCTCATAATTACCAGCATTAAACGCGCCGGCAAGTTTTCCGATTCCCGTTCTGGAATTAAACCTGTGGGATTCATCTAAAAAAGTAATTTGTCCAGAAAGAATATTTGCCCCTTTTTTCGGGATCATATCCCCCAGCAATGCTCCAGTTTCAACGGATGGGAGTTGGTCCTTGTCGCCCAGCATAATAACCTTGGCATGCGCAGGGGCAGCCTCCAGAAACCAGGTCATCATTTTAAGATCGACCATGGATGCTTCGTCAATCAATATAATATCATAGGGAAATCTGTTGTTAAGATCATATCCAGGCAGTTTAGAAGAATAGCCAAGGCCAAGCAACTGGTGCATTGTCATACCATTGGATTTAATGAAGCCATCGACATTTTCTCTGTTTTTAGAAACAAAAGGAAAGTTTAATAATGAGTTTTCAATACTTTCCGACATACGGTTTGCTGCACGGCCTGTGGGAGCTGCAAGTACTATGGATACCTCCCCCCGTTTTTCTGGAGCAAGGCTTAATAAAATTGCCCTGATAATATTTACTGTTGTGGTTGTTTTGCCGGTTCCAGGCCCGCCGCTGACAAGAGAAAACCGGTTCAAAAGGGAGGAAATAATGGCATTTTTTTGGCCATTATTCAGTTTAAAACCGGACTTGTTAGGAGCAATACCATCGGAAATAGACTGGGCTATCTTTTGAGCAGCATTAAAATTTAACCGAGGCCAGGTATCGTCATCAGTTGCATTGGAATATTGTGAATTAACAGGATTTGAAATTCTGGCACCCAGGGCAGATAAAAATCTTTTTTCATAAATGTATTTTTGCTGAGTATAAACATATTTCATATCGGGTGAATAATAAAATGGCGCCCTGGATTCATATTCACCAAAGATATCTTTATTTGAACATATGATTTTTTTCAGGTCATCGATTCCATTTTTAAAAATTTTATTTAATTTTTCATAAAAATCGGTAACCCCATGGGGAGTATCCGGGTCAAAGGCTGATCTGTAATCTGCAAGCCGGTTTTCAAAATTTAAAAAATCTTTATCAATGGCAACCCGGATATTCCCATGTTCACTTGCCAGGGAGATAAAGAGTACCAGATAGAAAAGCTGGTCACTTTTTACTTTTGCATTTTCGAAAATAAATTTTGCAAATTCAAGATGTATTGACGGAATTTCCAGCGTCATTTTCAGAAAAAAATAATCATTAAAAGGGAAGTTATCAGTGCTGTTAAAAAGTATGCCGGCAGGCTTGAATGCTTTCTCCTTTAAAAGTGTAACAGCATCTTCCCCCTCTTTTTTTTTTATATCATCTAAAAAGCTGTTTATAGCAGGCCCGGGATATCTATTCATGTATTTTCTACTCCTTGAAATTTTTAGGACACCCTTTATAACTATTCAACGGTGGTGATTCCAGAAATGCTTCAGCATTATACCTGTTGCCGTACATAAATAATTACATATTTTCTTTCTTGAATTTCATTTCCTGACACTATTGTTTTTTTTGCCATCACAATTATACCACATATACTCTACGGCGGTTTTTGCCCGCAACCCAAGTCAAAGCGTATCGCAATGGAAAACAAAGGTAAACCAAAATGGCAAAATACAATTCGGGCATCCACCACCGCCGATCCATTCGGTTGAAAAGATATGATTATTCCCAACCGGGATTGTATTTTATCACCATTTGCACCCAAAACCGATCAAAATTATTAGGTGATATTAAAAACAGTAGGGGCGGATTCCATATCCGCCCAAGATACAGGGGCAGAAATGGATTCTGCCCCTACCCCAGCCAAACTCATTGTATTTACAAATATCAAGTTGATCATCTACAAAATTTGTAGCTGAATTTTCATTATAATTTCCTTGTTTTTATGACAGAAGTTCAGGAGTAAGGTACTACTCTACTATAGATGTACCAGGCAAATCAAGGATGGATGAGCCTGTAATGACAGTACAATTATTCAGCATTCTTGAAAACAGGGCCGGATAATAATCACTTTACATATCTGCTATCTTAAAATATATTTATAGATTATTATAGCTATTCACCATTGGCCGATTAGAATCTTGCGCAAGGAAAATTAATGGAATCTTCTTTTTATAAGACAAAATGGTTTGAGGTTAAAAAAAAATCAAATCACCATGAGCTAAAAAGCTTATCCTGCCAGATCGCATACTCTTTTCTTGATTATTATCTCAAGGACTGCCACTACGAAGCCGAGTATATTGATCTCCTCTGCCGAATGACAACATTTTCAGACGACCCGGACCTTAACAATCCCGGTACACAGGCCCTGTTTGGCATTATTGTGGAAAGTTTATGCGATGATTTTGAAGAATTACAGACATCCACCTACAACAGGGTGATGACCCAGGTAATCTCCTTTTGCCGTGATCATCGTTCCGGCAAAAAACTCGATTCCTCCTTAAAAAAATTTAATATGCACTCCCAGAAGGATCTGCTCCACCGGATTGAAAAGATCAGAAACAACGGAAACATCCTCCCTGATCCAGGACCTGTAAAAAAAATTTTACTTTTATCACGGGTTACCATAGGTGCAGATGTTGCCATAACCAGTGTTATTATTCAGAGGCTTATAAAATATTTTCCTGACGCGGAAATCATTATCATGGGTTCCGGTAAACTAAGGGAAGTCTATGGCGGTAATCCCATGATCAGGGTAAAAGAGGTGCCATATACAAGGAGGGGGGGGCTAATCCCACGCCTGTCAAGCTGGCATACTGTGCTCGACATAATCCAGGAGGAAACCGGAACATTATCCTCTGAAAATTTTATTCTCATTGATCCTGACTCCAGATTATCCCAGCTTGGTATTTTACCCCTGGTTCCCCCCGATAATTACTTTTTTTTCGACAGCCGCTCCCACAGCGTTTTTAATAATAAACTGAGTATGGTTGAACTGACCAATACCTGGCTGGATAAAATAACAG
>Ga0190313_1000577_pt1 | contig 21546 bp, 18 predicted proteins | sample 4870071011_MG_FD_169989 | JGI IMG/M metagenome (GOLD analysis project Ga0190313, IMG submission 169989) | Hydrothermal vent sediment bacterial communities from Southern Trench, Guaymas Basin, Mexico - 4870-07-10-11_MG | ecosystem: Environmental > Aquatic > Marine > Hydrothermal vents > Sediment ...
TAGCATCAGAGGTTGGCAGCCCATTCATGCAAGTGATATGCTGGTGATGCCCGACCCTGAAACGGCGGTAATTGATCCCTTTATGCAGGTACCCACCCTCAGCCTGATATGCAACATTGTGGAACCCATTACGAAGGAAAAATATTCGAGAGATCCCAGGTACATTGCTCAAAAAGCCGAAGAATATCTTAAGTTCACAGGCATAGGGGACGTTGCATACTTTGGGCCGGAAGCCGAGTTCTTTATTTTTGACGACATAAGATACGCAGACGCAAGTCATTATGCCTATTATTTCATTGATTCAGGGGAAGCGACCTGGAATTCAGGAAGGGAAGAGTGCCCCAATCTGGGGTATAAGTTGCGCCACAAGGAAGGCTATTTCCCGGTGCCCCCTTCTGATACCTTTCAGGACTTAAGAACCGAAATGGTTCTTGTAATGGAGCAGGTAGGTATCCAGGTTGAGTGTCAGCATCATGAAGTGGCAACAGCAGGTCAAGCTGAAATCGACATGAGGTTCGCTCCGCTGGTTAAAATGGGTGATCAGTTGATGTGGTTCAAATACATTATCAAGAATGTAGCCAGACGTCATGGTAAAACTGTGACCTTCATGCCCAAACCCATCTTTGGAGATAATGGCTCGGGCATGCATACCCATGTGAGCATCTGGAAAGAGGGTAAACCTCTTTTTGCAGGAGACAAGTACGCCGGTCTCAGTGATATGGCCCTCTGGGCCATAGGAGGAATTCTCAAACATGCCCGTGCAATCTGCGCCTTCACAAACCCAACAACTAATTCTTACAAGCGACTGGTGCCGGGCTATGAGGCACCTGTTAACCTTGCCTATTCCAGCAGAAACAGAAGCGCCGCAATTCGCATTCCCATGTATTCTCCGTCCCCGAAGGCCAAAAGGATTGAGTTCCGAACACCCGATCCATCCTGTAACGGCTATCTTGCCTTTAGTGCCATACTGATGGCCATGCTTGACGGAATTGAAAACAGGATAGACCCAGGTGAACCGCTTGATAGGGACATTTACTCTCTGAGCCCCGAAGAGCTGAGGGATGTTCCATTTACCCCGGGATCACTTGATGAGGCTCTTAAGGCCCTTGAAGAAGACCACGAGTTTCTTTTAAAGGGTGGTGTCTTTACGGAGGACGTTGTTGAGGAATGGATTAGATATAAACGAATCAACGAGATCGATCCTGTTAGATTGAGACCCCATCCTCATGAATTTTACCTTTATTTTGATGTGTAAAGAAAATCGATTAAGTGAAAGTTTTTCATTTTAGTTAATTAGGATGCCCGGGGTTTTTAAAAGCTCCGGGCAAACTTGAGATAGGACTAGCCGTTTATAATGGGTCAGTCATGTTTGTTTCTTACTCGTTCATTTTTTGCGCTATTTCTTTACCGTATTCGCGAGCCATTTGGATGGCTTCCTGAAGTTTCGGAGATTTAAGTCTAAGAGTTCCTCTTACCATTTTCATGTTGAAAACGTTGGCCATTGTATCAAAAATACGATCCGGAGCTTCTCCACTCCATCCGAAGGCTCCGAATGCTCCACCAACTTTTCCTTCAAGGTTATCCTTTTCCAGTTTAAATAGGAGAGTTTTCATAGATTGCATCATTTCACCGTGATAGGTAGCAGAACCGAGAACTAGCGCGTCGTATTCTTCGAAATTCAGGTCTTCAATCTCCTTATCGCTAGCGTTTAAAAGCTTTGCCTCAACCCCCGACATTCTTAAGCCTTCCGCAATAAGCTCAGCTATTCCCTTTGTATTCTGGGTCCTTGTGGCATATATTATAAGTGCTTTTTTCACTTAACTATCCTCCCATTCTCCTTCATATTCTTCATAATTTATATTGACGGTTGTTTAGTTTCAGGGTGCTAACGGCACACCTGCGGGCTTTCATCCCCTCCCTTACGGAAGGGGGCTTCCCGCCCGCAAAAGATAAATAAGCGGAATAAAGTTCCCACTTAAGTTGCTCGTTTAAGGCTTTGCCCATTCTGTCTGTTATCATTGTTAAACCTCAGCTTTCCATAATCCATGCAAATTACAGTATTCCCTTAATGTTACTTTACCTTCCGGTACACAGAAAACAGCTTCCGGAGGATCTCCTGGTTTAAGAAAATGTCTATATGCTCGACCAGATTCATCTATTATTTCAATCCATTCTATGTAATGTTTGCCTTCCATCGGATGAGCAACTCTTCCAACCTTTACTTTTATGCCGTGATCAATTTTTTCAGCAACTGGTACATGTTTTTCCTTTGCTGCATCCACTGTATTTTCAACAAAAAGCTTCATTGGCTGTCCACAACAGACAAGTTCTCCTTTTCCACCATGAAGTACTTCTACAACGTTTCCACAAACCTCACATTTGTAAACCTGTAATTTTTCTGCCATTTTTAGTCCTCCCTGTTTAAGACCCTCTAATCTCTTTCTAGCACGTACGGTAAAACGACTTTTTAAAAATAATTATTTTTCTTAAAAAAGCAATATCAACTTTTTTGTTTAGGATTTTTCCCAGTGCAACCATCAAAACCGCCGATTTCCCATCAGTCCATGCGACGGTTGTCAAGGCCCAGAGTGAGCAACAAACATGGCGTACCGAGAAAGTGATTATGCATTTACAAATTCTATCAAAAAATCTCTTGGTTTCAGGGGAGCATTACAGGATTACGATTTAAGAAACTGGTTAATCTAACGATTTCATGATTTTTTTCTAGCGATTCCATAGATTTTTTCCATCGTATTTTCCATGATGGGTATTGGGTTGTTGTTCCCGGAACGTTTGGTTGATCTTCCTGGAGGATGAAATCTTCCACCTGGTAGCCCACCAATCGAGATTTCGTTCGAGCCATGAATTTCAGCACTGCCGGTAGTAGTATGGTTAACGGAACATTTCTTTTGTCATCAAGAAGCCCTTCGTCTCGAAGCAGTTTTAACAGGTTAGCTTTATCTTTTCTTCGCGTTTCTCTCAAAATAACTTCCATGTTTGGATGTGCCAGTAGTCCCAGTTGTTTTCGGAGCTGAATATCTTTTTTCTGCCAGTAAGCTGCAAAGGTTGGAAGATCGTGCGTGTTAATGCTCGCAATCGAATATTCAGGGTATTCACGAGGGCTTTTGAAAGTGCCGTCCGGCTTCTTTTCAAAATATAAAACCTTGCACGAAAATAGTTTCCTGGCTGCCATCTCAGACCTTACAATTTCCGGAACGGTACCCAGATCTTCACCCACAACAGCACAATTATTTCGCACGCTTTCCAGGTTTACGATTCTCATCAAGTCCAGAAACGGATAGCGAACATAGACCCCGCTCTTGGGATTGTATCCATCTGGAATCCAGAAAAGCCTGAGCAGTCCCATTACATGGTCAAGACGCACGATATCGGCAAGCTGCATGGCCCTGCGAAGAATGTCTATAAAAGTACGGTATTTCTGAGAAATTAGCTGATGAGGTATGAAAGGTACCACACCCCATTCTTGCCCATTTGGGTTAAAATCATCTGGTGGAGCTCCAATCCTTGCGGGTTTTGCATACAAATCAGGTTCGTACCACACATCAAAGCCCGCCGAATCAACCCCGACGGGTACATCTAAGTAAATCCTAATTGGCGGATTCATGGACTTTGCGAAGGTCTGTGCATCCTGCAGTTGTTTTTCTGTCAGGAATTGCAGGTACTGGTGAAACAGAATTTCTCGCTCTGATATAGAACCGCTAAGCTGGGCTTCGAAAGTAGCAAATTTTTTGAGACTTTCCCCTCGGAAATCGGTGTAAAGTCGAAATTCCTCGGACTGCTTTGTACCCCGCAAGAGATGATTTTCCACAAAGCTCTCAAATTGCTTCCTTAATGCGGCAATTTTTAGTGGAACTACCCTTTCATAGTCCACCAGCTTTGAATTGCGAAGCTCTGACAGTATTTCTTCTCTTTCAGTACGTTCCGGTCTGATGTACCACGGGTTAAGAAAGCGCCTTGTAGAAGGGCTGTAGGGGCTTATGTGTTTAGGGTTGTCGGTATAGAGAGCATACAGAGGACTTAAGCCTACAAAGCCCGCTCCAAACCGACTTGCTAAAAAGCACAGATCCTTGAGATCTTCAAAGTCGCCGATTCCCCAGTTTTTTAGAGATCGTATGCCATATAACTGAACCATAAGGCCCCAACATCTTGGCACGTCGTGAAAGGCTGCTTGGGGCGATACTATAAGCTGTATTTTGATGTCTTTTTTGTTGGCAAATTTCAGATGAAGCGAGTGGTAACCAGGCTTCAGCCCTTCTGATACCTGAAATCTGTGACGGTAAAACTCCCTGTTCAAGAAGATGAACCTTTCCGGTTTAAAATGTGTAGATGCTTCGAATTTACCGTATGTTTCTCTACCGAATTCTTCCTTTAAGGTCCATTCAATTGGCAATGGCGGCGAGTGAGGGCTGAGTAGATCCACTGGAATCATCACGGGATGGTCTTCATCAACTGTCACGACCGGTGAAACCGGAAGCTCGATTTTCTTTTGCAAAAGCTGTTTAATGGATTTATCTATCGCTTCTTCATCGTCCGTTGCTACGCCCATGGCATTAAGTATGGCACATTTTTGCTCAATTGTCGCCACATGCTGATTTCCGCACAGGTCATAATAGCATGGGATAATACCCATCGCGTTAGCAATACTTTCCACTTTTTCGCTGAAATTCATCAGGTTTCCATTTGAAGAAGACGACAGCAAGGGGGGGCAGCATAATCTGCAAGGCATAAGGGCGCCCGTGGCAATATATCTGTTGGGTTGATTTTCCTCCCATGTTGCCCAAACCACTGCCACCGTAAAATTCACTATCGCTATTCAGAATTTCCTGCCAAAATCCTGGGTAGGGCACTCCCACGCAGAAAGGATAGCGTGGAACAGGAGTGAAGTTGCACACGCAAAGAATGCATTCTCCTGGGGCCCTGGCTTTTCTGATGAAACTCAAGGTGCTTTGTTCGCTATCATGGCAGTCGATCCACTGGAAGCCATCGGGTGAGTAGTCCAGCTCGTACAGGGCCGGTTCAGCACTCAGGACTGAATTCAAATCCTTTACCCATCTTTGAAGACCCTGGTGCATGGGAATTTCCAGAAGGTACCATTCTAGTGACGAATCGTGGTTCCACTCATTCCACTGCCCAAATTCGTTGCCCATGAATAGTAATTTTTTACCCGGATGGGCGAACATGAATCCGTATAAAACCCGGAGGTTTGCAAATTTTTGCCAGTCATCACCGGGCATCTTGCGAATCATGGATCCTTTGCCATGAACGACCTCATCGTGTGAAAAAGGAAGAATAAAATTTTCATGATAAGCATAAAGAAGGCTGAATGTCAGATTGTTATGGTGATATTTTCTATAAATTGGATCTTTTGTCATGTATTCCAAAATATCATGCATCCATCCGAGGTTCCATTTAAACCCAAAACCTAAACCACCCACGTAGGTAGGGCGCGATACCATTGGCCAGGCCGTAGATTCTTCAGCTATGGTCATAATACCGGGACATTCTTTATACAGGACTTCGTTCAGCCGACGTAAAAACTGGATTGCTTCGAGGTTTTCCCGTCCTCCGTACTCGTTGGGTACCCATTCACCCTCAGGTCTGGAGTAATCTCGATAAAGCATGGACGCCACGGCATCCACCCGTAGCCCGTCGACATGGTAAACTTCGAGCCAAAACAGCGCGCTTGATAAGAGAAAACACCGTACTTCATTCTTGCCGAAATCGAAGATGTAAGTATTCCAGTCTCTGTGATAGCCGAGCCTTGGGTCGGTGTATTCGTAAAGGTGAGTCCCATCAAAATAGCCAAGTCCATGCTCATCGGTGGGGAAATGAGCAGGAACCCAGTCCAGGATGACACCTATGCTGTTCTTGTGAAGTTCGTTCACTAGGTACATAAAATCCTGTGGGGTACCGTAGCGGCTGGTTGGTGCGAAGTAGCCGCTCACTTGGTAGCCCCAGGATGCGTAAAAGGGATGTTCCATAACGGGGAGAAGCTCCACATGGGTAAATCCCATCTTCAGAACGTATTCAACCAGGAGTGGGGCCAGTTCACGATAAGTCAGGGAAGAGTTATCATCCTTTCGCATCCACGAGCCTAGGTGTACTTCATATATGCTGATGGAAGCATCTGGTGAATTGCGTTTCCACCGGGACTGCATCCATTCCTCGTCGGACCATTCAAAACCTTCCGCAATGTTCCAGGTTATCGCCGCATTTCCAGGTGGCCGTTCACAGTAAAAAGCATACGGATCGGTTTTATAGACGGAGTAATAGCTTGCTCCCGACTCTATATAAAATTTGTAACGGGAACCAGGTTTTACTCCGGGTATGAAACCTTCCCATATTCCCCAGTTTTCTTTCTGTTTTAGTGGATTGGCCTTTCTATTCCAGTCGTTGAAGTCTCCCACCACTGAAACATACTTGGCGGACGGTGCCCAAACAGCAAAATGATATCCCTCCCCGCCTTCCGACCTGATAGGATGAGCCCCAAATTTCTCCCACAACCTGTAATGTTCACCCTTATGAAATAGATAGTTATCGTATGCTGTGAATATGCAGTTGGCTTTTATTTCGTCATTTTTCATGAATCAACCTCGCTCAGTACAAACAATGCTGCACTGCGAGGTACCATTTTGTAAGCCATGCCCGGTGCCCATCGAACTTGTTCCGGTGTGGAACCGGAGTCATATCTTGTATCAATCATCAGCCTCCACGAATGCCCTTTACCGTTTTGTGGGCACTGGGGCAAAATAAATGACGTTTCCGAAGCCGGATTAAAATGAAACAGAATGAGAATAGTATCTCCCTTGATGGGGTTCCCCTGTTCGTCAACTTCGTCTATCGCATCTCCACCAAATATTGCCCCTAGCGCAAATATCTTGTCATTATACCAGTCATTGTGTTCCATTTCAAAGCCGTCCGGTTTATACCAAGAAATATCTTTCCAGCCCGAATCGTGTATAGGGCGCCCCTTAAAAAAGTCAGATCGATGAAATACCGGCTGTTCTTTCCGGATTTTAACGACTTTTTTAACAAATTCCAGAAATGCTCGATCCCTCTCGCTGAGATTCCAGTGATACCAGCTTATTTCATTGTCTTGACAGTAAGCGTTATTGTTACCTTGTTGGGTTCGCCCGAGTTCGTCTCCTCCTGAAATCATTGGAACTCCAATGGAAAACATGAGTGTTGTCATGAAGTTCCGCTTCTGACGGTATCTTAATGCAATAATGTCCGAGTTGTCCGTAGGACCTTCAATGCCGTGGTTGTAGCTTATATTGTTGTTTTCGCCGTCGCGGTTTCCTTCGCCGTTTATCTCGTTGTGCTTTTCGTTGTAGCTCACAAGATCGTGAAGGGTAAAGCCATCGTGACAGGTTACGAAGTTTATGCTGGCATAGGGCTTTTTGCCACTTTTTTCGTAGAGATCGCTACTTCCTGCCAGCCGTGTGGCCATTTCCCGCATGTGTCTTGGGGCGGGGTAGTTCCAGAAAGATCTTACGGCATCGCGATATTTTCCGTTCCATTCTGCCCAGAGTACGGGAAAATTACCTACCTGGTAGCCTCCTTCGCCTAGATCCCAAGGTTCTGCTATGAGCTTAACCCTTGATATAACGGGATCTTGGTGTATTATGTTAAAAAAGGCTGATAGCTGATCAACTTCGTGGAGTCCTCTCGCAAGTGCGCTTGCAAGGTCGAAGCGAAAGCCGTCAACATGCATTTCCAGTATCCAGTATCTTAGGCTGTCCATGATCAACTGAAGTACCCTGGGATGCTGCATATTTAGCGAATTGCCACAGCCTGAGAAGTCCACGTATCTGGTTTTGTCCGCTTTTTCCAGCCTGTAGTAAGCAGGGTTGTCGATGCCTCGAAAACACAGTGTTGGTCCAAGATGATTCCCTTCTGCCGTGTGATTAAATACGACATCAATGATGACCTCTATGCCGTGATGATGGAGGATTTTCACCATCGTTTTGAATTCTCTTACGGGATCGGACACGGCATAGCGGGCGTCAGGGGCAAAGAAACCAATGGAATTGTATCCCCAGTAATTGGTAAGGCCTTTCTGTACCAAATGATATTCATCCACATGCTGGTGTATGGGCATTAGTTCAACGGCAGTGACACCGAGACTCTTCAAATGTTTAATGACCGGATCGCTTGCTATTCCGAGGTAAGTGCCCTTTACCTTCTTGGGTACTTGAGGATGCAATATTGTCAATCCCTTAACGTGAGTTTCATATATTATAGTCTGATTCCAAGGTGTTTCCGGTCTTGGATCCTCCTTCCACGTAAAAGCGTCGTCCACCACGACCGACAGTGGTGCACAGAAAGCATTGTCACGCAAGTCCGGAATCAATTCACCCTTTTCTCGGTACGTTTTCCGATCATAATCGAACCATGATTCATGCCACCTGTCGGCTCTTACGATATATCTGGCGTAAGGGTCAACCAGAACTTTGTGGTGGTTAAATCTCAGACCGTTTTTAGGCTCGTATGGACCGTAAACCCTGTAGCCATATAGTTGACCGGGTCTGATGTCAGGAAGGTAAACGTGCCAGACCTGATCGGTATACTCCGGTATAGTAATTCGAACGGTTTCCTTTATCGAATCAGGAGAATCGAAGAGACAGAGTTCCACCTTGTCGGCGCATTCGGAAAAGATGGCAAAATTTACTCCCATTCCGTCCCAGGTAGCGCCAAGCGGATAAGGCTTTCCGGGCCACAGGCGCATCAAAACCGCCTCACGAGTACTTTACTTGACATCTATTAGGCTTTCCTGCAAGAGATGAATGTCGTCTATTTCCTGTTCAAGGTAGGCCTTCAACTTCTTTTTAAGTCTTGCCTCGATCTGCCTAACCCGTTCCCTGCTAATACCAAACTGATCTCCAATTTCCTGCAGGGTCAGTGGCTGTTCAGCGATAAGACGTTTGTCAAATATAACGGCTTCTTTGTCTTTTAGGTGCTTCCTGAACTGCATGAGCTTTTCGTGTAGAATTTCGCGGGCCTGTTCACTAGCCATGCGATCCTCCACCGCTGGAGTTGGGTCGGCCAGAAAGGCAAGATGAGTATCTTCTGAATCATTACTTACAGGGCTGTCCAACGACATTTCCGAACCACTCAGGCGCTGATCCATTTCAACCACATCTGACTCTTTCACGTGTAAGCGCTTGCTTAACAGCTGAGGTGTCGCTTCAATCCCGTGCATTTCCAGTTTTTCTTTTTCTTTCCTCAGATTGAAAAACAGCTTTCTTTGAGCCTGAGTGGTTCCTATTTTCACCAGGTTCCAGTTTTCCATTATGAACTTGATAATGTAAGCCTTGATCCAGAAGGAAGCGTAGTAAGAAAACTTGTAACCTCTGTAGGGATCAAACTTCTTGACGGCCTGCATCAGTCCGATGTTTCCTTCCTGAATAAGGTCCATAAGGTTTTGCATCCAGTATTTTTGGAACTCCATGGCTATTTTGACTACCAACCTGAGGTTAGAAGTAACTAGCTTGTATGCAGCTTCTATGTCGCCTTTTTCCTTGTATCTTTTGGCAAGTTCTATTTCTTCTTCTTTGGTCAGCAAAGGGTACTTACGAATTTCCTGGAGGTACAGATAAAGTGGATCAACGGCTGTTCCTTCTGCGAAGGCGTCATGCTTTACTGGCAGGACTTTTTCGGGGGCAATTTCACTGGTTTTGAATTTCTGGAGTTCTGCGCTTGTTTTCTTTTCCGGTACAGGAAGCCTTTCCTTTTTTCTTCTGGGCTTTTTACTCACTTTATTGCTCCTTAAGCTATTGACTCTACCAATAGCGGGTCGTCTTGAAAAGAATACCTCAAAATGGGTTTTCTGCAAGAAAAACACATTGCGATCACCGACTCTTTTTATATAAGGTGGGGTTCGTAGAGGCAAAATCATCAGAAGGGGATAAACATATGAACATAAAGGTTCCTGAATACGTTAAGAAAATAAAGCCATATCCTCCGGGAAAACCAATTGACGAAGTAAAACGAGAGATCGGGGTTGAGAAGGTCATAAAACTTGCCAGCAACGAGAATCCACTGGGGCCGTCGCCCAAAGCCCTGGAAGCCATAGTAAAGGGGCTTAGCGATCTCCATAGATACCCCGACGGGAGTTGTTTCTATCTTCGCCGCCGCCTGAGCGAAAAGTACGGCTGGCCCTTTGATGGAATAGTCATTGGGAATGGTTCCAATGAAATCATCGAGATGGTTCTTAAAGCCTTTGCTTCCGACGGTGATGAGATAGTTGTGCCTCAGCCATCTTTCCTCATGTATAACCTTGCCGCTACTGCCCTGGGGCTCGTTGCACGGCCGATTCCTCTGAGAGACTTCAGAATTGATCTTTCCGAGATGTCCAGGGCAGTGACGGAAAAAACAAGAGTGGTTTTTATAAATAATCCCAATAATCCTACAGGAACGGTCATTCGTACCGGGGAGTGGGAGGCCTTTCTGAAATCTGTTCCGAAGGATTTATTGATTGTAATTGATGAAGCTTATATTGAGTTTGTTAAGAGTCGAGAGTGTATTTCAGGTGTGGACTACATCAACATGACGGGTCCGTGGGTTGTGGTGGTTCGTACCTTCAGTAAGGCTTATGGCCTCGCGGGTCTGAGGGTAGGGTACGGAGTTATGCACCCAGATGTGGCAGGATTCTTAAACCGGGTCAGACAACCCTTTAACGTCAATTCTCTGGCACAGGTTGCCGCACTTGCCGCACTTGACGATGATGACTTTCTGGAAAAAACCCGGCAATTGGTGTGGGGCCAGCTTGAATACTTGTATCGTGAGGTAGAAGCCCTTGGGCTGAGTTACTTGCCGACTGAGGCTAATTTCTTCCTCATAAAACTTCCAGTTAATTCTCATCAGGTTTACAAACGATTGTTGCAAAGGGGAATAATTGCGCGTGCGATGGACTCCTATGGCCTAGAGCAGTATCTCCGAGTAAGTGTCGGGCTTGAAGAAGAAAATAGGCTCTTTATTGAAAACCTGAAAGAGGTTTTGGAAGATCTGGAGTGTTAGATGATCGTGGCAATAGACGGTCCAGCTGGATCCGGCAAGAGCACGGTTGCACGGACTGTTGCTCAGAAACTGGGGTGTTTGTATCTGGACTCGGGTGCTATTTACCGTGCCTTGGGGTTGGCGCTTGCAGGTCAGGGAATTGTTAAGAAGGATGAGATCGTTTCCAATAACCTGTCTTCCATTCTGGAAAGGCTTCCGCTGAGCTTCGATGTGGATGAAGGTAATTTGATAATCAGGTTGAGCGGACGGCTGCTGACCGACGAGTTACGCACTCCTGAAGCGTCAAACCTTGCTTCTGTGGTGTCTCAGTATCCGGAGGTAAGAGAATTTGCCACAAAAATCCAGCGCAAGCTGGCGTTTTCCGGCTGTGCCGTGGTTGATGGCCGAGACGCAGCTACGGTTGTCTTCCCTGATGCATGTCTCAAAATCTTTCTCACGGCCAGTCCGGAAGTAAGAGCACAGAGGCGCTGGCAGGAATATAGGCGGAGGGGTCAGCATATTACTTTCGATGATGTGCTGCGTGATCTTATTGAAAGAGATAAACGCGATAGTTCGCGTCAATGTGCACCTATGCGAGTAGCACCTGATGCGGTGGTTATTGACACTTCAGAGATGAGCATATCGGAAGTGAGTGATTACGTCCTTTCGCTGGTGAAAGAATACTGTTTTGGGAATTCAATACATTCGTGAAGAAGCTGTAACGTTTTTGATTATAAGAGCCTATCGGTACAGAAATCTATTGTAAAACCTGTCACATTTTGCTAGACCAGTGCGCTAATGGGGCTCCACAATTACCTTTCGGAGCAAAATTCCGTGTATAAGGGGGTACAGGTTTGACTATGATGAAGGAAGAGTTTAACAGCAGAAAGGAGTTATCTCATGCCGGCAGTCAATCCGGTATAGAAGACATCGATCAAGAGACGCTTGCCAAGCTTTACGAGCAGAGCTTTCAAACTTTTCAAGAAGGCGAGGTTGTCCACGGCAGGGTCGTGTACATTGCGCCTGAATATGTCGTAGTTGATATTGGATACAAATCTGAAGGTATAATCCCGATAGATGAATTCAAAGATCATGATGGTAATGTAAACATTCGAGTTGGCGATGAAATCGAGGTTCTCTTGGAATTCCACGACGATGATGAAGGCGTAGTTTATCTTTCTAAAGAAAAGGCTGAAAAAATAAAGGTTTGGGATGAAATCGTTCGAGTTTTTGAAGAAGATGGCGTAATTAAGGGGAAAATAGTTGCCAGGGTAAAGGGCGGTTTCACTGTCGATATAGGTATTCCCGCTTTTCTTCCTGGATCACAGGTAGATTTAAAGCCAATTCGCGATCTCGATGCTCTTGTGGGTCAGGAGATGGAGTTCAAAATTCTCAAGTGCAACCGCAAGCGTAGGAATGTGGTTCTGTCGAGGCGGGTAATTTTGGAGAAGGAGCGAGAAGCTCAGAGGGCAAAAACACTTGCCATTCTTGAAGATGGTAAGGTTGTCGAAGGTGTTGTGAAAAATATTACTGATTATGGCGTCTTTATAGACCTTGGTGGGGTGGATGGCCTCCTGCACATAACCGACATGAGCTGGGGACGTGTGGGGCATCCATCTGAAATGTTTCAGATAGGCGATTCCATCAAGGTTATGGTTCTCCATTTCGACCGAGAGAACGAGCGTGTATCGCTTGGGTTCAAGCAACTGTTTCCCGACCCGTGGAAAAATGTTGCAGAGAAATACCCGGTTGGTTCAAGGGTTAAGGGTAAGGTGGTAAGCATAGCTGAGTATGGTGCTTTTGTTGAGCTGGAGAAAGGTGTTGAAGGGCTTATTCACGTCTCAGAAATGTCCTGGACCGAGAAGGTGAAACATCCTTCCAGGATTGTCAGTGTCGGAGACGAAGTTGAAGCCGTAGTGCTCAATGTTGATACCGAACGGCGCCGCATTTCACTCGGTTTGAAACAACTTACCCCTAATCCTTGGGATATAATAGCGGAGAAGTATCCTGTTGGCACTATTATCGAAGGCAAGGTGAAGAATATCACCGATTTTGGAGTCTTTATTGGCATTGATGAAGGGATTGATGGGTTGGTTCACATATCCGACATTTCATGGACAAAGCGCATTCGCCATCCTTCGGAAGTTTTTCAAAAAGGGCAGGTTGTCCGTGCCAAGGTGCTGAACATTGATAAGGAAGAAAAACGCTTTTCCCTCGGCATTAAACAGCTCGAACCCGATCCATGGGAAACCATAGGAGAACGTTACCCTGTTGGTTCTGTAGTTTCTGGCACCATTTCGAACATCACGGATTTTGGTTTGTTCGTGGAGATTGAGGAAGGCATTGAAGGATTAGTCCACATATCTGAAATTGGGAATACAGAGAAGCAAGATTTATTGCAGTCTTACCAGCTGGGGCAGAGGGTAGAAGCCAAGGTCATAAACGTATCTCCCCAGGATAGAAAAATCGGATTATCCATTAAAAAGCTGATGGAAGAAAGGGAAAAAGAAGAGATCGACAGGTTCAAAACCTCTTCCGAAGATGGCGCAATCAAACTGGGCGATCTGGTTCAGCCCGACAACAAATCTGAATAAAAATTACGGTCAGGTTGTACGGATAATGACCCGGCTTTGTTAACTGAGGCCGGGTCTTTTGTCTTCGGAAGTGGGAGATGTCCATGAGAAACTTTTTCAAATATCTTTTTTGGTTTTTATTTGTCGTTGTTGTGATTTTACCTTTGCTGGGTGGCATCATTTATTTTGCAAAGTCCAGTGATCTTTTTGCCGAGCCAAACAGAATAGGTGTGATTTGCATTCGAGGCACCATTTCGGATCCTCTCGAATATCTTGATGGGATTAAAACTTTCCGTGATGATGACAATGTGCGGGCAATTATCATTCGAATAGATTCACCGGGCGGAGGAGTAAGTCCCTCCCAGGAACTTTATCGAGAGATCATGAGGACGAAGGTTGTTAAACCTGTGATTGCTTCTCTTGGGAGTGTGGCCACGTCGGGGGGATACTATGTTGCTTCTGCAGCTACGAAGATTATAGCCAGCTCCGGCACGATAACGGGAAGTATTGGTGTGATAGCCTTTTTCCCGAATCTTGAGGAACTCTTCCGAAAGGTTGGTTACCGCACTGTGGTAATAAAAAGCGGGAGATTCAAGGACATTGGCAATCCTGACAGAGCCATGACTTCTGAGGAGAAGGCTCTGGTAAGGGATACCTTAATGAGGATTCACAAGAGGTTTGTGCGGGATGTTGCCGAAGCGCGTGGGCTGGATGAAGCAAAGGTTGCAGAGATAGCGGATGGACGCATAATAACCGGCGAAGATGCCCTTCAGTTAGGGCTCGTAGACGATTTGGGGAATTTTCAGGACGCTATTGAGCTGGCCCATACTCTCGGCCACATAGAAGGAAAGCCGAAGCTCGTGTTTTTCAAAAAGAAGAAACGTAGCTTACTCGACTTTTTGGTTGGTAGTGAAGTTAAATCCCTCATAGTTAAATTCTTTGCCAGGGAGGAATTGCCCGTCCGGTTGCAATATCCTTAATAAATTTGCAAAGCACTTTTTTTAGCAACACTGTTTTACCAGTCAAATCTTTAAACTGTAAGGGTGGATGGGTCATTTTAAGAAATTTCCAAGAGTTGTCGGAATAGACCCACCGCATTGATGCGTAGTCTATGTGAGCTTTTTTACATATGTGTTCGCTTAATTTCAGAATTTGCTGAAGGGGTCTTAGTGAAAAGCAAGAAGTCATACCCACTACCTGATAGCCGATTACCACCAGTTCGACCACAGGATCATTTTCTCCAGGGCATTCCTGTACAATAACCTTGTGCGTCAGCATAATTGCTTTACGTAGTTGGTCCTGGCTGTAAGCGATTGTTTCCCTGTTCTGGCCGTATATGATCTTCACTGGTAATGTGAAGTCTCCATAAATGTTCTTCTTTTGGCGGTTCCCTGCATACAGGCGGATTTTTAAGCTTGGAATGTTCAAGTATGTGCACAGGGAAGCCTGAAGATGCAGGGACCGTCTGTATTGATAAGAACTTATCGATGGAAAGGTGGGTTTTCCCGTAGCATCAAATATGGTCACATATCTCCAGGTTGGAAATAAAACCGCGGGCGTCGAGCGAATTAATGTAATCTCTTCTGGCGAATAGCTCGAAAACTGAGGTCTTACGCCCAAAGTAATCACATGAGGACATTCCGAAAGCTGCTTTCCAATGGCTACCAGTTGCACCAAAGCTTTCGTGATCCGTTAAGTATTTTGTGCCAGCAGCACGTCAGGTGGTATCCCGTAATTGTATGACCTCATTCGAAAGTAATTTTCCAGCAGTCCTATTTTTTTATCCACGTAGTCGTAAATTTTGAGTCTATTATTTCCTGTAGATGCTGCACACATGTTTATGAGCTGCCGGATGGCATGAGATAGCTCATCGTGGAAATAGAGTGGGATTGCAAGGAAAAGGGCTTTAATCTTCAGACGCTCGTGGCATCTTATGAGAGTCTGAGATGTCAGAACATAGGCTTCCACATTTCCTTTCAGATCAATGGGAAGAATTTCTCTATCATTTTCATAAGATATCATAATCTTCTGGGCCTTTATCCCTCGGTCGGTTAGCTCCCTGTGAAATATATCTTCCTGGATGGGACCGCCGGTTACTATAGCGATTGGAAAGTTTTGAGCTTGGATTTCTTTTAGCACATCCTCAATTATCATGACCGTCCTTACCGGATCCTCCATAAGTGCCTGAATCATGGGTAGATAGTCCATTCTGGTCTTGTAGGGATAGTCAAAATCGGTGGGACGGGCAATCACGTGTGCTTTGATGATACCTCGACCTTCTCGAGCGCTCTGAAGATCTATTTTATAGACCACATCTCCCAAATAGAATGTCAGTATCTTCGATAGCTTGTCCTGCTCATCCATTTCATGGCACAAGCCCAGCATATATTTGGAATCGAAACGCAGGGCAATCTGGGTCAATATGCGATGAGGGCAGCGATTAGCATCGTCTAGTATTACGTAACCAAACCTGCCTTGTAGATCCTTCCAGTTTCGCAGAACCTCGCTGGTGTGAGCTATGGTGATACGGGATCCAAGCTTCTTCTGACCCCTTATGAAAAGTCCTATTTCTTCTTCCGGAATTTGAAGAAAGATTCGAATCTTGCGTAACCAGTCTTCGAGCAAGTCCAGCTTTGGTATCATGATAAGGGTAGGTTGCTTGCGCTCGGCTACTGTATAAAGAGCTATAACCGTTTTTCCACTTTTATAACCGCCGACTATAGTTGCGAAATCTTTTTCTAAGACCGCCTCGGCTGCTTCCTGCTGGTATTCCTTAAGGTACCCATGAAAATCAACAAAAATCGGATCAAAAAACTTCCTGTGGTCAATTATCCTATAGGGTTGTTTGAAGGCTTGAAATAACCGGATCAATTCGTCAAAAAAACCCCTCGGTATTATGTAATAACGTCTGGCACGTCGAATGCATGATATGGTTGGAGGAATATTGCCTATCCACATTCCCATCATATGACGCTTTTCGTATTCAGGATTTGGAAAGATCAACTTTTCAAGTAATTTGCGTTCGAGATCAGGTAACAATCCGTGCATAGGAAGTTTAATTGTTTCTGCCAGCTGAATATTTATTACCTTTGAGCGCATGAAAATTCTCCTCTACCACTTGATATTTCAGTCCATCAGGGGATAATTGAATATTGCGAGCAACTTCGCCGGTCAATCTTTGAGTATTTTTTCCCCTCCTTCGCACTGGACTGTTATAATACTAATGAATTTTCCCAAAATTGAAAGGGTTTGCAATTGCAAAAAATTTAACCGTAACTTTCGGACCCCGCAGGGAAAACCGATGAGAGGAATAGAGTATGACGCAAGATCGCTTTGTTGAAACGATAAAAGGGATGGCCAAAGAGTATTTGGAAAAGCTCAAGGCATTGGAAGAACAGACCAAAGACATGACGCCAGACCGATTCTGGAGAACCGTACGAATACACGGCGAGCGGACTTTGGACGGGTTCAGGAGCGTGCAACAATCTTGTTTGAGATCCATGTTTCTCGATAAGGAGAAGATCCCGGAAGACTTGCAGGAAGGCTTTCAAAGCCTATGCAGGTATTTCGATGAGATGCAGGCACTTTTTTGGGTAACAAGTGACCGTTACTTTAGCGATGTAGTCGAGCAAAAGGAAGCAACGAAGAAGCTTCAAGGAGATAACCATGAAGGTTAAATTTGAAAGGATTGACAAATGGAGATGGAAAATTCCAAGAGAAGGTCCCATGAGGACCGATGGACTAATTTTTGCCTCCGAGGAAATTATAGATCTTGTGATGAAAGATCAAAGTGGCCAGCAAGTGGCGAACGTGGCAGCCCTACCCGGAATCGTCGGTTATTCTATGGCCATGCCGGATATTCACTGGGGTTACGGCTTCCCTATTGGAGGAGTTGCAGCCTTCGATGTGGAAACCGGGGTCATTTCTCCCGGAGGAGTTGGCTATGACATTAATTGCGGCGTCCGTCTTATGACGACACAGATTAGTCGGGAAGATGTCTCTGATGAGGATGTAAAAAACCTTGTCGATGCGCTCTTCAAGAATGTCCCTTCAGGTGTTGGTTCCTCGCGCAAGGATTTTTCGTTGACTCAGAAAGAATTGCGCCAGGTACTTGCTGAAGGTGCACGCTGGGCCGTCAGAAAAGAGTTCGGCACAGAGGCAGATCTCGAGTGCATTGAAGAAGGTGGGTGTATTCCATGGGCTGAACCCGAAGCTGTATCAAGTAAAGCCCTGGAACGTGGAAAGGCACAGCTCGGCACTTTGGGATCGGGAAATCACTTTATCGAAATCGGCTTTGTCGAAGAAATCTACGATGAAAAGACAGCGCAGATTTTCGGGCTTTTTCCCGGCCAGATGACGGTTTTTGTTCATACAGGATCACGAGGGCTGGGTCATCAGGTTTGCGATGATTTCATAACCCTGCTACTCAAAACCAGTGAAAAGTACAAAATTCCTCTTCCAGATAAGCAGCTTTGTTGTGCCCCCATTTCATCACCTGAAGGAAAACGCTACCTTGGGGCAATGGGAGCCGCAGCAAACTTTGCATTTGCCAATCGGCAAATGATTTCCCACTGGGTTAGAGAAACCTTTGAAAAGTATTTCAAGGATACCAGCGATAATCTGAAGATTCGGCTTCTTTATGACATCGCTCACAACATAGCCAAAATTGAAAAACATACATACCAGGACAAGGAAATAACTGTATGCGTGCATAGGAAAGGGGCTACCCGATCTTTTGGTCCCAATCGTCCAGAAGTTCCTGAAACTTATCGACAGGTTGGACAGCCGGTTCTAATCCCAGGAGACATGGGGAGGTACAGTTACATACTGGTGGGTACCGAGCAGGCAATGAGTGAAACATTCGGCAGTACCTGCCACGGAGCCGGACGGCTGTTGAGTCGGCATCAGGCTATAAAAGCGGCAAAAGGCAGATCCATTGTGCAGGAGCTTGCTTCTCAGGGAGTTTACGTCAAGGGTGCCAGCAAAGGCACCATTCGCGAGGAGATGCCCCAAGCTTACAAAGATGTGAGCATCGTCGTAGACGTTGTTCACAATGCCGGGATAAGCAGAAAAGTAGCGCGTTTAAAACCCGTCGGCGTCATGAAAGGTTAATGCTGCCTATCACTAAAAGCGGCAAAAAGAGCTCGTTTTTCCTTTGGTGTCATCTGAGTATCAGGAGGAAGCGCCTCGGAAACAACTTGATTCCTTCCGAGGCGTTTTGCTTTGAGGAGGCACTGGTCTGCTCTGTCGATGAATGATTGCACACTTTCGTTTTTGTCTCCCAAAAAGGTGGCTATCCCGAAGCTGGCGGTAACTCTGATATCGTTTGTTCCAACTTTTACGAGCTTATCCTGAATTGCTTTGCGAATTCGCTCCGCCACTTTGACTGCCTGTTGAATAGAAGTTCCAGGGAGAACGATAATAAACTCTTCTCCACCATATCTGCACACGGTGTCCGTCAGCCTGACCAAATCCTTCAAAACGGCTGCAATGCTTTTTAAGATCATGTCACCGGTGGGGTGACCATAGCGATCGTTTACGCTTTTGAAATAGTCTATGTCGAGAATTATCAACGATAAGGGAGCACCTGTGCGCTTCGCCCTTTCCATCTCAGACCGAAGTACCGACACAAAGTGACGAACGTTGTACAAGCCCGTGAGCGGGTCCACTATGGCAAGGTTTCTAAGCTTTTTGTTTTCGGACCGCAATTTAAGATAAACTCTATATAAAGAACACCGCTTAGGAATAGCCGGTTCAGGAACTCGCAAAATCATGACGTGGTCTAACAGAAAGTTACTCGATAAAAATGGGCCTCTATGGCCCATCGGTCAGCATTTTTTCATGATTCAGAAACCTTTTTTAACACCTCGAGATTTTTTAAAATCCGTCGTTGGTTTTTCTTAAGGTTTTCCTTGTTAGGATGATCTTTGTTTGCCCGTTTTTGCCTAGTGCGCGTTGTCTTTGATGTCATAAAAGCACTGACCCTCCTTTCGATAAATGCTAACATTCGCTGAACCACAGCGCCTATAGCAGCTTCACGGCAATATGTCCATGCATTTTTACATGGGAATCGGCTGTTTCTACAGTTTTACGAAGATTTCTTAGATTCCGGTTTTTCCGGATTAGCCCATTTTCCCTGAGTATTTTCCATGCTCGTGGTATGAAGTTCAAGAAATATTTTTTACCCTTAGCTATGCCGAGGAAAGCAAAGGCTCCTAGGATCTGGAGGTTCCTCGTAAGCATGAGATATTCAAGGCGAACAGGGTTAAAATCTTTTCGCATGCCGGTATAGTAGTTGATTGCCCGTTTTTTCCAAGAATCAGGAACAGATACATAAGGGTCTATCACGAAGGAAGCCAAGTCGTATTCCGGTGGGCCATAGCGCATGGACTGATAATCTATAAGCCTAAAGGTTCCATTATGGATCATTATATTCCTGGACTGGAAGTCTCTGTGAATGACGCTGTCACAATTCCATGTACCAGCTTTCTCGGCGAGAAAACAAAAGTCATCTTTTAAGTAATCCCAGGTGATGTTGAGTCCCAAAAAGGATTTTAGGAAAGCTGTTCTAAAGTACTCAAGTTCTTTTTCTATGACGAAGACGGGATCGTAGCACGAGCCATCCGGACATACTGTTTCGTCAAAGGCCAGTGGGCCTCTGGAATGAAAAAGTGCCATGAGTTCCACGGCCGATATCCACGTACGCAAAGATGCCCGCTGGGGAACTTTTTTTACCACATCTTGTAGATGATCATCTCCAAGGTCCTCTATAAGAAACAATCCCCTGTGTAAATCTTCTGCAATTACTTGGGGAACTGGTATGCCATAACGACGTAGATTGCTAGAATGAACCAAAAATGCCAGGTTTTCCCATTTTCGGGCGGGATTATTCGGAGAATTGTGCACAAGGACTAGACTACCATTTTCTAAGTAAATTCGAAAAAAAGAACGATCCGACCCATCGCCTTTTAGCGGCACAATCTTTTTTATCCGTTGGTATCCACACTCTTTAATAAATCGTATAAGTTCTTCCATCCTCAGTAAAGTGGGTATATCCCTGTTTGCGTGATGATTTTTCGTGAAAAAGCGCCTTTTAAGGTAACGCCGTCACATACAATGCAGGACTCAACAGTAGTGCTATCCATCAACTTTACGCCGTCCCAGATGATTGACCTGAACACCTTTACGTTTTTTCCGAAACTGACATTTTTACCACAGAAAAATGCCCTGTCATTTCGTGCACTAAAATGGGCTTGAAAGTAAGCCAGCGGTTCACCTAAATCATGCCATCGCAGATCATTGAAACAAAAGGCTCGTATGAAATATCTCGGTTCCCTCCCAACAGCCTTTTGGTCAATCAAAGCGTTGTAAAATTCAATAATGTCTATAAAGGAACCATCCCAATTTAGGTTGTGGAAAATATCGGCGTGAATCAATTGGATGCCTGTGTACGCTACAAGTTTGGTGTTCGGCTTCTTCCCCGCTGTTCTGAATCGCAAAACCCGACCATCAGTAGATATAAGAACATTTTTTTGATGGGGTAGCGCATTTCCGGAAAATACCATAGACACTCCATCTGCCTTTTCCGCCATAAGTCTTTCCAATACAGTGTAGCTGTTCTCAATCAGGGTATCACCGTTCACGACCAGAAGATATTCCGAATCGGATTGTTGAAGGGCATTAAAGATAGCACCTCCTGAACCAAGGATACAGGGCTCTTTGAGCAAAAAAACTATGTCTTTGTATTTGTCTGTGAAAATTTCGAAGTAAGGTTCTAAAGCGTGGACATTTACAAATATTCTGGAAACATGGACATTTTGCAGAGCGTCAATCCAGTGCTCCAGCAAGGGTTTTCCCTTAAAAGGTATGAGGACTTTGGGTCTGTGAAATGTAAGAGGCTTTAGACGAGTGCCCCATCCGGCGGCGAGAATTAGAGCATCCGTCATATTTCCTC
>Ga0190313_1000578_pt1 | contig 21545 bp, 16 predicted proteins | sample 4870071011_MG_FD_169989 | JGI IMG/M metagenome (GOLD analysis project Ga0190313, IMG submission 169989) | Hydrothermal vent sediment bacterial communities from Southern Trench, Guaymas Basin, Mexico - 4870-07-10-11_MG | ecosystem: Environmental > Aquatic > Marine > Hydrothermal vents > Sediment ...
CTCTTGAAGAGGTGCATGGTGGACTCTTGAAGAGGTGCGTGGTGGACTCTTGATGAGGTGCATGGTGGACTTTTGTAATAATTTTATAATAATAAGGGGACTTTCCCAAAAGTGATTTTTTGAAGGCCTGTAGTACGTCGACCAAAGGTTTTAACAGATTCTCCTGTGAAATTATTTATGTGGAAATCCATAGCGGTTTTGTTCTGGTACTAATCAATATTTTAATTCCTTTAATTCCTGGTTAGGTGGAAAATAAGGTCTTGTAAGATTTTGGTTCGGTAAGTGAAAATGTATGTTTTGTAATATATAAATTAGGAGGTTAGTATATGTCAAAAATCGATTTTACCGGTAGGGTTGCTATAATAACAGGTGCAGGCGCTGGCCTGGGAAGAGTTCATGCAATTGAGTTTGCCAAACGTGGTGCTAAAGTGGTTGTAAACGATCTTGGCGGATCAAGGGATGGTGCAGGTGCAAGTGCTTCTCCAGCTGACAAGGTTGTTGAAGAGATAAAAGCTCTCGGTGGAGAAGCTGTGGCAAATTATGATAATGTTGCCACAATGGAGGGTGGAGAGAATATTACCAAAACAGCTGTTGATGCTTATGGGAAAGTGGATATTCTGGTTAATAATGCGGGAATTCTTCGTGACAAGACTTTTTTGAAAACAGAAGAGAGTGACTGGGATGCAGTGTGCCAGGTACATCTTAAGGGAGCTTATTGCGTTACCAGGCCTGCATTTAAGGTCATGAAGGAAAATGGTTACGGCAGGATTATTCTGACAACTTCCGGGGCAGGAATATTCGGAAATTTTGGCCAGTCTAATTATTCAGCGGCAAAAAGCGGCGTTGTTGGTTTGGCCAATGTGCTGAAGCTGGAAGGGGCAAAGAATAATATTAAGACAAATGTACTGGCTCCGGTTGCGGCAACCAGGCTTACTGAAGATATATTGCCTCCTCCGGTATTTGAAAAAATGAAACCGGAATATGTAACCCCTGTTGTTCTTTATCTTTGCTCAGAACAATGTGAAGATTCAGGAACAATTATCAACGCCGGGCTTGGTTATTTCAGCAAATCCGCCATGATGACAAACAATGGGGTTATACTACCCGTTGCAGATGGGGCGCCTCAGCCTGAAGAAATTATGAGCAAATGGGATGAAATTACAAATATGGAGTCCACTAAATTTTACAAAGAAGTTAATGCAATGCTTGGTGAGTTCCAGAGTATATTAGGTTAATTTTATTTCGCTATGAAAAGCAGGGGTCAGTTTTCCTGTTTTTTTGAATCGAATCCATGGGGTATTTGGAGATATTTTACTGAATTCTAAAGATTTCCACATAAATAATTTCACTAAAGTGTTGTTCAAAATCTTGGTCGACGTACCGGCATAGGTTTTCCCCTCTATCCTTGTAAAATCAGTGGTGTCCGATTAAAATATTGCGTAAAGAAAGTTTAATTGTTTTTTCCGCATGGCGGAAAAGGCCATTAAGCTTTTAAGTATTTTTCTTGCGACTTACTATCCGGACACTGCTGCTGTGAAATTAATTATTTGAAAATTTATAATAGATCATACTATAATTTTAAGGGAGAAAAGTATGGGACAAACACTCACAGATAGAAGAGATGTTCAGTTTGTTCTTTTTGAACAGCTTGATATTGAATCATTGACAAAAAGTGCAAAGTATACCGGCTTGAATAAAAAAGTATTTGAGATGGTACTCTCCGAGGCTCGTTCTCTGGCAACAAAAGAACTCCTTCCTTTGTCGGCTGAAGGAGACAGGAACGGATGCGTTTATGATAATGGAACCGTAAGGATGCCTGATGGCTTTAAACGTGTATATGATTTGCTTATAGAGGGAGAATGGCCTGCTCTTGCTGATGACCCTGAACTTGGCGGGCAGGGGATGCCCCAGGTGCTTGCCACTGCTGTTATGGAGCTTTTTCAGGCGGCAAATACTGCAATAGCCGGTTTCCCCATGCTGGGTCACGGAGCAGCATTGCTCGTTGCATATTTTGGAACGGAAAAACAAAAAGAAATTTATCTTGAAAAGATGATGTCGGGAAAATGGGGTGGAACCATGGTGTTAACTGAACCTGAAGCAGGTTCAGATGTTGGCGCACTTACCACAACAGCAGTTAAAAATCCCGATGGAACCTATTCGATTTCCGGTAACAAAATTTTTATAAGCTGCGCTGAGCATGACATGGTTGACAATATAGTTCATCCGGTTCTTGCAAGGATTGAAGGGGCACCAGCGGGTCCCGCCGGAGTTTCCCTGTTTCTGGTTCCTAAAATCAGGGTTAACGACGATGGTTCCCTTGGGGAGCTAAACGATGTTGCATGCACAGGAATAGAAGAAAAAATAGGATTGCACGGCGGACCCACCTGCAGCCTTACATTTGGTGGGAAAGGTGAATGCACGGGGACCCTTTTGGGCAAAGAGAACCAGGGATTAAGATCCATGTTTCACATGATGAATGAGGAACGTCTTAATGTGGCAATTCAGTCACTGGGTCTTGCAAGTGCCGCTTATATGTATGCTGTAAGCTATGCCAGGGAAAGAGTTCAGGGAAAACATTTAACGCAGTCAATGAATCCCGATGCTCCTTCGGTTCGCATCATAGAACATCCTGATGTTAGAAGGATGCTCATGTGGCAGAAATCAATCCTGGAAGGTATGAGAAGCCTTAATTTCTATGTCGCTCTTTTGATGGATAAGGTCAAAATAACAGATGATAAAGAAGAGAAAAAGAAACTGGACAAATTCATCTCTCTTTTGACACCCATTTGTAAGGCATACACAACAGAACGTGCCTGTGAAATTATAGCCCAGTCAATCCAGGTTCACGGAGGATATGGAGCATGTAAGGATTATCCCGTGGAACAGCTTTTGCGGGACAGCCGTATTGCTCCTATCTATGAAGGGACCACAGGGATCCAGGCTATGGATTTGCTGGGAAGAAAATTAGGTGTGGACAAGGGGGAAATTTTCAAGGAACTCCTTGGTATGATTCTTAAGACTGCGGCTGAAGCAAAAGTCAATCCAGAGCTTAACGATATTGCAGTTCGCCTTGAAGAGATGGTCGCCAAGCTTGGAAAAACAGCATTAAATCTTGGAAAAGCGGCAGCATCGCCAAAAGTAATGGATGCCTTTGGCCATGCATTACCTTTTCTTGATTCCATGGCTGAAGTTCTTCTTGGCTGGATGCATCTTTGGAGAGCATCTGTTGCAGCGCCAAAGCTTGCCAAGATTCTCGGGGATGCTGACGGGAAAGAGAAGAAAGAAAAAATAGAGAAGAATAAAGAAGCAGCCTTTTATCATGGTCAGGTTCAGACTGCCCGTTATTTTATTGAATCTATCCTGCCTGTAGCGGCTGGAAGAATGGACGCAATTGCTATTTTAAATGATGCTCCAATTGCAATGGCTGACGCTTCATTTGGGACATAATTTTTTTATTCCTATGTTCTGTAAAAAATATTGACAAAGGACGTAAGATAAAATATATTTATGTCTTTACGCCGAGGTAGCTCAGTCGGTAGAGCAGCGGACTGAAAATCCGCGTGTCGACAGTTCGATTCTGTCCCTCGGCACCATATAATTGATTAAAAAAAGGTTAGCCTGTAAAGGTTAGCCTTTTTTTTATGGGGGATAATCTTGAAAATTCAAAAGGTTGATAAAATTACAGATTTGAAATATCTAAACATGTTTAAAATAGCATATTTAGATAAAACAGGTCAGGAAAAATCCTGGGAACTGGCAACAAGGAGTAAAGAGCCCAAGTGTGCGTCCGGTCAATTCAGTGATCCTGATGCCGTTGTGATTGTACCTTTTCATCAGGACGAAGAAAAGCTTGTTGTCATAAAAGAGTTCAGGGTATCGCTGGGGGGGTATCAGTACGGTTTTCCAGCAGGGCTTGTTGATGATGGTGAAACCGTAATGGATGCTTCCACAAGGGAGCTCTTTGAGGAGACCGGTTTGAATTTAACAAGTTTTATCAGGATCAGCCCAGCTGTTTTTTCTTCTTCCGGAATGACAGATGAGTCTGTTTGCATGGTTTATGCGAAGTGTAATGGGGAGCCATCAAGTGCGGGGAATACAGCCTCTGAAGATATTGAAACTTTTTTTGTTTCACCATCAGAAGCTTTGGAATTATGTGAAGATGTAAATAATAAATTAGACGTAAAAACATGGCTGGTTCTCCTGTCATTTGCCATGGCAAATCGTATGTTTTAATGCAGATCCCCGCATAAATAAATTCAGGGCCTGGTTTTAATTTCAGTAATAAACTGAGCTGTAATAAATTTCACCATGGCTCAGTTCTGACATCTATCCCTATGAAATTTATTAAATACGCCACAAAAAGAATTAAACTCCCTTTACGCAAGATTCTAACCGGACATTACCGGGCCAACCCCTTATTGTAAAATTATTTGCCTGAAAAATTATAATTTTGAAAAAAAGATTTGTTTCAAAAACTTATTTGATTAATAATAGGCAGCTATGAAACAAAATAATATTTATCTTATTTTTATATGCTTGTTTTTTTTCTTTTCCTGCGATTCCAAACGAGCTATTCTTCCCTTCACAGCTCTTCATTCGGGGGACAGGCTTTTTTCGGAAGCAGAAGCACAGTTTGCCGGCCATTTTCATGAAAAAGCTATGGGACTCTACAGGGAATATCTTGTGCAGTTTCCCAGGGGGCCAAGGGCTTCAGGGGCTTTGATGAAGATCGGAATCATCCATATGTTTAATGAAAATTATAAACTTGCCCGGGACGCTTTTAACAATCTTATTGCGCAATTTCCTGAAAGCGAATTTTTTTTTGATGCAAAAAATAAAATGCTCGAAACCTATTATGCTGAAGGGAGTTTTTGGAAGGTTATAGAACAGGGCTCTGAAGTCTTAAAAACGGCTGTTTTAAAGAAGGATTTAAAAAAAACATATAATCTCCTTGCAGAAGCTTATTCAACCATCGGTTTTGAGGAAAAAGCAGCATATTATTATTATATGGCATATGATCATTCAATGGCCAAAGAAAAAGATTCCATGGTTGTAAAATTAAAAGACTATCTTGCTGGTCTTGATCTGGATGGTGTTGAAAATATTTTGGATAATATTGAAAATGCTAAGGCCAGGGGGTACCTTTTATATTTAAAAGGTGTTGTGGATACTGAAGGGGAAAAATATAAAAATGCCATTTATTTTTTCTCCCGATTAATTCAGAATTATCCTGAAAATAAAAATGCAGGTTCCGCAGTAAATATATTAGAAGAGATCAAACAACTTTCTTATTATGATTACCATACAATCGGTTGTCTTCTTCCCTTGAGCGGTCCCTTTAAAACCTATGGTAACAGGGCTTTAAGGGGAATCGAAATAGCTTTATTCAGGTTTAATGCCAGAAACAGAGGGACACCTATAAAATTAATAATTAAAGATACCGGTTCTGATAACAAAAAAGCTGTTTTAGCTGTTGAGGAGCTTTACCATGAAAAAGCAGCAGCCATTATCGGCCCGATTTTGACTGCTGCTCCGGCTGCTAAAACGGCTCAAACCAAGGGGCTCCCTATAATCACAATTACTCAAAAGGAGAATATAGCAGATATCGGAAGTTATGTTTTCAGGAATTTTTTTACCCCTGAAATGCAGGTAAGAACCATTGTATCCTATGCAATGAGAAAGTTGGGTTTAAGTGATTTTGCTATCCTTTATCCTGAAGATAAGTATGGAAAATCTTTCATGAATATTTTCTGGGATGAAGTGGTCAGACAGGAGGGAAGAATTGTTGGAATAGAGTCCTACAAAACAGATCAAACGGATTTTGCAAAATCGATAAAAAAGCTTGCGGGGCTTTACTATGACATTCCCCGGCGATTAGTAAAGAAAGAAGTTGAAGAAGACCCGGCAAAGATAGATGATAAGCCCAGAGCAATTGTCGATTTTGAGGCAATTTTTATTCCTGACGAGCCGAAAAGATCTGGTCTCATTGCACCCCAGTTAGCCTATTATGATATAAAAGATATTACTATTTTTGGAACCAATCTCTGGCATTCAGATACTTTGGTTAAGATGGCGCGGCAATATGTTCAAGGTGCAGTAATGCCGGATATTTTCTTTGCGGAAAGTTCTTTGCCCCAGGTAAAAGAATTTGTTAAGGATTTTGAAGATACTTTTCAGAATAAACCTGGATTTATCGAGGCAGTAGCCTATGACACAGCAACTCTTTTATTCCAGGCGGCTGTTCAACCGGATATATATTTTAGAAGCGGTCTCAGGGACGAAATAATAAAGACGCAGGATTTTTTTGGTGTAACCGGGGAGACATCTTTTGGAAAAAATGGTGATGCTTTTAAAAAATTATACCTTTTGCAGATAAAAGGGAAGAGGTTTGAGGAAATTGAGTAAATATGATTATTAAACAGGCCATGGATGTCCTTAAGCTGGAGGCTGACGGGATACTCGGTTTAATAGATAAACTTGATGAAAATTTTACCATGATGGTGGATCTTATATTAAACTGCAATGGCCGCTTAATAGTTGGCGGCATTGGCAAATCAGGTCTGGTGGGTAAAAAAATAGTGGCGACTTTAAACAGTACGGGAACGCGATCCATATTTTTGCATCCTGTTGAGGCCATGCACGGGGATCTTGGTATAGTAAGCAGAAATGATATTTTCCTTGCCCTTTCAAATAGTGGTGAAACCGAAGAATTAAACAGTCTCATTCCCAGTATCCGGGAGATGGGATGCAAAATTATTGCATTTACAGGGAATGTAGATTCCACCCTGGCAAAGCAAAGTAATATTGTCATAGACGTGGGTGTGAAAAAGGAGGCCTGTCCCCTGGGTCTTGCGCCCACAACAAGTACTACAGCTCTTCTTGCCATGGGGGATGCCCTGTCGGTGGTTTTAATAAATGAAAAAAAATTTATGACCTCTGATTTTAAAAGGATTCATCCTGGAGGTATGCTTGGCCAAAGACTTTTGGGAAGCGTAAAAGATATTATGCTGAAAAATGGAGCAATACCCTGTGTTAATGAAAATGCTTCCATGGAAGAGGTTGTAAAAACCATCGATTGTTTTAAATTAGGAACAACCCTGATTTCAGACTCTGACAGTCGGCTTGTCGGTATACTTACTGATGGGGATTTGAGACGTTTAATAGTAAAAAAGAAAAATGTTTTTAAATTAGCTCTAAAAGATATAATGATTAAAAATCCAAAAGCATCATACCCTGATTCCCCTGTATATGATGCATTAAATATCATGGAACAGTATCTTGTTACTGTTCTTCCGGTAATTGAATCAGGGAATAGAATCTGTGGAATTCTTCATCTACACGATATTTTAGGGAAGGGTGAGTTTAAGATCAATGGACAATAAAGGATAATTCTATGAAATTACCATTAGACGGAATACGAGTAGTAGAATGTGCAATATTTCACGCCGGCCCGGGAGCTTCTGCTATCATGGGAGACCTTGGCGCAGAAGTAATAAAGATAGAACAGCCTGGAGTGGGAGATCCCATCAGAGCGATACAGCGTATCGGGCGAATCCCCATGACACTTGCTGGTGATCGAAGTGTTTTTTTTGAAGGAGCAAACCGTAATAAAAAAAGTGTTACCCTGAATTTGAGGGAAGAAAAAGGGTATGAGGCTCTTTGCCGGCTGATAAAAAATGCGGATGTTTTTTTGATAAATTTCAGGCAGCCGGCGATTAAAGAATTAAAACTTACATATGATGAGCTGCGCAGGATAAATCCCAGGCTCATATATGCTGCTGTTTCAGCTTTTGGTGCAAAAGGGCCTGACAAAGATCAGGGGGGGTTCGATTATCAGGGCCAGGCAAGATCAGGACTCATGTATTCCATGGGGGAGGAAGGTGCACCACCCATAGGCTGTCAGTTTGGGCTGGCAGATCAGGCCACTGCATTTAATGCATGCCACCAGATTGTTGTTGCTCTTTTGGCAAGGGAGCGGTTTGGTGAAGGGCAGGCGGTTAGCGTATCCATCCTCGGTTCATCTTTGAATATACTTTATTTTAATATGCTTATTACATATCTGGCAAACGTGACGGTGCCAAGGCATGATAGAGCCAATGAGTACCCAATGCGTAATTATTACAAGTGTAGTGATGATCGCTGGCTGATGATGACCCTAACTCCTCCAGACCGGCATTGGGCACCTTTGTGCAAGGCTCTTGGAAGGCCTGACCTGGAAAAAGATCCACGTTTTGCTACAGATGATCTCAGACTGGAAAATTCAACTGTGCTTGTAAAAATTATTGATGAGGTATTTGTCCTTCGAACCCTTGCTGAATGGCTCAAAATTTTTAAGGAGCATGATCTGTTTTGCTGTGGGGTAAACAAGCTGGGTGAACTCCATGAGGACCCCCAGATCGTTGCCAATGATTATATTATTGATTTTAAGCATCCTGCTTTTGGTGAGGTTAAATTCCCGGGATATCCTGCGCAGTTTAGTGGGTGTAAGCCTGGACCAAAAACAGCTGCACCTGATCTTGGAGCGCATACAGATGAAATATTGACCCAGATCGGAGGCTATACCGAGGATGAGATAGCCGACATGAGGGAGAAGGGAATAGTTTAAAGGCTGTAATTATTTATGTGACGGTCTATACCTCTTACCTTAAAAATTGACAGGGCCGTAAAAAATGGAACCCGTACAATTATCTGATTATATATGGAAAATTCCAAAGCATGGGAAAATGAATGTCCCTGTGGTAATATATGCTTCCGGTACGCTGATAAAGGGTATAAAAAAAGATATTACTCTTAGCCAGGCCATGAATGTGGCATCTTTAAATGGAATTTTGCAAAACGTATATGTCATGCCCGACGCTCATCAGGGATACGGATTTCCCATTGGAGGTGTGGCTGCGTTTAGTATGGATGAGGGTATTATCTCTCCAGGGGGTGTGGGGTATGATATAAACTGTGGCGTAAGGCTTTTGGCCACAGGTTATTTTGAAGCCGATGTAAAAAAGGCGTTAAAAGAAATTTTAGTTGAAATGTTTTCCATGGTTCCTGCTGGTATGGGGAAAAAGGGGAAAACCCGTCTTACAAAAAATGTTTTAACAAAAATATGCTTAAAAGGGGCAAAATGGGCAGTTGAAAATGGATACGGAACAGCCGATGACCTTGCAAGGACCGAAGAAAATGGGGAAATGAAAGGTGCTGATTTTACTTTTGTTTCCCAGCGTGCAGTGGAAAGAGGGCTTCCTCAATTAGGAACACTTGGGTCAGGAAATCATTTTCTGGAAATACAAAAAGTTGTAAAAATATATGATGAGCCCAGGGCAAAGATATTTGGAATTAAGTCCCTGGGACAGATTATGGTAATGATCCACTGCGGCAGCAGGGGATTGGGGCATCAAATTGCATCTGATTATATTAAATTAATGAAAAAAGAATCTGGAACCAGGGGGTTATCTGACGTTGAGTTGATAAATGCTCCGATAAAATCGGCTCTGGGCCGTCAGTATTACGGAGCCATGGGTGCGGCGGTAAATTTTGCTTTTGCCAATAGACAGATGATAGCCCATCAGGTACGCAGGGCCTTTAAAAAAGTCCTGGGCGATTTCGAAACAATCAATCAGGTCTATGATGTATGCCATAATGTCGCTAAATTTGAGGAGCATGAAATCAACGGTGAACAAAAAACAGTATGTGTTCACAGGAAGGGGGCAACAAGAAGCTTTGGCCCCGGAAGAATGGAAATTTCTGAAATATACAGGGAAGTGGGGCAGCCGGTTATAATTCCGGGGAGCATGGGGACAGCTTCATATCTTCTTTCCGGAACAACTGATGCTGAACAATTGAGCTTTGGCTCCACAGGTCACGGTGCTGGAAGAATAATGTCAAGGAATGAAGCTCTGCGCAGGTTTAAGGGAGACAAAGTTATGCGGGATTTAAAAAAAATGGGCATAGAATTAATGGGAACCGCTTTGAAAAATGTGGCAGAGGAAGCCCCTGGGGCTTATAAAGATGTTGATGATGTGGTTTTTGTCTCCCATAACAGTGGTATGGCAAATCTTGTGGCAAAGCTTGCGCCTTTAGGAGTCATAAAGGGCTGAAAGCTTATTTTTTCTATTCTGGCTTATCAAATACGGGGTTGGTTGGCGGCCATTGAGCACTAAGCGGCCAAGGTAAAACCAAGCTCCGCAATATTGATTTTTATAAAAGTCAATATCTTCTTGTTCCGGTCTCTCCAAAAGTAATTGTCTGAAAATCTATACATCTTTAAACCAGTAAATTTTGGGTCCTGAAAAGTAATGAATCTGACTATTTTTAAAAGATTGGCGCTGGGATATATAATTATACTGGTGCTTGTAATTTTTATGGGGGGATATATTTCTGTTAAATTAAATCTGCTGCATCATCTCACCTGGAAAACCGCAGCTAGCTACGGGCAGAGTATCAGTATGCTGGAGCATCTTCTTTCTTCCATATACTCAATTGTTGGATTTGAAAAAAAATATATTGTTTCAGGAGATCAGGATTATTATCAGAAGTTTCAGGAACTCCATATCTATTTTTTAAGAGATATGGATGACCTTGATAAACTTTTGGATGCACCTGAGCAGCGCCAGTTGCTGATGGAGGCTAAAAAATATTATAAAAATCATTTTACAGGATTCCAGCAAAAAATAGCTGCCATGAAAAAGGGTTCATCTTTGGATAATGCTTCAGATCTTTCAGGAAGCAATAAGCAGAGAATAGAAAAATTAAATACCAATTTTCACAGGATTATCGATGAAATTCGGATGGAGAGGGATGAAAATATTCAGCTATCCAGCAAAATGAGTAAGGAGATTCGGAATCTGACCCTGGTAATTGCATCATTGACTATTATTTTAGGATTTGTCATTTCAATATTTAATACCAGAAGTATTACCCGTTCAATTTCTCTTCTCAAGAAAAAGACAAAGGAGATCGCAGATGGAAAGTTTGAAGCGATTGAATCGATTCAAGCCCCAAAAGAGATTGAAGATCTTTCCAGACATTTTAACGTTATGTGCAGCCGGTTAAAAGAACTCGATACCATGAAACTCGATTTTATCAGTCACGTTTCCCATGAATTAAGGACACCAATGACCGTGATAAAAGAGGCGTCCATTATGCTTGATCAGAAAATGGTGGAGAATACTTCTGCGGGGTATGATGATTTGCTCAAGCTGATTCAGTCAGAGTGCGAACGTCTTATAAAATCGGTTAACCGAATTCTTGACCTGTCAAGGATGGAAGGGAAGATGATGGATTATCACTTTATAGAGTCGGACCTTAGCCAGGTTATTCGCAATGCCTTACTAAAACTTGTTCCCCTGGTTCAAAAAAAAGAAATAGATCTTGAGTTTGTTCCCCCTCCAGTTCTCCCCCTTGTAAAAATTGATCAGGAAAGAATTGGTGAAGTTCTTGAGAATGTTTTGGGAAATGCAATAAAATATACGCCTCAAGGTGGAAATGTTAAAATTAAAATATGTCTTGTGCCCCTGGAAAATGAATTAAAGGTGACGGTTTCAGATACTGGTTGTGGAATACCAGCAAAAAATCTGGCAGATATATTTGATAAATTCAAGCGAATAGATAATTTTATCGAAACTCAAAGAGGCACAGGTCTGGGACTTTCAATTACAAAGCATATTATTAATGCGCACGGAGGTAAAATATGGGCCGAGAGCAAACCTTTAAAAGGTACAAAAGTTTTGTTTACGTTGCCGTTTTTATAACGTTGTTTATCTTAAGCGGGTGTGGTGAAAAAATATTAAGAAATAGAGACGCAGTGTCAGAAGCTAAAAACCAGTTTGATCTGGAGGAAATTGAATATTTTATCAGAAATAATGATTTTAAAGATGCTCTCTTGGAAAATAATCGGAATACATGGAGATTAAAACCTGAAGCGGTTTTTCAAAAAGGGATTATCTATATTCACCCCGATTCTCCCTATTACAATATTACAACGGGGCTGAATTGCTTTGAGGCGGTTATTAAAGATAAAATCGTCGTAAATTCGGAGCTATACAACAGAGCAGTGGCTTTTAGATCGATTATTGGCAATTATCTTGCATCTCAAAAAAAGTTGAAGGTCTTGACCAGTACAGTAAGTAGTAAACAAAAACAGATTGATAAATTAAAAAATGAAAATGATAAATTAAAAAATCAGCTCAAACACTTAAAGGAGATCGACTTAAATATTGAAGAAAACAAACGGAAATCTGTTCTCCAATAAATAATGTTGAGGAAATAAAAATTGAGTAAAATACTTGTAGTAGATGATGACCAGGCCATTTTAAAAGTGCTTAAAATGCGCCTTGAGGTGGCGGGACATGAGGCGGCTGGCGCAGTAACTGTCAAAGATGCTTTAAAGCTTTGCGCTGCTGAGGCTTTTGATATGGCAATCTTAGACTATAAACTCAACGGTGAAAATGGTGTTGAGTTGATGGAAAAGATTTTAAAGCTCAATCCTGAAATGCCTGTTATTATTCTCACTGCATTTGGAACTGTTGAGACTGCTGTGGTCGCCATGAAAAAAGGGGCTTACAGCTATTTGACCAAACCTTTTGATGATGACGAGCTGCTTTTGCAGGTCAATAACTGCCTTGAAAAGGGTAAGTTGACCCAGGAAGTAAAAAACTTAAGAAGTATTGTTAGCAACAAGTTTAGTTTTGATAATATTATTGGTAAAAGAGGCGTAATGAAAAAAGTTCTTGCCCAGGTTTCCCAGGCCGCCACCATAGATTCCACAGTCTGTATTGAGGGGGAAAGTGGAACCGGAAAAGAGCTGATTGCCAAAACTTTGCATGTGGCAAGTCTCAGGAAGAAAGGTCCGTTTGTGGCAATCAATTGTGGAGCAATTCCTGAATCTTTGTTTGAGAGTGAACTTTTTGGCTATGAGCGGGGGGCGTTTACCGGAGCAGTCAAAGCTAAAAAGGGATATTTTCCCCTTGCAAATGGTGGTACACTTTTTCTTGATGAAATTTCCGAGATGCCCCTTGCAATGCAGACTAAAATTTTAAGAATTTTACAGGAAAATGAATTTTACCCCCTGGGGGGGACCAAAAAAGTTAAGCTGGATCTCAGGATTATTGTTGCATCAAATAAAGATTTGACTAAAGAAGTGACCAAAGGTAATTTCAGGGAAGATCTTTTTTACAGGATTCATGTTATTCCGATCAAGCTTCCCCCATTACGCGCACGGAAAGAGAGTATCCCGATGTTTGTAGAGCATTTTATTAAAGATTTCAACTCAGTGATGAATAAAAATGTTAAGGGGATATCAAATGAAGGGATGAAAAAGCTTATCTCCCATTCCTGGCCAGGAAATGTTAGAGAATTGAAAAACGTAATTGAATATTCCATGGCAATGAGTACTGTAGATTTTATCTCTGAGGATCTTTTACTCCCTGTTCAAAAATATGAAGAAAAAGATTCGAATTTTAAAAAAAGCAATCTTAAGTCCTTAAGGGTGGCCAAGCAGGATTTTGAAAAAGATTATCTGGTTAAACTTTTAAGGTTGACCCATGGGAATGTGAGTCAGGCGTCAAAACTGGCAGGAAAATACCGGGCCGATTTTTATAATTTAATGAATAAGTATGACCTGGAACCTGATAATTTCAGATAACTGATTGCTTGTTCGTAAGGTGTTTTTTAAAATTGGTTGTTCTTAAGATAAGTTTTATTAAATTAAGTGCCAGGTTATAAAAGCTTCCGGCATGGGGCTTGAGCCAAAAGCCGGTTGAATCTGCGGCTTTTGGCTATGTACTGATAAAATCGGTGAAATTGAGAAGTACCAGAAGCGTGCTTATTTCTTTTCTTGATTATTTATCAGCTTCAGGGGTTTCGTCGGCAGGATTATCGTCTGCTGGAGTGTCTACTGGAGCTTGTTCTGTTTGCGTGTCTGTCGATGGTGTCACAGTTTTTTCAGCAAAAGCAATGCCGCTTAAAAGAAAAAAACCGATTGCAGAAGCCGCGATAATTTTTTTAATCATTAGTCATCTCCTTAAACTTTAGGCCACCTTTAAAAAACTGCCTTTTCGCCAGATTACGGTGTTGCTGCAAAAATAAAAACTGTTCACATACCCAATGTATGCTGCGCTTTTTGATTTTCACGATCCTTCTCCTCAGGCAAAAATTCTAATTTTTCAAGGCACCCTTTATGTAATAAAAGTTAAAAGTTAATAATAATAAAATATTTTTAATTTTAACAAGTTAAAATGGAATATGCAAATTAAATGCCAGGAATAAAAATATTTTTTTCAAGTGGAGGCTTGTTTAAAGGCTATGATACGCTATCATAAGGTTTTGAAGGATACCAATGGAGACTATTTATGTAAAAATTCATTTAAGTTGTCGGCAAATTTTTTTACAAGAATTGTTGCTGGTGAAGTAAAAAGCATTCGTATATATTTATATTAAGGCAAATACTTTTAATATTATTTATTAAAATCAGCATGATAGGATGAGTGTATGGTATTTCATCCATGCTGTTATTTTGAAACATAGGGTGGAGGTCTAACTTTGGCCATCAAATGTCTTTAGTTGAACTATGATGAGATTTAAAAAGTCTGGTTGTTTGAGCGCAGCGAGTTTTAGACAGTTTTTAATTTTCTTCCCTGTCTTTTACCAAAAACAGTTGAATATATTTTGGATCAAAGTCTTTTGTTGAAACTGTTCCCATATTGTTTTCTATTTCAATAAAAATGTTTTCAAAAATTTCTCCTGCTTTTGCCGAGATGTCATAGGGGTCTTTTCCTGTGGTTTTTGAAATCCAGGATAGAAAGGCTTGTTTTGCGGAATTTTTGATTTTTTGAGGTTTACTTGCATGGGTTCTGTTGGTTTCCCATAGGCTTTTTGTAAAAAATATTAAATCTTCAATATCAAGAAGGGGCTCTGTTTTATCTGGCAAATCAAGGAAAGATTTTGCCCAGAGGGTGAGAATGAAATTTTTATAAGTAAATAATTTATCTGTGAAGGGGGGGTCGATGTTCATTAATGACAAAAGGCTGTCAATCTCGATAATCTGGTTTAGTCCTTTTGCTGTCTGTTTTATATCCTCACTCAATGCAAATTCTCTGTAAAGTGTTCCTGTTTTATAATTATCAAAATAAAAAGGTTTTTTTAAAAAAAGGCCGCCAAGGATGCCCATCCAGGTTTCATCCCAAAAAGATAATGAAAGTCCGTTTTTTACAAACCAGCTCTTTTGGCGCCATTTGTCGGCTTTCCATTTTAGGTTAATTGCCAGTCCATACCCTATTCTGAAAATTTCTGTAAGAGTGTAGTTCTGCAGCAATGCCGCAGCAAGCTCCCTGTTTTTTTTTACATCCTTTTTTGTTAAATACTCAAGGCCTATATTTATATAGCCGCATCCTTTTTTAATAACATCCCGCAATCCCTTACGGTTTTCTATCAGTTTTTGATCAGCAGAGATTATTAGATTTGCAATGCTGGCAAATTCAGAGCAGATCTGGTTTATAGCATCCTCTTCTTTAATTGTTTTTAAAGAGTCGGTGAAAAGATTCTCTTCATCCATAAATTGTATCGGATAAATGGGGACAGGAAGATTAAGATGTGTGGGGGTCTTTGAAACATGTTTTTTTAAATGCTTGTTAAGCTGCTTAACAGTTAAGGGCTTGTAAATTCCCACTGCCTCTTCAAATGGAATAAATCCTCTTTCAGCCAGGCGTACATTACGGAGCCTGTAGGCTTCCTCTTCAATTTCAGGAGAAATGACAGATGCTGATTCCAGAAGGATATTCTGATATGTTATATGATCATAAGCTGCCAGTTGCTGTAATAATTTATAGAAAAATTCCCAACGTTTTTCTATAAAAGAATCACCCGGTTCCCCCTCGGAGTCTTTGTTCTCAAATAAATTTTGTGGTTCAAATCGGGTGTTAAAATCATTAATATTTTCCATTACCCTAATATAAAAGAGATCATCAAGTGTGAATAAGTCAGGGCCGAGCTCAGAGGGATCTTCATCATGTTTTCTTATTTTAACTTCAACACTTTTGAATAAAAAAAGTTCAAAAAAATCAGTTTTTTCAGTTACAAACATCTTTATGCAGCGCTGGGCATCAGCAGCGAGGAAGAGATCCATCCAGATTGCAACAGATGTAATATCGACCCTGTCCCTGTTCCAGATTTCAAAGTCAAGGAGAGACTCCCATTGGCGGTCAGAGGCAAGGGCAAGGAGGGAAATAGAGTCCTCCGTACCTATATCCTTGATAAGGAAATAAAAATCATCATCATTAAATGAATGTACCACCGCTGCGGGATGTTCTGCATCCATTATGGCATCTAGAGCGTTTTCAGGGGGGAGGGAGAGAATCTTTTCCCTTTTCCTGCGCAGCATCCGGCTGCGTTCAACTATTTTTCCCTGGGAAACAGAGTTGTTGTCCATATTTGTTTTTGTTTTTCCGTTACAGGTTTGATCTTTGGTAGTGATGATTGAGTAAAAGTCTATATAGATTGTCAGATAATTCATTTCACAAGGCCAGAGAGAGGAAGGCGTATTATAATACTCCGACGACCGATAACGCAGTGAAATTATTTATGTGACGATCTATAGTTTTATTTTTAAAGGTCAAAAGGGGACACAACAGAGCCATGTTTGGATTTCAGCTCAAGGAGTTCTTTTTTTTGAATTTCCACGATTTCAAAAAACCTGGATGGAATATTTTTTTCCTTTCCATAGGCTTTTAGTTGAAGATCTATCCTTTTGATAATATTTTCCGTGTATAGTGAAAATTGTTTTAAATATAGACTTTTTGTGTATTCTTTTTCAATCAGTTCCTTGAAGAGATTCTTTAAATCTTCATATATGGGGATGCCTCCTATGGGAGTATCGATTAGTTTTATTTCGCCATGGACGAGCTTTGCAAGCCATGCAAGCCAGACCTTTACATCCTTTTTTTCCCCTAGAAGTTTTTTTGTAGTTCCTCCTCTGGATTCGTGGGTTAAAAAATAATTTAACCCTGCCATAATCGGCCTTTTTTCCTCTGTTATTTTTTCATGGCCGAAAAATTTAAACTGTGCATCCATGTAATCCCCAAGGGAGCCTGGAATAAAAGGTGCGTTGGCCCATGGTGCCCGTTTAACTCCTGTTGCGCCGACTTCGGTTGCGGTGGCCGCAGATACTATTGATGCGCCAATGACAACACCATGCTCGGGGGTTGGAGCAACCCAGATCGGCGGCATTGTGTCACTATCCCTGCCGCTGTAAGTAATAACACCTATTTCAACTCCGTCCGGGGATTCTGCAATGCTGGAATAATTTTGCAAAGCACTTGCTGAAATGGTACATCTGGCGTTGGGATGAGAAACCGGAACAGGTTTGCCGTTCTTATCCGTCATCCCTGTCTTCCATTCACCTTGAAAATTTATCCCTTTTTTGGGGGGATTTTCTTCACTCCCTCTCCAGTGGGGTATAGCATTTTCATCGATCAGAACATTTGACCATATTACTTCAGCCCCGGGTTCCCGAAGAAGTTTCATTAGAATCGGATCACCCTCCTGATTAACATCTTCGAGTATGCCGAAGATTCCGCATTCTGGATTTACAGCCCTTATACTTCCATCTTCAGAACGCCACATCTGGGCAAGGTCATCACCGACAAAACAATCTCCCACCATCGCTGTGGTTGTTTTGCCGCATCCGCTGGGAGCGGCACCGGCAAACCATGTGATACGGTCGTTGGGCATGTTGATGCCGGTAATAAACATGTGCTCGGATAATTCATCCCCTTTGTTTAAGTAGACGGCTTTATCCACGGCGAATCTGTGATTCCCTTTTTTAAGAAGTAGGGTATTCCCCGCATATGTGCAATTGAAGCTATAGGTTGTCCAGCACTTTCGATCCATGAATACTCTTGCGTTGGGTAAATCCTCCGGTCTGTTTAAGCCTTCGCTGTGAATATTGGTGAAAAAGTGACCCGCTCTGTCAATTTCTTTTTCAAAATCGGCAAAGGCATTTCTATAAAGAATTTCGGCACTATGAAACACATAGGCAGAACTTGTTATTTCCATGGCAGGGTTAGAAACGGGTGCGCCGACAGGCCCCCGGATATAAAAGCCTATGAGCATGGTTTTCCCACGCATAATATCGGTCATTTTATCCTTTACCTCAGCAAGAGCATGGGGTCTGTCTATTCTGTTGGCAAGAGAATTTATATTTTCATCAGAATCTGCAATATAAAAAGTTCTGTCTATGATTCTTCCCTGCTCATCCTTAAGGTCAAAATGGATAGTATGCTGGTTCATGGCAAGGTTTGCCTCTTCTTTGTTGTCCAGGCTTAAGCTTCTGATAAAAGCAGCGTCTTTTTCAGAACCGCTGTTAACAAAAATTTTGTCAGGATTACAAACTATAATTGCATTTGCTATTTTTATTAAAACCTCAGGATTTTTGATCTGCTCTATTTTTAAAAAATTATCATTATCCATATGAAGTTTTATAATAGCATTTGCATCTTCTATAGAATCAATTCCCCCTGCTTTTTGAATAATATCTATCCCATCTTTTCCCAAAATCATATACTTGCTCCTTTTGAGTCCATATGCTTTAAGATAATGATTTTGAAAGGGCTGTACGTTGACGGTCAATACCGCACCCAAAATTTTTATCTTAAAGCATATATGGCTGGTATCTACACCCTTGCCGTTATATAGACCGTCACATAAATAATTTCACTCCGTTATCGGTGGCCTGCGTATTACAGCATTCCTCCCTCTATCCTCGTGAAATTTATTATGTGACAATTTATAGCTGAATAGTTACGAAAAAGTTTTGAAAATAATATCATCCAGTTTACGTTTTGGCACATGGTGAAGGCCGGTATCATCTCTCCAGTACCTGATATTTCCATCGGCATCCACAGTCTCTAAGACAATTTTTTCTTTTGGTTCACCAATTGCGAGAACAAGAAGTATTTCCTGATGGGGAGGCAGCTGTAAAAAAGTACGCAGCTTATCTCTATTAATAGCCCCTATCATGCATCCTGCCAGGCCTTTTTCCCTTGCTCCCAAAAGTATGCTTTGGCTCGCTATTCCATGATCGGACCAAAAGTCTGATGCTACGCTGGTATCGCCTAAAATTATTATGTAGGCAGGGGGCCTTTCACCTTCTGGTGGGCCAGGCCAATCTTTAAGATATGCTGCCCAGGCAAGGCATGAAAATATTTTGTCGTTGGCAACCGGATCAGAAGATAAGATGTATTTTAAAGGCTGCCTGTTCGCTGCTGAAGCCGATAATCTGGCAAGATTTACAAGGTCCTTTAAAGTATCTTCAGAGACAGTTTTATCCTGAAAATATCGTCTGCAACTTCTATTTTGTGCAATCAAGTCCTTTAGCATTTTATTCACCTTTAGGTTGAAATTTTTCATCAACAGGGACATTTTGCTCAAGCCAGATTAAAATTTTGTCGAATTCGTTTTTTACCTCTTTAAGGGCTTTTCCCCTATGGCTTACGTTGCTTTTTTCATTTTGCAAAAGTTGTGCAAACGTTTTTTCCAGTGGGGGGTAATAAAAAAGAGGGTCATACCCAAAGCCGTTGGAACCAATGGTTTTTTTCATAATCAAACCTTCACAGCGTGCCTCATAGGTTAAAGCGGCGCCGCCGGGAACAGCAATGGATATTACACATTCAAATGCTGCTTTTCTGTTTGTTGTCCCTTCCATCTTTTTTAGCAGTTTTTTACAGTTTTGTGCATCTGTGGCATCTTCCCCTGCAAAGCGTGCAGAAAATACGCCGGGAGCTCCGTCAAGGGCATCCACAAGAAGGCCTGAATCATCGGCTAACGCCGGAATCCCAAGTATTCTGGCCGTTTGACTTGCTTTTTTATAGGCATTGTCATCAAATGTTGTCCCATCCTCTTTTACCTCAGGTATGGGGCCAAAATCGGCAAGGCTTTTTAGATTAACTGGAAAACCTTTTAAAAGCTGTTTTATCTCAGCCAGCTTTCCTTTATTTCGTGTCGCAATAACCATGGTGATATTATTTTTCATTAATCCCCCAATATAGATGTTCATATAAATAATTTCAGAGCTTGGTCGAATTTCAGCATAGCTCAGTTTCACCATCAGGCTTTATGGAATTTGTTATCTGAACATCTATAGTTCAAAGAATCCGGTAATTATAAAGGAAGCATTATTTCTTGTAAATACTTTTTCTATAATTATTCCCATTAAAGGAGAGTATTTTGTTCTATTTTTTGAAAGTTTGTGGGTAAATCATCAGTAATATCCGGTTAGAAAGTTGCGAGGAAGAAAATATTTAGAAGTTTAGGAACGGAGATGAAATAAGTTGAGCAGAAATAGCGCAGGATTTTGGCCCATATACAAGGCGCATTAAAGGTTGCATACTATACATTCGGCCTTTGATGCAACGAAGTAGATGGACCAAAAGACAAGCTATTTCGTTCAACTTATAAAATTTTCGGTCCTTAATTGTTAAAAAGACATTTTTTTCATGCCGACCCTCTTTTTAATTTGATTTGAACTACTTCCCCATGGGTGTTAAATCGGACAGGAATTCCTGACACCCCTACGCCTGAACTGGTATATCCAGTCATCCCATGGTAGTCCCAAATTCCATCGCAAAATTTTCTTGGTGCTTTTGTATGTGTGAAAACAGGCCCAATTCCTTTGATCTGGATCTGACCGGCATGGGTGTGTCCGCACAGATAGAAATCAGAGCCGAATTTTTGCGCCTCTTTATAAAGGACAGGGGTGTGGGCTGTAAAGATTATGAAATCCTTTTTTAAAACTTGATGAAAAGCGCTGTGCAAATCGTGACACTTATAATAATGGGGGTCATCGACTCCCACAAGCCGGATACGGGAGCCTGTTTTTTTAATTGAAACAGATTCATTTAACAAAACGGATATCCCATTTTTTTCGAGCGCTGGAATCATTTCAATGCAATCATGATTCCCCAGTACAGCATATATACCATCTTTTGCTTTAATTGTTTTTGCAATATTTCCCATTGTGGAAACTATATCCTCATAGGGCCCGTGCATGCTTGCCCTGTAATCTCCACCCAAGATACAAAGATCAACCGAAACAGAACTGACTATATCAATAATTAGTTCAGGCAAATCTTTTAATGCGTCTAAATGAAGATCTGAGAGAAAGAGAATGGAATAATCATTAAAATCCTCGGGCAAATCTGAAAAATAGAACGTCCTGTGTACAAATTTGATGTTAAGCGCATTTTTAACTCCCTTTTTATAAAGACCTAAAATTTTAAAAACTGTTTTCATAAAAAAGTGATAATAAAATGCATCTTCAAAATTTATAAAATGGTGCAGCGGATTTGTTGTAATTTTACAAGATTTTATTTCTCTAAGCTGTGTTATTAAGGAATTTTTTCTGTTATACTTTTTTTTTTGGGTTTTCGATTTTTTGTGTAAATTTATTTTTAAAAACCATGATCCAGTATAGGCGAAAATGCAAAATAATATTAAAAGGAGGAAAAAGCTTGATTTTCCAATGGAAAATTCATGGTAAAAGTAAATAATAGGGAGGAACC
>Ga0190313_1000579_pt1 | contig 21532 bp, 36 predicted proteins | sample 4870071011_MG_FD_169989 | JGI IMG/M metagenome (GOLD analysis project Ga0190313, IMG submission 169989) | Hydrothermal vent sediment bacterial communities from Southern Trench, Guaymas Basin, Mexico - 4870-07-10-11_MG | ecosystem: Environmental > Aquatic > Marine > Hydrothermal vents > Sediment ...
GGTAGAGCGCCAGCCTTGTAAGCTGGTGGTCGCGGGTTCAAATCCCGCCGGCGGCTCCATTAGGGGCCGTAGTTTAGCCTGGGAGAATGCGCGGCTTGGGCCCGCACTCCTCCATCCTTTCTCCTTTCCTTCTTGGTCATATGAGGTCAATAGTGATGGTCATATAAACCATATACCCCTCAGTCATATAAACCATGGAGTTGTTGGTCATATAAACCTGCTAAACATAGAGGTTCCCCTGTCCGAGGAGCTTCTTAATAAGTTTAGGGAATGGTACAGCACCAGGGTTAAAGGCAAGAACACTGTAGGGTATAATCTAAGGTACATCAGGTGGTTTGGCCACCTTCTAAACTCAGACAAGCTAACTTTCATGAAAACTCTAAGCGAAGACTCTAGAAGACCATACATACTAGATGCTTTAAGCAACTACACCAGGTTCCTAGACGACTACTTCAACACAGACATTTACCATAGAAAATTCGAATACCTGAAACGGGGACTAAGAAGATCCAAGGAGAGAAAAGAACATTTCACAGGAGTAGCCCCCACACTAAGCGACCTAGAAGCATTCTACCATGCACTAGTAGAATACGGGTACTCAGCAGCAATAGACCTTTTCAGGATCGCACTGTTTTCAGGCTGCAGGCCTCCAGGAGAAGCAAGGCTAATAGTGAGGAAAATAGGTGAAAACAAGTACTTCACAGTAAACAAGGTAGCAGTAGTCCACGTATGGAAAATAACTAACGTGAAAAACCTGTACATAAGCCTAATACCCGTGGAACTCCTGAACAAGCTGAAGCAGCGGAAAGGCCTAGGAAGAACATTCAAAGTCAAGCAAGCATGGAACTATGCGAGACAGAAAACAGGCCTAAAAACACTAATACCATACGATCTAAGAGACTTCTACGCAACATGGCTAAGAGCAAACGGAATAGGAAGAGACGAAGTAAACCTCCTACAGGGAAGACTGCCAAGCAAAAAAGTACTAGAAGAACACTACCTAGACCTAAAAACACCAACAAGCCCCTACATCCAAACACTAACATCAAAATACAGAGTAGCCATAGAACCACTAATACCGAAATTCCTCTAAGGTGTCAATAATGTATTCTAAAGGCATTCTTGAACTAGCTTACAGGTTAAGGGAGGTTTTGAAGTCAGATAAGCCACTGTATGAAAGAGCATGGGAAATATATGTCAGCTACATTATGGCTAACGGTAGCAAATACGGTGCTCTAACCGAGATCGCGAAAACACTTTACCCTGAAGTATTCAGTGTTAATAAGTTCAAAGCTGTTAACAGGGCTGCCAGGCTAATAAACTACAAGGTGAAGAAGCTGCTTTCTACAAGTTATGATTCTACAAGTTCTACAGAGGACAATGAATTCTTCTACAACTCATCTGAAGCAGAACTTCTAGTAAAGAACAGCATTTATCCTGGCCTAGCTGGTAAGCTTTCTAGCAAAAGCGGAAACCTAAGAGCACTAGCCGAAATACTGAAAATAACCTTTGCTGCACTCAAAGAATTCGGTCTCAAAGGAAAACTACTGTACCATGCTCAGTCAATAGCTGAAGCAATAATTAAAGAAAAAGGACCAGAACTTGTTCTACAGTATCCGTTTAAAACATGGTTTAAAGGAAACTATGTTAAAACAAGTAAATACCATGCAGCTTTCATCTATGCTGCATGCTTAAACGCAATAAGAAGGACTCTTAAAACAAACCATAATAACCCTCCAAGGCTCAAAGCCGTTATTGAAGCTTTAACAGGAATAAGAGAAAAAGAACTCAACGAAGCTCTCAGAGAAATAGCCTCCTTAGTAATCGATCTTTTAGCTTAATCTTCTAAGGGTAGAAAATGAAGCTTAAGCTTTTTCTCAAAATTGCTTCAGGTATCCTAGCTTTCTCAGCTCTCCTAGATTACCTACTATGGTTCACAATTAGATTTCATGTGCCCTCATGGACTATTGCTACACTGTCTCTATGTTTAGCTGTAATCCTCTTGGTGTTGTCTAGGTTTTTACCTTCTTTAAAGGTGTTAGGTAGCAGAAGGCTCAGAATTCTACCTAACACCTAATCGTATTTTCGCTTCTCCATGATGGGGGAAGTGAAGATGAAGAACACGGTAGCTTACATTATAATTACGGTTTTAGCATTGTCTCTAATAGCAATAACACCTGCAGCCCACGTAGTTAAAGCTGAAGCTACAGGGTATCTGGCAATAAAGGACTACTTGGGGAAAACATGGACCATAAACGATGTAAACAAAATAATAAGCACAACAGTAAATACGCCTGAAGGTCCAAAGAGCTTAGCAGACTATTTCTGGGTAGTGGTAGACGATGATCCTCAGAATAAGAAGTATAATTTAAGAGACTTCACAGTAAGTCCTTTGGACAATGTAACTGCTGTTCTACCTTTACCTGAAGGAGACCACTATGTTGACATTTACTGGTTCGGCTTCCATCAGAGACAGCTAGTGAACATTGTGAACAGCACACACTATGTTCTTAACCTTGAAACAGCCCCTACTTTGCCTCTTAAAAGCTATGGTGAGCCTCCAGAAAGTGCGGAATGGAGTCTAACTTCACATCCCGAGGGCGTGAAAATACAGAGGAAGGATGGTAAAGCCTACGTGCAGTTCGTATATAACCAAAGCTACATTGAAGTCTACTGGTACGATGAAAACACAGGGGACAACTACTACCCAATAGACGTTATAATAGATAGCAGCTATAATTGGAAATTCCATCTAACAGACCCTGCTCAAACATATAGTGATGAAGAAACGGGAACGTTCTTTGGAATATCATATACTGTGGCGAAAATATATGAGGAGGTTAAATGGGAGCAAATAGGCGAAGTACTCCACGTAACGTATTTAGTGAGTTTCGGAGAAAACACATACGCTTACGAAGCAGCTAGAAAAGCTTTTGAGGCAGCTAACGACTGGTTCAGAGGAGCATATTGGACATGGGTTAGTCCCGCAGCAGGTATAATTTCAAACGTTAAAGGCTACATAGAGGCTCTCCAAGGTGTTGTGTATAATGCTTTAGCTAAGGTTTGGGTGCCGAATGACAAAGACTATTTAATAATTTACGATGTTTTCGCTACGCCAACACAGATTATTGTGACTGCTCACGCCTACTATAAGGACCCTGGCTCAGGTAACTTGGTGGCTAAGCCTATTACATCCACTAACTGCCTCACAATAGGCAATAGGTTAGTGTTTTCTAAAACTCTACATGGCGGTTACATGTTTTTCTACAGAAACACTGAAGGTGTAGTTTATAGTTTAAACACAAAGCACCGCGTAAGGGCAGTGTTTACGAACAACTGGTACAATTATACTGTTGAGTATACGGAGGAACAAGTATCGTCAGAATATTACTTATATACTAAGTGGCTCAAGATTCCTGGAGGAAACTATATAGTTTTTAGTTTAGATGATATGAGCCTATATTATGTTGAAATATGGTTTAAAGCATACATGCATGCGGAAGAACATGACTCTAATTATGTTAGAGTCGAATATGGAACTTATGTTAAACTGTACATAGCATTTGAAGACATAGACAAAGCCAACATGTTTGAAACCAACCTACAGAACTACGGTATCTCATACAGCAGAGACGGTAGTACTTTCCAGTTTACCTTGTACTCTAAAAGCGGAGATTCAGGTAACAGTATTAGCTATACAGCAATATACATTAGCGGGTCAACGTTACGCCAAATACTTGACCTTATTCCAGCGCAGAGCGTAGGCAATATAATAGTGCACGTTAAAGCCTATGCATACGTGTATGGTGGCAATACTGCCAGTAGAACGAGCGAAGTAAAGGACATATTTCTACAAATAGAAGTTAAACCCAAAATTACTCCGCCGCAAATAAGCTTGCTGGCGGACGGCTACTATACAGTAAACAATGCTTTCGCGGTGCAGGTTTTCACAGATAACTATGAATACTCAGGTACAGCATATGTTCTAAGCTACTACATTTTAGATAATGAGCCTCCTCCAAGCTACATTATTAGAGATGTTTGGTATGATGTTGAAAACGACGTAGCCCACATAGTGTTCACCATAATACCTACTGATATTTATGGGCAAGACGTAGTAATAATGACCAACCAGTTCGATAGTTCAACAAACATTACAACATGGATTTTCCAAGTTAAGCCAACTGTCAGGACAATAAACGAAGTAACTTTTGCCATGGTGGACTACAGTAAGCTAGCGTTTCTTAACCTAGCACCTGAATCTATTGAGCCAATGTTTGTGCCGCCACCTTATCCTGGATACGGTACTCCAACGAGGGACTGGGCTAATATTGAAACGACATCATTTGACTTCAACGTTACTAGAGGGGATAGGCTATTTTACTTCGATAATTCAACGTATAAGTGGGTTGAAGTAAGGGTTTACAGTGTAAGCGGAACCCAAGACTATGAGGTTAAAAGGCTAAGCGACAACGTAACAGTTGAGGTTCTCGAAGTAAACACCATAAGCGACTACTACTACAAGTGGAATTCTACATCGTTCAGCTACACTGGCTGGCTATACAACGATAATGGAACATTGGTTTTCATAGTAGACTCAGCTAAGTGGAGCTACACTCCCGAAGAAATAGCTGCAATACTTGAGAAAATAGATATTCAAGGGCTTTTCGACCAGTGGACTCAAACATGGAATGAAATAGCTCAGCAGCTAGGCTTAATAGCCTCAGCTATAGGTAAAGGCGGAGGAACAAGCATTCCATGGACCTGGCTGCTTATTGGTGGAGGCCTAGTAATCGCGCTGCTCATCATAATTGCAGCCAGCAAGCCTGGCGTTAACGTTGTTTTGTCTCCTAGAGGTTTTCGCTATTCTAAGGTAGGGGGAAAGTAAAGATGCAGGTTTTAAGCTTAAAAAGGAAAGCAGCCTTAGCAGCAATAACAATATTAGCGCTAATAATAGTGGCAGCTCCTGTTGCAGCTCAAACAAGCGTTACAATAAAAGTGCTTAAGGACGGGGATCCTGTAAGCGGGGTTCTGGTTGAAGTATACGATAGCGATGGAACACTGGTTGCTTCAGGAACAACAGACTCTAACGGTACGGTAACGGTAAGTTTAGCGGATGGCTCATATAAAGCATACGTGTACTATAAGGGAAAAGTTTATGCTAAGAGCTTTAAGGTGCCAGATGATACCACGGTTAAGATTGAGCTTAGCACATGGGGTTTCGCAGCACTATACGCTAACATAATGTGGCTCCTCATAGGTGCAGGAGCAATGTTCGTAATACTTCTGCTAATAGGCGCTTTTGGAGGGAAGAAAGGCCTCATAAGGCTTGGCCAAACATCTCCAGCAATAGTGGCCTGGCTGATCTTAATTGGAGGCATTATGGCGTTTACAGGTATTTTAGTGCAAGAAGGCTACATAACAGCAAACCAAGCAGTACTCTTTGGCGTAGCAGCAGTATTCCTAGGACTAATACTACCATTCATAATGGGTAAAATCAAGAGAAGTAAATAAAAAGAACAAAAACTTAAAGCCCAATTAAAAGCCTTTTTTCTCCTTCTCATTCTTGGCATTTTGTTCTCTTATTCCATAACTAAAAGGTGTTAGGTAGCGAAGAGTTTAGGGCTCTACCTAACACTTTCGCTTATTCTACATGGGGGTACTCCCAAGTGCCTTACGATAAAGAGAAGTACACTAAGGCATGGGTTTTGAAAAGCGTTTACGATGAGCTTAAGGAGCTTGGTGAAACATATCAGCTAGGGATAGCTGAGGTTATCAGGATTCTCATAGAGGAACTTGAAAGACTATACGGAGGCAAGGATGGACTATCGTTAATTATTAAGAGGAGGTTTGAGGAGGCGAAAAAGTGATGGATTTCTGGCAATCCTTTATTGCTGCGGCATTGTATGTTTATGGTTCTATATTGTTTCTCATAGGATTACATGAGGCATGTCATATTGTTGCCGCTAGAGCCTTAGGTTTTGAAATTGAGAACATACATGTTTCTCCTGAAAGAATAGCTGTTGAAGTGGAAGCCGACGAAGACAGGTGTAAAGCGGTAATATTTCTTGTAGCACCGCAGATGCTAACATTAATCTTCTACATTTTATATGTTGCTTTTTCAAACATGCTTTTCCTAGGCTTCGTACTTGTAAATATTCTCTTCTCGATCGAAGACTTTAAGAACCTAGTTAAGGTGCTGTAGCATGCTGGCTCCAGGTAGGTTTTGGTTTAAAAGCTGGAGAGAGGTCCTTAGCTTCATAGCATATCCTAGTTTACCTGAGAGAATAGTTTATGTTTGCGGAGACAATGCTGTAGAACACTACTACTATTTTGCTGAAGGATCCAGTGAAAACGAAATCTACGTAGGGCATGGTGAAAAAGTAGCACCTATAGCTCTAAACCCTAGATGTGAAAGAGATGGAACTGCAGGGCCAAGAGTTATTCACAACATCGGGGGCAGCATTTGGAACTACATTAAAATGGATATGCCCTTTAACCTTCCAGGAATAAGAGGAGCTGTAACATGGTGGCTTGTAATATGGGTCTTAATATTCTATTTGTGCATTTACATTCCAGGAATATTCTTAGTGTTTTCACCACCCTACGAGGAAATAGTGCTTAACGGGGTAACATACAAGCTCATACCTTTAGAGTGGAGCCCTGATCCCGTAAAATTGGCTTTATGGATTGTTGCTTTCGGCTATGCTTTCGGATACATAGTCTATAATTTATTTAGATTCAAAGATTACATAGTTGCTTCAGTAGTGCTTATCGAGCTGCCTCATAGAATTGGAGGAACAGCATTTACTATTCCTGCGCCTGTAGGATCAAACATAACGGTTTCTGAGTTCCTAAGGAAACTAGGTAAAAGAGGCCCAATAGAGTTTGTTTCAGAATCCATAGAGCAACTGGCTGCTACATTAAATAGCTTAGTTAATGAGAATAGAGCATTACGTAAACAAGCATTAGACACCATAGACAGTCTTAAAAGGGTTAAAGACATTAACAGGTTGGAGACCAAGTACACTGCTGCTCAAGAGCTTAAAGCCACTATTTCTGCTAGACCATTAATCCTCATAGGCATTTTCGTTTTAGGAGCAATAATAGGGGCTGCCATAGGCTACTTCATAGGGTTAAACTATGAAATAGAGGCTTCAATGGAGGCTGCTAAAGAAGTAGCTGCAGGGATAATACTATGGAGTATTCATCTATAGCTTTCCTGGCACTAGTTACCTTCAGTATTCTTGCAGCATTCTTTCTAACATTAAAACATACTGGCAAAATCAAGTACGCTATTTTAGCAGTGCTTTTCCTTGTAAAATTCATAGCAATATTTGGGTATTTGTATGGAGTAGATAGGCCTCTTTTCACACTGGCTTTAATTCATAGAAAATACAACATAAAGATCTTAGAGTTAGGATTCACAGTTAACTTAATGGTTTTTCTAAGCAGCCTTATTTTCACCGCATACGTTCTCTTAGCTCCTAAACTATACCATAGCTTACCTTACAATATTAGAGACATTATTGTACCTAAATGGATCAGAGAGTAAGCGGTTCGCTTAGTATACATGGGGGTACTCCCATGTCTCTCAGCAGAGATGTTGAGTTAGAAGAACTACATGGCGTAGTTAAGGTTCTCGTTCTAGCTGCGCGTAAGGATAAGAAAATGATCAAACAAGACTCTGCAATAGCTTTAGGCGAAGAAGTAGCAGCATTCATACCTCACATAGCTCCTTCAAGAGGAGACTTCAGAAGGTTCCTACTAAGAAACGAAATAGAAGCAGAAAGCCTGAGGCTTGCTCTGAAAGGATACAAGGTTAAACTAGCATTAACAGTGGGAGCAAGAGCACTAATAATGGACATGCTAATTACGGATAAATTTACATCATTGCAAATTCCCGAAAGACTACCCACATTATTTATTGAAAGATTTGGTAAAGGTAGGTAAACATGCTCAGTATTCTTCAGTCAAGAAGCGTTGAAGTAAGGAAAATAAGTAGGCTTGAAAGATACTTTGTTCCCCCTAGAAGCCCTGAAGAATTTAAAGTATGTAGGCTAAGGCCCTTCACTCTAGTAGGGTTCATGGAAATGGGTAAAACGACAACGGAGCTTAAGCTAATGAAGGACATAGGTGAAGTGCTTTATGAAAAATATAAGCTTGAACCATTAAATATTGTTTCAAAAAACATTATTGACGCGCTGAAGTGGCTTGACGATAATAAAGACCTTCTAAGAGACCTACACTATGTTAACCTCTTCGTAGATGACGTATTGTTCTCAGGTATGAGCACTGAAAGAACAAAGAACAAGAGATTAGCTGAGAAAATATATGCAAACATAAGACATGAACTAGAGAAAAGAGGCTTCCACGGAGTTTTAAGGCTAAGCTTCGCAGGCCAGAGATGGAGGCTTATACCTCCGTTTTTCAGGAACTCACCCTATGTTGACTTCAAAGACGTAATAACCCATGATAGAGAAGAGAAATGGTGGATTTCACGAATGGTAGGCAAAGACTACTACGAGTTCCTGAAGTTTATAAGTAAGAGAGCTTTTGACCAATGGGATGATGAAGTAAAGCGATACAGCGTAGCCAGGCACTTCACAGATGGACCATTCATACTCGATATAGAGAAGCCTGAAAGACCCAAAGAAATATTCGAGGTTCCACTAGGTTACTCCGACGTTGAAATAGACGTTAACGATGTGCTTTCAGGCGGTAAGAAAAAGTATAGGAGAGACGAGCTACTCTTAGCAGCTATCATTACAGCTAAAAAGATAGATCCTAAACTAGGCTGGAAACGTTTAGCAGCTCTAATGAGGGAACAAGGGTTCCAATTCGACGACCATGTATTCTTCGATATCTACAAGAAAGCGGTAAAGGTGTTAGAGAAAACATCTTAAATTCGAAAACACCATGGGGGTACTCCCATGTAAACACACCACATTCACATTACGAGGTAATAAACTATGATAGGGGAAATAATTAATATCATAAACGCCTATGGAGGCTTTATAGGATTAGCAGCCATAGCCTTATCCATTACATCAATATCTATTGCCTTTAAAAGAAAGAGCAAAATAGACTCCAAACTAGTCAGCGAAGTAGCTAGGTTAAAGATGGATTTAGAAAAACAGCTTAACATGGTTAAGCAGCTAACCAAAACAGCTACATTAAAACCTGAACCAACGCTAAACTACGAAGACACTACTATGAAGTGTCCTAAACACGGAAACGTAAAAGCAATAGTGCTACCAGACTCAACAGTCCTATGCCCCCACGGACACAGGCTCTGGCCTCCTGAGGAAAAATTTGAGAAAGTCAGCAGCTTAAACATAGATATTAAGGAAAATATTTTAGAAGCAAAATACCATGATCTGCAAAGCCAAATAGATGAGATTAAGGAGAAGCTTCAGGAACTTGAAGAGCAAAGCATAGCTGGAACAGTTATCGCTAAAGAGAAAAGATCTAGGAGGAAAACGGCTGAAGAACTTGAAGAGGAATTTGAGGAGGAATAGTTTCGCTTTCTAAATAGCGGAGAAGAGAAATGAGAGAAAACACTAACCCTATAGTGTTTTTCATAATTTTCGTTTTACTTATGATAAAAACGCTTATAGTAGCTGCAGTTAGAGGATGGAGCCTCACAGCACAGGAGGCAGCCGCTTTAGCAGCAATAGACATAGTGTTCATGCTGCTAATAGCTGCGGTCCTTAGCAAAACACATGCAGTATCAAACCTAGACTCAGACTAGCAGCAGCTCTTTTCCAGCAGTTTTTCTTGAGAGAAACATATTGTTTTCGAAAATACCTTAGCTGCGCTTCTTTTTCGCTTTTCTAAAACAGGGGCAGCTATGTGTAAGATTAAAGCCAGGATTAAGAGGAAAGAAGTTGTTCTTCAAACAATGGGTTACAGGGGGAGGAAAGAAGCTAGAAGCGACTTCGGAGACGTTAAGCAGTGCAAGAGCTTCATAGTTTACAAGGTTGACGCTGAGAGGTTAGGGCTAAGGGTTGGGCAAACCGTTACGGTAACTATTGCAGGCCGCAGGCTGAAATGCAAGGTTAAAAAGTGGAGCAGAGGATCCAGGCTGCTACTGCCCAGCAAAGAATATCCTCTCAAAGACATTACACGCAGGGAGTTCAGCAAAATACATGTTAAGGACTGATGAAAATGGCATGGTACATTGTCTACACTGGAAAACAAAAATACAGGGATGGAACGGTAAGGGAAAGAGTAAGAGTCAGGAAAATAAGAAACCTACCGAGAGGAGTCAAACCCAGAATAGTGAAGGTTCACAGGCAAGCAGGGGAAATATGGGTTACAATAGAATATGAGAAACCATGGAAAACAAGGGCAGGAACAAAGTACATGAGAAAAATAACAAGAGACATACACTTAGGAAAACCCTATGGAAGAAAAGTGAAAATACAGCTAACCCAGCACCCGCCAAAAGGACCAAAAATAGACAGGAAAAAGAGGAGAAAGAAACCATAATCCTTCGCTATAGTAAAACGGAGGTTTCGAAAAAATGGCCAGGAAAAGAAGGAAAAGAGGAAACCCGCTACCGTCTTCAGTAATGAAGAAAATATGGAGAAAATGCGGCTCACCAAGAAGTAATCCTAAATGCTGGAGCAGGGAAATGAAGAAAGCTCATAGGAGAAAATAGTCTAATAAACCATATAATTTATTTTTTATGTTTTTACGTGAAGTGTTTTCGATGCTATAACTTTTCCCTGGAACACTATGTTTACTTCAATAGTGCATCCTTTCACTATTTTCTCTGGAGGAACATCTATTGGGAAGTCGGTTACGCCCATTTTCTTAACAATAACGTTACTGTATGATTTACTTACATCCCCTGAAACAACAATATCCACAACATATGTTTCGTCAGGATCCCCTAGTATGCGAACATAAACCTTACCCTTACCCACATCGGTAGCAGCAACACCTAAAACATTAATCTTAGGAGAAGCAGAAGCAGCTTCGCCACCAGGAGAAAACAGGAAATAAGCAGCCAGAAACCCCAAAACAACAGCCAAAACAACTAAAACAGCAACCCCCTTACCCACAGCCAACACCAAGATATTTTAAAGCTCCAATAATATTTAGGTGTTAGGTAGCTGGGAGAGCAAAAATCCACCTAACACCCTTTTTGAGCTAAAAAACTTTCACCACGGTCTGCTTTTTAAGGCCTAGTATTACTTGTGAGTGATAGGTGTGAACGAAATTTATGTTAAAGGCTTTAGAGGACGCGTTCCTGGTAGTGTTGAACTTAATAGATGAACTAGAATGTAAATCAGAGGAATGCCAGAAGCTAAGAGACAAAATAAGACAATACTACACCTGGATCCTGGAGCGGAGAATAGACAAAATAAGGACGATGCTTGAGAATATGTCGTAAAGATATAAGGTAAAGAGTAAGGGTTTGTTAATTCTGCTCTTGCCTTCTTACATTTACTAATACTTGGGAGTGGATTACATAGATAGGTTCGCCGAATCTATTAGCTTTTTTTAATCTAAGAACTTTTAATGGTACAAGCTTTATTTCTATAATGTAGCCATCTTCCGTTTCATACCTTTGAATATTTTCCTTTACAACTTCAACTTCGTTAGGATAATTGAATTCGCATTCAATATCTTCTTTTGTTAGTGTAATAGGTTCCCTGCCTGGTTCTCTTAGAAGATCTTCTGGAACCTTAGCAGAAAAGACATTCGTGTAGTTTATGTCATATAGAGGGTACCCTAGTTTATCTACTCCTCTTTTAACTATTTTCCTAACAACTACACGCCCTCTTATGATAGTTCCATCTTTGAGTTTAAAGTAGGACCAGTTTTCGTTAATTATCTTAAAGTCTACATCTTCTTGAGGCATATTCAAGACATCACCCTAATTTAGCCTCTATTTCTAACTTACCTTGCTCATCTACGTGAAGAATCCACTTCTCAGTTTTCATTTTCTTCCAAGACCATACATCTTCTATTTTTCTTACACAAGGCTCAAGTTTCTTGGAGTCTATTTCAATCTTTAGCCTGATTTCTTTCTTGCTATAAGGGAATGGAATGTTTATGGTAAACCGTCCATGCATAGAAAATTACCTTTACTCGATTATTTCATATACCGCTATTTTTCTGTCTTCTTTGATTTCTATAATGAGTTTTTCGCCTAAATATTCTATAGCATACATTCCTGGTTCAGCATTTATATCTATTACCAATCTATTACCAATAACGCATACAGGAGGTGTTTTTATTTCCCTATCTACATTGGCACTGACATGTCTTCTTGATTTTTCAATATAGTAGGGTGAAATACTTAAGAATGCTGATTCTGGGAAAAGCTTAAACCTATTTACTACATCTGAAGGTGAAAGACTTGCATCCTCTGTTTTCATGAGCTTTTGATAAGAATCCATACTTATGATATTAAATGGCATTTCAGGCGTTACCTTGAAGAGTCTAACTTCTTGTTCTTGTTCGCCAGGTAAAGTAGTATCTCTGAAACGCATCTTTGAAGAAGCTTTACATATACTCATGTACTTACCCCCACACTCTAATTATGCACTTGTCCAATTTAAAATTTAAAATGTGTTACATTTGGCGCTATTTAAATATGTGTTTTGGTCAAAACTCTCTATAATTCTTGCATCTCCACGAATAGCCTTTACTATACGTTTATGACTTTTACTATTTTGAAGGTCTTCCATAAGCTATCTCCTAGTAATGTTCCCGTATAGTATGGGTCGAAGGGGTTTACGCCGAATTTCCAGGTTGCTTCTGCTGCATAGTATTTTTTACTTGGATTTGTAGCCGTGGTGAAGTAGAGTATTTTTGATCTACCGTATTTTCCAGGAAGCTTTGGTTCGAAGGGTAGGTGTATGCCTAGCATAACATGGTATCCTTCCTCGGTTTTAACCATGACAAGTACTGTGTCAACGCCTTTAGCTTCTAAAATGCTTGCAGCGAGAACAGCTAGGTTGTCGCAGTCTCCAGACCATTCTACAAGAGTTTCTACAGGGTATTTAGCATAGGTTGCTTTCCTATACACCATTTGATGAAGAAGCTGCAGGACGAACACAGCGTAAAGCTCAGGGTCGCCGTTTGCAAGACCCCATAGATCATTAGCTATTACCCTAACTACCTGGTTATCGGGCTCAACAAGGTTTTTAACATAGTTTATTCTCGTGCTTAAAGTCATAGGCTCATGCTTCTTATACAGCCTATAGTTAAAATACATTGAGGCGGGAATGGAAACCGCAGCAACATATTCCCTGCCTGAAGTAAAGTCTCTAATAATATATGTTCTGCTGAAAACAACCTCACCGAACTCTCTAGGAAAAGCAGGGGAAACAGTAACAGTTCTAGTAACGGTTTCCGTAAAAGTCTTAGTAACAACAACCTTCCTTTCCACAGTGAAAAGAGAAGAAACAAAGTCAAACCATGAAGGCTTCAAAACACCTAAACCGAAAAGCACAGTAAAAACACTTAAAGCAACAAAGAAAGCAGCGAAAAACAAAAGAACATAAACCCACGCAGGAACCCTACCCACATTAACACCCTACAATACACCTGCTAACTCAAGAATACGCTTAGCACAAGCAGCTGCTTCCCTACCTTTCTCTGTAAGTTTTATGTATCTTTTTGGCGGAGGGCCTTCCTCGTATCTTTCAGTTATAAAGCCTGCTTCTTTTAGTACATTTATTGCTCTTGACAGTGTATCGAATCTAAAACCGTAGTTTCTTTGTATGTAATATGGTGTTACTTCTCGATTTATTCCTGAAAGAATTGCTAGAAGCTTTAGTACCCCATTTAGCTTTCTTTTAGGCACTTTAAACCCTAGAAAAATATAGCTTCCATTCATTTAATAAATACGCACTTCTATGTTCGCAGACAGATAGGCGAAGTGCGAATATATTTATATACTATCTACGCTATACGTAGATAGCGGTGAGAATGTGTCTAAATTGGTTATAAATTCTAAAAAGCCCTCTAAATCCAGGTTCATAAAACAATATAAAATAGCCTTCTCCAGGCCCAAGGATAAGCGGATTGTAGATAGGATTGAGGAGATTGCGAAGAAGGAGCATTTGAGGCCTACGACGTTGTTGAAGAAGTGGATTCTTGAGAAGCTTGAGGAGTATGAGGGGGCTAAGGAGGCTGGTGCGTGATGGTTGTTCTTCAGCCTGTTGTTAAAGTAACGTTTTCCTGGAAGAGAAATTGGCAGAAGCCGCTGCCTATTGATGATGAGGAGCTTGCCAGGGCTGTTGAGAAAGCTGCTAGGGAGAAAACACCTTACGAGGAAGCTATTCTCGTAAGGCTGAGGAAGAGCATCTACAGTGCAGCCCTGGTTTACTGGAACCCTAAAACGAAGATTGTTGGGGTAACCCTTCTCCTACCAGGACTAGTATGTGCAGTAAAAAGGTGATGGTATGATTGTGTTTAAGTGTAGTGGGTGCGGTAAGGTGCTGTACAGGTTTCCTAGTGATGAGCTGCCTAGGTGGTGGGGTTGTCGAAGCGTTGTGGAGGTCGTGCGGTGTTTCATGGTTTGCCCTGAGTGTTTGAGGGAGCTTAGGAGGGTTAAGGTGGTTGTTTATGGGTAGGCTTGTGGTTGTTTTCGAGGATCCAAGGGTTTGCGTGGAGTGCGGTGGGAGAGTAGTGTATAATGGTGACGGTGAGCTTGTCTGTGAAAGATGCGGCATGGTTTACGGTGTTGCCTACGATACCCCGCTGTATGAGCGTAAGGGGAGTAGGTTGGGAAGCGAAGTTGCCCACTATTTTCCAGAGAAGCTTTTAACCGTTAGCTGCAGGTGGGAGAGGCTTCTAGCTGAAACATGTATTAGAAGGCTTCAGCTACCTTTCGACGTAACGTTAACCGCTCTAAACGTTCTGAGAAAGCTTAGGAGAGAAGGCAAGTACATTACTAAACAATGGGTTCTAGCAGCAATATATGTTGCATGTAAAGCCTACGGGCTAAGCGTAAGCATAGTGGAGCTTAAAAAGCAAATACTGGGCAGGACAAGGACACCTAAGCTCTACGCTAAAATATTGGAAGCAAAGAAGTATGTGAAAACAAGGCCAACAAACTTCAGGAAAGAAGCAATGAAACATGTTGAGAAAACATGCTGCAAACTAAGCCTAAAACCTGAAACATGGCGCATAGCATACGAAATCGTCAAAAAGTACAGGGGAAACATAAACCCGAAATCCCTAGCAGCCGCAGCAGTTTACACAGCATCCCTGCTAACCATGGAGCACAGAGTAGGAGAAGCCGAAGTAGCTGAGGCAGCAGGAGTATCCGAAGTCACCTTGAGAACATGGTTCTACAAAATCGTCAAACAATTGACCATAGAGGTTTACCTGTAATGGCCAGGGCTAAAGCTGTTTCTTCAAGGGAAGTCGTTTTAGCTGTACTGAGGGTTTTTGCCGATGCTGCTCTTGAACGCGGAGACCATGTTATAGTGTTCACTAAGGCGGAATTCATCAAGACATATTGGAGGCTTAGGAGAAAACGCTTAGTTCCATTTGTTAAAATGGAGACTCTTCTACGGACACTAAGGAAACTTGCTGCCGAAAGCAACTTTCTCAAATACGAAAACTGGTACGGGGGAAGATACGTCCTAGACGTAGTAACAATGCCCTAGGTGATTAACTGATGGTTCATGTTTACGTGTTAAGAATATGTCATGATGCATGGTTTGTCTGCGACGATGAAGAAGACGTAGTGTTTGAAGAATGCTGCGACTTCCACCTAGACGAAAATGGAGAACCAGAAGGTGACTAAGTGATGGTGGTTGAAACATTCTACATTTTAGAAGTCATAGGCAAAGACGGGGAAAGAAAAACCTACGGACCATACTGGAGGTTTAAGGAGGCCGTTAACGCTGGGGAACTCCTGGTAGCCAAGGGAAAGTGTGTAGGCTACAAGATAAGCAAAGCATGGGAAATAAAGGTGTAAACAATGGCTCAAGTGCAGAAGGCGAAATTTAAGCTTCCTAGGTATTTGAGGCTGCTTTTACATGTTTATAGAGAAGGTAGGGTTAGCCTTAGTCGGAGGAGAAGGTATGGTTTTACGCTTAACGATGTTTCTATGTTGGAGGCTTACGGGCTTGCCAGGAGAAATGGTGACTATGTGGAAATAACTGATGGAGGAAGAGAAGCTGTTAAAGAGATCTTGGAACTAGCAAGCCCCGTTGGGAAAACAGAGTTTGTAGATCGAGATCCTTTAATGCAAAGGTATCTTGAAGCTAAAGAGGTTCTTGAGGAGCTTGGTAAACTGCTTGCAGATGTTGCTGCTAGGGTTAGGCCTTACGCTGAAAAATATAGGGGCTACAGTTTGGAGAAAACATGGGTTCTCAACAAGCTGAAGAAGAGATACTATTACTACTATTTGAAAGCCAACGACGGTAGAAAACCTTCAAGCATTTATCTTGGATCAATGCCCGCCGACTATCCTTTATGCAAGTTCATAAGCGGATACCTGAGGAAAATAGAGGCACTCCAGGCGCTCCTAAGGAGAATCGATGTCGAGCTAAGATACGTGGAGGCAGCGTTAAACCTGCTGCCAAGGCTCGCGGAAGCTTCAGCAAAGAAAGGTGTTAGGTATGCTCGAAAGCAGAAACCTACCTAACACCTCAAGGTGGCTAAGCGATGGGTGTTTTTGACAGGGTTGATGTTAGAAGGTTTCTTGGTGAGAAAAGGTTTACTGTGCTATTTAGTGGTGGTAAGGATAGTTTAGCTGCTTTACTCTGGGTTTTAGACAATGTGGAACATGATGACTGGAATATTTTATATGTTGAAGTTACTGGTAACACTCATCCACTATGCAACCAGTATGTTCACCAGGTCTGTAGGCAGCTTGGAATCCAGGATAAGCTGAAACATGTTAAACGTGAGGACCTGGATTTCTTCGAAGCACTTAGAAAATGGGGAACACCTATTATTGGAAAGTATAGGTGGTGTCTATACCAGTTTAAGCTGAAGCTTGTAGAGAAACATGCCTACGGTGTCCAGGTTTTAGGAATAAGGAAAGAGGATAGTTCGAGAAGAAGAAACATTGGCTTCATAAACGTTTCCAGGCTAACTAAAACAGTATGTGTTCAACCCGTATTCGACTGGACCAGGAACCAAGTAGTTAAGTACATTAGAGAACACGGTTTAGACATTAACCCATGCTACAGGATCTACGGGCATTCAGGCAACTGCATGTTCTGCCCCTACCATGATAAAAAATCAATAATACTGACACTGAGAGATCCACTGTGGCGAAGCAAAATACTGAGCAGCCTAGGCTACGCCCGAGGCAGAATAAGCAGAGAAACCATGAAAAAATGGGTTAAACTCTCAAAACAAACAGTGCTAAAGGTGTCCAAGTGATGGCCAGGTATGTTATTGTTCTGGTTTCTAATAATGGTTTAAGCGAAAAAGAGTACCACAGCAGGCTTAGAGAACTATGGAGGCTAGCAGCTAAATTCGGCTTTACACCGCACGGATATAGCAGCGTTTTCGTAGGCCCAGACAGCCTAAGCCTGGAAATGTTCCTTATTTTTCTTGAATCAATGAACCTAAAATACTATGTGGAAGGTGATATGTGATGGTTAAGAGGAAAGGTAGATGGCTGAGTTTTAGGGTTAATGCTAAATGTTTTATTTGCGGTTCAAGCGTGTTTCCAGGTTCGCCTCTTACACCCTATGATGCTGTTGTGCATAGTTACGCTAAGACATCTATGCTTCTTATCAAGTATAGGGGAAAAGAATGGTTTATTGGTGTAGATGTTTCAGGGAAAACAATATGTAGGAAGTGCTTAGCGCTTCTAATAGCTTTAGAAGGCTACTACGATTGCTTCTACCATCACCTTGTAGACAATAATGAAGCAGTAGAAATAGTGAAAACAATTCTCAAAAACAAGCAACTGCTAAACGAAGCAGTAAAGTACTTGAGAAAAAAGAGCTACTTCCCACATAACTTCGTAGAAAAAATAAAAAGAGAATTTCTAAAGGTGGCTTGAATAATGCCTGGAAGGCCTAGGTTTAGTTTCAGGAGTCCTCTAACATATATACTACTAATACTACTACGCAGCCGCCCGCTGCCAACCCATATTATCGCTTATACTTTACAGGAGAGAGGAAACTATGTTGCATCATATCTGAGCTACCTTAAGAAGCGTGGTCTCGTGTGGCAGGACAACTACAGTTACTGGCACATATCAGATCTCGGCCTGCAGCTATTGTTCCTCTATGAGAATACAATATCAAATATTAAAGAAATAGAAGAAACGTTAGAAAAATATCGAACCTTTATTACTGCAAAAATAATTAAGAAAAATGCAAGAATAATGCAAGAAAAATTCGTAAAAATGCAAGAAAAAGCAAAATTTAGTAATACCTCTAATATAACTAATTATAGTTTTACTGAAAGAACTTCTTTTGAAAAATTCTTGGAGAAAGTTGAAAAGAGAATGGGTAGGGATCTTAGCGAAACAGAGTATGCGATAGTTAAGTATCTTTGGGACTACAGCCTAGTAACTGGCAGGAAGTACTGGTGGCCTCCAAGCAGACATCTAGACTTAGCTACTGCTCTTGCAGAGGAACTGCGTATTAGTAGTATTAGTAGTATAAGCGAAGCCCTACGTCTCCTGGAAAGCAAAGGAATAATATACATAACATATGATAAGAGGAAGGGAATACCGAAAATAAGGATCGACCGAAGCCTCGAAGCATAGCCCATATATTTTTAGGTGTTAGGTAGGAAACTTCTGCGAATGCTACCTAACACCTCGATTTAAATATTAAAACCTTCCAAGGTTTCTTACGAGGGCCAGAGCTGGTTGGGCTACAGGTTTAAGGCTAAAAGATTCTACAGGAATGGAAGAGAAGAGCTAATTACTGAGCCTGAAGGTTTTCCGTTAAAGCTGGGTGCTTACAGTCCAGGTTCTAAGTTTGCCAAAGCTATGAATCTTATTAGGTGTCGGGACTCTGCTACGTATTTTAAGGAGAAACTTAACTTCTCAGTTGCCGTAGACTGTTTGCTTAATGGACGCTACAGGATTGAAGAAAGAAACTACTGCATAGACTGCCCTCTTAACGGGAAACCGAAGGGTTTCAAGAAACCAGTGTGCGCGTTCCTGGATCCTGAACATCATAGATGGTTCTTTACTAAAGAAAACTTGAAGAAACAAGCACTGGAAATAAGGCGAAAATGGAGACAAAACAATTACAGGCCGTTTTAGCTATTAGGGACGTTTATTTTTGCTTCTTTAGCTACAGGACACCACTTAATGGTCCATGGATGTCCTGGATATAGTTTCCTTAATTTTCTCTTCTTTCCTGCCTGAGCTTTCTCAATGCACTTCATATATCCTATAGGGCAATTAAGCAAACAGTAAGGATCTATTAACATTTATTCTTTGCCTCTTCTTTTCTTCTTAAAACAGTTTTCTTATTATACCTTAATATATCTTTGTGGCACAGAAACATGAAACCCTTAATAAGTTTTTGTAGCACAGAAAAGTGTTAGGTAGCAGACTCCCGCGAGTGCTACCTAACACCTCGAAATATTAAACAAAGAGCGAAGCGGTCAAGGCATTGGTGAACAGGTTCACTAGTATTCTAATATTATATATACTGTATATATACACTTAGAAGCTAACCTTATTTCATTGCTTGTTTAAACTCGAAAAGGTGTTAGGTAGACTTCAACTGGAAAAGCTACCTAACACCGACAAGTGATATACCTTGGGAAACAATGGGCCTACGCGTGATATACCATGCACTCCCATATGGAAAAACATGGTAGGATCTTTTAATTCAAAATACTATCCTACTATTATATTTTATATTTAGAAATATTCTAATTATATATTCTAATTAGCATGCTGAAGTCAGGGTTAGGGGTAGTCTCCTGGCCATCCATAGTATGCGTATTCTCTTCTTATTTTCTTGTAGCTGTCCCAGAACCATTTGTTCAGGTTTTTAAGGGTTATTTCCCATGGTTCAACCTTTCTATTTACTACTGTTATTTTTGTTTGCCCATGTTTCTTGTAAACTATTAGCTCCATGGTTACCCAGTTTCTAGACTCCCTGTAGCTTACTTTGAAAAAATATTTGCGCCGCAGCTCCCTGATAAAGTCGAAAACAGCCTTACATTTAGGAGCATATACTATGATCTCTTTCTTTAACCTCCTTTTAACTGCTTGTCTAAACACTTTTTCTCCCCAATACTTTACATGTTCCCTTATATTGCTTTATAAACAACAGTACCTCATAAACCGCAGCAACAAGTAATACGGGAAAGTGTTAGGTAGAACCTTAAACTCTCCGCCACTTAATACCCTGATTAAACATGTTTTAAACTCAATTTTGTTTTAATGTCTCCTGTATTTCTTTAACTAAAGCCTCTATTTTCGATTGTAAACCCTTTAATCTTTGAATTAAATTTTCTCTTGATATGGCTGTTTCAGCACTATATCGTAGATCATTAAGGTAGAATAGCTCTTGATATACCTCTACGAGATCTGGGTGTTTCACAAGTAACTTACTATATAATTCAGGGTCTGTTATTCTTAGTGCATGAAATACTTCAGCATGATACACTCTGGTTAATTGGTATAATGGTCTTTTATCTTTCTTCAATAAGTCTACTTGGTTTCTCAATATTTGAGCGTTTGTTTTGAGTTCTTCAATGAGGCCTTTGCTTAAGCGTCTTCTAGTTTTCACCTTGTCAATTAGGTAATACATTAATGCTCCAAATAATGTTGTGGCAATGTAGCTCAATAAACTTATGATACTGTCGAGGCTCATGTTTTTTCACCTATGAGTTTCTAGCCGTTTTAGTTCTTTGTCTACTAGGTATTCTAGGAGTTCCTGCATTGATTTGAATCTTCTTCGGCCTGCTTTCGCGTTTAGTAGGACGTATAGTCGTTCTAGTTTCTCATATAGTTCTCTTCTTATTGACATTGATACGTATGGTTTTGGCGGCATTTTTCCCAGGTCCGTGTTTACACTTTATCTTCTACGGTATTTAAGGTAAATCTAGTATATGACCATTGGATAGTCATATACGTTAAATACTTTATCTCAAATATTTGCGGTAACTACCGTATATGTTTAAATATCCTCCCCATACAAAACTATATGTGAGGTGGGGTCCTCCTGACCCAAGCCCAAATAACTATTGAAGACTTGCCTCAGGACCTCAGATACGAGCTCTTAATAAAGGCGATAAGCAAAGGGGTTAAGCCTAAGGACCTTGGGATTTCCCCAACATACCTTTATAAGCTTAAGAGAAAACAGAAACCCATTAACGACTCACTTCTCAGAAAAATAATAAACCACCTAAACCCTGAAGAACTCCTAACAACCGTCATGAGTAAAAACTTTAAAACCCAATGTTCTAAATCAAACTCTAGTGGGGGCCGTAGTTTAGCCTGGGAGAATGCGCGGCTTGGGCCCGCGTGGTCCGGGGTTCAAATCCCCGCGGCCCCACCATTTTCATGTATTCTCTACGAACCTTGACCCTACACTAGATATGGAATTTA
>Ga0190313_1000583_pt1 | contig 21472 bp, 19 predicted proteins | sample 4870071011_MG_FD_169989 | JGI IMG/M metagenome (GOLD analysis project Ga0190313, IMG submission 169989) | Hydrothermal vent sediment bacterial communities from Southern Trench, Guaymas Basin, Mexico - 4870-07-10-11_MG | ecosystem: Environmental > Aquatic > Marine > Hydrothermal vents > Sediment ...
TAGGGATGGCGGTACATAATATGCTTGGATACGCCTATCATCACGGAGTTAAGGTGTTGTTCTTAGAAAACCCGGAGACCCTAGTTACCTCAAGACACTATGGATAAAGAAGGGCGGAAGAAGAAGTAACAATTACAATTATAGAGCCCAAGTCTTTAGAAATAGAATAGTAGAAAGAATAACTATGAAAGCACCACTATATCCTATTAATATAGAGTATGTTGGTCCGAATGGGGACACTCCTTTCAAAGAATACGATGAGTTGATGAGGAGGTACGGCCTAGACAAGCGTATGGCTTCAGCATACCTAATGGCATTAAGAGGTATAGAAAGACATACTATGATACAGAAAGCTATAATCTAAGGGTTTCCGCCTTCTCGCTCGGCCTATCATGGGGATGAAGATGGCGGGGGAGAGCTGATACTGTTTAACTATAACTATAGTTAATAAATATGGGAGGTAATCCCATTATGCGTGGCGCTCAGTGTGAGCTAATATATTAATCGTGTTATTAGGCTTTGTGGAAGGATATAGGACGCTGTTTCAGCGTGCATATACTATATTAACTGGACTGTTCGTTAGGTAAAGGTTTTTAAGCTGGTTTAGCCACTAAAGATGCTATTGAGTGTTTGGTGGCTATTGTGGACTTCTTGTTCTATGATGGCATATCCCCGTAAGACAGCCTGAGTGGTGTCGGTCTATGTATCTCCCATGATCCATCGATTGAATGCAGTTGCCGAGGAAGAAGTCTGAGCCAAAATAATCCTAAGTATTCCAAATAGCTAAGAAATAAATTAGCGAGCATGGGCTATCATGTGCTTATTAACTGTAAACAATCTATGCATTGCATCTATATGTATTAGACAAGATTTAATATTATAGGGTGAAAAGATACTAGTATGTAGTGTGGTAGTGATGATAGATAACGTTAGCTATAGTGTAGAAAAGATATGGATAAAGAACTTTAAGAGTATAAAGGATCTTAGGCTGGAGCTAAAGCCTGGAATAAACTTATTAGTAGGCCCTAATGGTTCTGGTAAAACAAATATATTGGAGGCCATATACTTCCTATATAAGACACTTGTTGAAGAAGCTGGTAAAACACCGTACATGCCTCATACACCAAAGTACTGGTCTCCAGAAGATCTTGTGTACATGAGAGATCCTAGTGCAAATATTAGTCTCGGCATTGAAGCAGTATTTAGAATTAATAAGACTGGTGAGAAAATATTCGATCTAAAGGTTATGGTGACGTATGGAGTACTTGGTGGTACAATAACTCCAATAAAATACGATCTATCGTTTAATGATCTAACATTTATAAAAGTATCCTTAGATAGAATAGAGATAAAAATTCATAAAGAATTATATGAAGAGATAAATGGGAATAAAGTAATTAGTAGCAAATACGTCTTAAAAGATGATTTCTACGTACTAGAGAAGCCATGGGAACATCCTATTTCACCCCCACTATTTCTTAATACAATAGCACCGGGTATAAGGAAACTAAGGATAATTGATGAGAAAATAGTTTTAGAAGAATTCATGCCGCATCTTGATAAAACTCCATTTATAGATTATGTTATTAAATTATACAAGAGGATCCATGGGCCACGGCTATGGAGAGACATACCTGTAGGTATTACTGGCATATACAGATTCTTAACAAGGGAGTTATTGAACAAGATATTATTCCTTAGACACCCTGATATTGGCGCTCTTAGAGAACCTAAGCCTATAACTGGTGAGTCTAGACTTAATGAGAGAGCTACTAACTTAGCACCAGTACTTCTAGCTCTTATTGGCCGTAGAGGTGGTTGGCCGGAAAGGATATCCTATATGTTATCTCAATTATTTCCTGGATTAAAGTTTAGATTAGATACAAAATTTAGTAGAACTGTACTTGTTGCTGAGGAAAACGGTCTTCCTCTCCCTCCATCGAACATTCCTGACGGTGCTATTAAGTTATTGTCTATCCTAACAGCTATAGAGCTTGAACCATCTATTTTATTAATTGATGAGATTGAGAATAGCTTACATGCAAGGATGCTGGAGTACATTGTTGATGAGCTTAATAGTCTTCGTCAACCAGTCATTGTGGCTACGCATTCACCCATTGTTGTTGATCTTGTAGGGCTTGAGAGAATACTTATTGTACGTAAAGAACCTAATAGGGGGACTATAGTTGAACGTATAAGTGATCCTGTGAAGTTATCGAATGAGTTAAAAGAACTAGGTATAGCTCTAAGTGACTATATATTCTATAGAAAAACATATGTTTAAGGAAGAGAGTATGACCAATAGATTTATATTTGTTGAAGATACCTATGGTATAGTCTTCCATAGAGAGTTAATCAATAAACTTATGAATAAACACTACCTAGACACCACTTATAAACCGATTATAAGGAGAATGCATGCTAAGAAATGTAATCCAGCTCTTTCACGGAAAACTAGAGCTTTAATATATAGTTTTAAGCATTGGAGGGCCTTATTCATTATAGATAGTGAAGGTAGGAACTTAAATGAAGCCGTAGAAGACGTAGCCAGTCACTTTAGTAGATATGAGCTAAAGAATATACGTGTCATAGTCGTTAGGCCTCGGCATGAGTCATGGCTTTGTATAGGGTTAGGTGGTTCTAGGAATCAATGTAGGAGTAGACCTGAGGAAGTAATTGTCCGTATGTTGATCAATAGAGGTTTAAGGATAAAGTATTATGAGAAGAGTATGCTTACTAGGTTTGCTAAACAGATCAATATAGATCTACTGCTTAGCGAGAATGATTTTAGAGAATATATTGAGGGACTTAGATGGCTTTTAGTCTAGTGGCGATAATCCTGTTTTCAATAACTTAGCGTATTCATTATGTGTTTGCTTAAGCTTCATGATCCTGACTACTATGCCTTCCTCACATGTACCTTCTATAGATGTCACTAGATCAACTCCCAGCGTCTCCATATACTCTAGATAATCACTTAGATCCTCTTCACTGGGGAACACGAGTTTATATTCAGCTGCAACAAGTTTACCATTTGCCCTCCTATACAGGGTCTCGATAGCCGGCTCTAGAATAGCCATTCCCAACTCATAGGCTATATTCTCAAGATGTTTACGATCCCATTTCATTTCATAGCCCTGTGCTATAAGCCTTAATATTCTTGGAAATAGAAAGCTCTTTCCCTCATCAAATGGATACTTCATACCACTTCTCAGATCTCCGATATTTGTATGTACTGTAGTATATTTTAAAGGCTGTACACGATGTAAAGGATCTTTAATTACTATTCCTTCCCTACCATCACGTTCTAGCTCATCAACTATTTCCCATAGTCTCCAACTATCTTTCTTACTTAATACACCTAGTACACGTACGCGGCAAAGACTATACTTCTCAACGACCTCATCTCTTAGACTAAGAGGCTTTAACTTATCCTTATTCATTAAATCGAATACAAATAGATCAAAACGTGGTGCTTCGGGATACTCTACTGGTACATAAGGATTTTCTAAACCAACAACCTCACCAACAAGTACATGGTCTGGATATTCTCGTTCAAATCCACGAAGCTTATCCATATAAAGTCTTGATAGACGCGCTGTAGTATATGGGCATATGTAGCCTCCACGAGTAATTCCTAGCAATTTACCATTATAGACTACAACCCTAACATTATAACCATCCATTTTCTCCTCGACAACAAAATCACTAGGCATATACTTTGATGCCGCTTCTAAAAATGCAAGTCTTCGTATACTTGGGTATGCATAAATGATCATAGGTTCTTTTCCAATAAGTATAACGGTTCCTTCATTATAGCCATGAGCTTCACGAGTAAAAACTAAATATTCTAGATCTCTATATCTCATTAGTCTGAGTTTTCTACCGATCAAGGATTTTAGATCAGGAATGTCCATGTTGAGTAAAGAAGCTAAACTAGCATAATCTATCAAACTATTCTACACCAATATTATAATATTATTATCAAGGCTAAAATACAGTTAGTACTAGTATAATGAGTAAATGGTGAAATTAATGAATAAATTAAAGCCATGTATTTATGGTAAAATAGAGACTGAAGAAGTGGATCTGTATTTAACTCTAGCTGTATATAATTTCGGATTCTGGTTCAATGGAGTAAAAAGCTTCATAATATTAGATGACATAGAGCCTGTTATAGCAGAAGTTAGTATTTCTGGAGAGTACACGATCTATTCTTTGACGAGGAATTGTTCAAAGGAACATATTACTAGGCTTGAATGGAGTTTAGGCATTAAAGAGGATCTAACTGTGTTTCATAAATTAGGCATTAAAGATCCATTATTAGGAGAATTTGTAAATAAATATAGTGGTTGGAGGCCTAGATCGAGTAGTTTATGGTGGGCGCTAGTTATAGGTGTATGTCAACAAAATGCCAGTTTTATTCAGGGATGGAGAATGCTTTACAATATCATTAAGCTTTATAATAGGAGAGTTCTTGTAGGTAGAACGGAAGTATTATTGCCTCCCACTCCTTCTGATGTAGTCAATAATAGAACATTATTAATAAATGCGGGTACCGGGTATAGAGCTAGTACAATTTATAATGTTGCAAAAATATTTATTGAGAAGGAATTAGATCGGGAAGCCATGGTTAAATTAAGCTCTACAGTTATTGAAGACAAGCTTAAAGGGATCAAAGGTATTGGAAGCTATACTGCAAGGTTATCTATAATATTGGCTTTTAGGAAATATGATTTACCACCAATTGATAGATGGTTAAGGAAGATAATTTCAATAGTATATGATGTTCCATTAAGAGATGCTGAGAAGATATGGAGGCATAAATGGGATAAATGGAGTGGATTAGCAGCCTTAGCAACAACAATAGCACTTGATGCAAAACCACTTAGTAAGGCTCTTGAGAGAATAAAGAATAAACAACTAGTTCCAATAGATAAAGATAAGCCAACTCCATTAAACCTATGGAAATTCTATAAGTAATAGCTATGTAGATATCATATAATATAAGATTATGGTAAAGTATGAATATTAGAAATAAGAAGGATTCTAAGCAATATTGGTCTCTATATTGATTAGTACATTGTTTTTAATAAGATAGTCAATGTAATCTTGAAAGTAATAATGTAGATCCTCTAATGGATGTACTCCGTAATCAAATCCTTTCTCTAATGCTAGCATTATTGTCTTAGCATAAACTAGTGCAGTATATAGTGCAGTAGCTGGTTTCTCCAATGAACCAGTTAGACTAGATAATAGTCTATAGTAGTACCTATCCTTAGCAAGATCGATATATAAGATAGCCTTATCCGGTATTGTCTGTCTTAATACCTTTTCAAACAATTTTGCTGTAAATCTGAAAGGCTCGATCTTAGAATCATTTATTTCCAGTTGTTCTTTACTGAAGAACCCTAGATCACGTAGGATCTTCATAGCCGTTAGATGACCCTTATACCTAATAGTGATCTCATACATCTCCTTAGCACGTACATTCCTTAGTAATGTCCTTAAACCATCACTATAGAAACCCTCGTATGAACCCATATTAGGTATCTCTACATCAACTATTTTCCAAAGGGGATCAACAACCTTGATCTTGCCATCAAAGACTATACGGGCTGGACGAATATACTCCTCAATAAGATCCTCTGGACTCCAGGTAATCTGATAACCTATTGGAGGAATAGGCTCTATGGGAATACCTCCAACATAGATCCTTACATAATCGAGATCGCCTAGATCATGATAGATTTTCCCTACAACAAGATTAGGGGATCCTGGAGCAAATCCTGCATCAACTATATAATAGCTCCTTTTATATCTACAAATCTCATCTAGTTCATAGGGATCAAAATCAATAAATGATACATCTACAACACTTATACCTTTATCTAAGAACTTCTCAATAAAGCCCCTAGCTATACGTGATGGTAATGCTGTAGCAACTAATTGAGTCCCATGTAGTATTTTAGCTGTTTCGTCCGGGTCACATGATCTATAAAATCTTATGTCTGGATTAACCCTCTTAGTATAATTACCTAGATCTCTGCAATCAACTGCAACAATATCTAAGTCCCTATACTCTCTACTAACTAATTCTAGAGCAAGTTTACCAATTCTGCCAATTCCTATGAAACCCAGATCAGCCATACCTCATTACCTAGCACACGAATAAGCAAACAGTCTATAATAACTATTTATTAATCTAAAATAGATATTAATAAATAATTAGTTAAATAGAATAGGGCGACCGCATTGAATAAGGAGATCATGAATATACTGGTATACCCTAGATGCAAAGGAGTATTGGAACAACATATAGTCTCCTCTAAATACTCATAAGTCATTTCCCACCAAGTACTCTATATGTAGGAAGTGTAGACAAGTATATACATTTAGAAATGGAACACCCGATCCCCGGATCAAGGAGTGTTTTGGGAAGACGAACATCATACATAAAGCTTTCTATAACCTCTATGCCGTTTGTCCCTACACGGTATTTTTCGGTGGTTTAGGATGGGTTAGGATGCTCTTTAGGGACTTCTACTTCGTCCATAGTGATTTGGATATCCTTATTGGTCATGGGTGACTGTTGGGGGTAACGGCATGGCTCCCTCATCTAGGAGAGTGTGCCCTACGAGGCTTGGAGCATAGCTCCCATCAACCCGTAGGGCTTTAAGTAAGAGATTCCAACAAGCAACCACATCCTTATGCCAAGACTCTCCTCCTATACTACATTTGCCTGTCATAGAGCCATTACTGTAGATTATTAGAGCGTTATGTATTGGGTATAGTTTAGCAATCTAAGAAACTGTGTCTATTAATTAACTTTATTATAAATTATAGGAATATCTTAATTATTCTCAAAGATCCTTAAATAAAGTAAAGAATAGTAATCGTCCTAGAAAATAGATCTTTGCTATAGTATACTGTCATTATTAGTATGGATGGGATATCAAAAATATCTAGGCGTGACTGGTATAGCCTTTACTTTACGTCGTCGGCACAAGCTCTGTAATAGCGATCTCGATCTCCCGCCCATCCTTTAGCACCATGTCTAGATAGACAGCATACCATGTATTAGGCTTTAGTTCTGCAGCTTTTGCATGAATAGACTTTGCATCTGATGGGGAGCCCACGTTTTCCACAATTATGTCCCATCCATTATAGCTTTGCCCACTAATAGTTATTGTTTCTGGTGTACAGCTTGTAACAGCCCATCCATTGGCGAGAGCTTCTGCACTATTCTCAGCAATTACTATGCCGAAGTCCCATGTGCTATATCCGAGAATTGCAGGGGTTACGATAGAATTTAGTACCTGCTTACCTAAGCTATCGGCCATAGACCCGGTCATGGTCTGACCATTCATATCTAGCTCCAAGATCCTGTTTAGATCTCTTGTTATCCACATAGTAACAGATTCCTCGGAACCATCCGATGAAAATGATAAAACGAGCTTCATAGCCTCTTTATCAGCAATAACCTTAGTTTCATCTGGATAAAGAGTGTAAACAAGCCAAGATGTATTAGTAACTCCATTCTTTGTCTGTTTTATCTCTATCTTAGCATGTTCAAATGAACCAACTAAGTCCTTGTAATTCCTAATCCTTGTAGGATTAATACGTGTCTCTTCACTAGTAGAGGGAGGAGAAGACGTCTGCCCTCCACTAGTCTCCGTACCTCCTGTACCACTAGCTGGAGGTTTACTCGTTGTTTCACTCGCTGGCTTACTTGATGTCCCACTTGTACCTCCGGTTCCAGTCTCTGATGGCGATGTAGTTGTAGTTGTTGCTCCCCCACTAGGCTGTACTATAGTTATATATACGGCTATACCAGCCACTATTGCTACGGCTAAGACTATTCCTATTAGGATAGTTGTTTTCATATCTACACCTCACAATATAATTTTACGGAATTATTAAAATATTTTACAGTATCATATAGTCTATAAAAACGTTTTGTTTCCATGTAGAAAATAAAATATATTATTTATAATCCCTTGTTAATCGTATGGATGGTGTTAGAGATTGATTGGTATACAAGATCTATTTGGGTCCATACCTAATAAAGTACTTGTCGTTGGTATTGGTGGCGGAGGAGATGTTGTATCTGCCGCTACACTAGCTCTATGGCTTAGACGATACGGTTTAGAAACATTTATAGGATCTATAGCATGGGAGAGATTCGTAATCGATCCGGTTCCTGGCCCTATACCCTTCAACTCGTTCTATAATGCTGAGAAACTATCTGAGCATATATTAGTCGCTAACAGAGACACCTATGTAGTCCGTGGTTCTAAGGAGTTTAAACCTCAAGTATCTCTTGTTTCAGAGGCTATTAATGAGCCAGTCTATGTATTTGATCTATGGAAAGGTGTAAATGGATATAGAGAAGGCGTTAGAGAACTAATAGAATATCTAGGTATTGATGCAGTCATAGCACTAGATGTTGGAGGAGATGTACTAGCTAAAGGCAATGAAGATAATCTTTGGAGCCCACTAGCGGATTCCATGGGGCTTGCGTGTTTCAACTCATTTAAAGATACGGTTCTAGCTGTACATGGGATAGGAAGTGATGGAGAACTAGATCCAGACTACCTATTATCTAGGATAGCATTGATCGCTAGAGAAGGCGGTCTTCTAGGAGCTAAAGGACTTACATCCTATGAAGCAGATCTTCTTGAGAAGATACTCTCAAAAGCTAATAGTGAAGCAAGTAGAATACCATTACTTGCATATCGTGGATACTATGGAGAACATGTTATGAGGCTTGGTACCCGGAAAATACATGTAACACCATTACAGGCAATAACGTTTTATCTAGACATCCGCCTAGCATACAAGTACTCGCCATTAGCACAACAAGTGGATAATACAGCTTCACTCGATAAAGCAAATAATAGACTTAATAAAATAAGGGTATATACAGAATACGATCTTGAAAAAGACCTATATAAGTTATCTAAAGTAGAACTTACAGCAGAGACAATAGAGTCTACTAGAGCTATGGGTAGAAATAGGTTGTTGAAGCATTTCCAAGGCCTATGAATTCTATTTCTTAATAACTCTACTAATGGCGTACTTCAATAATAGATACGATAGTACAGCCCATGGTATAGGGCTTACAAATGCACCCCAACTAGGTATTAGGGTCATTCCCGGATTATTGGTTTCCTTTATAATATCTAGTGTCTCTGGATGCCAGCCTCTAAGATATATGAAGAATCCCTGTAATCCACAAGTTGAGAGAACTGTTATGTCTATAATCATTTGTAGAAAAATCGATACTACTGCAATCAGCTGATTAACTATAAATACGATGAATAGATAAAGCATAAGCGATTTTAAGCCAATCTTTAAAGAATGCCTGGATTTCATGAGTAGGACATAGATTAGTAGGATCAATGGTGCATTAAAAGCTATTTCAGCAATATATAGGTTATGGGCTATGGAGTAGCCACTATATATTGATAGGGCCTCCTTAAAAGCCAAGTACTCATAGGGATATACGTATTTCCAGAGATAGAATACGAGAATAATTGATGGAGTAAACAACCATACTATATATAGTATGGTTATGAAGAACATTATTTTATCTCTAATACTAAAGCTACCTAGGAATAGAGTGAGGTATGGAAATCCATAGACACCATACAACACAATACCCATGAGTAAAGCATTGAATAGAAGCAGTGTCTTTAAAACAAAGGCATTAGGCTGAATATTTGTCCTAGACCATGGCCTGTCAATATAGAATGGATAGATATTATACATGGCAAACGTTATCACTAAAGACAATAACGTAGTTACAAAAAATACCTTTAAAGGCAGGCTTATCTTCCCTAAAAACATAGTTCCACCCAACTAAGCAGAAGTACCGGGCACCCTAAACTCTATCGGATACGTAACAGTTACAGTTCTATCAATATTATAACAATCTATATGGACAGTTAAAGTACCATGTACGGTAACAGCCTCATTATACGAAGGAGATGAAGCAACCTTAACCAACATACCTTCATCATCAGCAGGATTCCCCAAGATAGCTCTCTCCCAACTACACTTCAAATATTCATCTCCAGGATGAGTACAGGATGCCTCATTAGTACCAGAAGCCTTCAGCACTTCATATCCAAACATAGCAACTTTCACATATACTACTGCCCTCCCATAAGTATTAGACAGATATTCTGCCAGCTCTCTTGATATGTATTTAGAAGCCTTCAATCCAATATCCATTACAGTAATAATTCTAGATAGGATCTCCTTGACTTCTGGTAGTTCTGAACCCCAACCCGGCTCATAATCACCTATAAAGAATGGATCGTTTTCAAAGGATAGCCCATTTACCTCTACTTTAAATTCTAGTACATCATATGTTGTTAAAGCATCAATTGTTCTATAGTTCTCATCAGTAGGCTCAGTATATAAGTAGTTTATGACGAGTGGTTTAAGCTCTATTTTTAAATTAGCATCCTCAGCAGTAACAGATATACTTGATATACTTAGTCTTGTTGTCACTATTGATGATTTATAGCAATTACCGTTTTCCCCAGCACATGTTGAATCTATCGTTATTGTTGGCATATATGTTGTCGTTATAGGCTTGTACATAGGATCGATCATTAACACATCACGGTCAAATAATGTTGTATAAGTTATCGGTACTATACTGTCTACAGCTTTATCAGTATAATATCCATAAGCATTAATGACATGATATAGTTTTAAGATACTATTACTTGAAAATATAAGAATTATTCTTTCCCTATCAGGATTCGAGATAGGATACGTACGCTCGATCTTGACAGATATTGGTATAAATCCTTGAGTAACAGCATAGCTTCTTAAAACAAACATTTTCTCTCTATCAAGAGTAAATGTATATTCTTGTACTCCTCCATCATCTGAATATATTTTCGCCTTGCACATTGATAGAAAACATACCGTGATCTTATAAGGATTATATGTTCCTAGCTTAGTTAGTTGAAGTACAAGAGTTTTTGAATTACTCTTATTAAGCATATAGTATCCACGGAAAAGACCTCCTGATAGCAGTGGATATAATAATGAGAAGCTATATGTATAATTAAGTGATCTAAGTAAGGCTATATCAAAGGTACCTAGATTAAGTGGCTTCAAGGCATAGATCCCATTTACTACATTATTAAATAACTCTTCTTCATATTCTTCATAAATATGGAATATTAGTGTACCAGTTATTGTCAAAGACCATGACTCACTAGATCCTACTTCATCAATTACAATAGTTATATTAATAGGGTTTCTGAGATCAGAGCCACTAATAGGCTCTTGGAAATCATAGCTTATATACACGTGATTATATCCCGTGTAGTAAAGAGTAGCTGAATCAGCGTAATCCCCGTTAATATATACACTGATCTCTCGGTCTTCGTATGCATTAGAGCTATATGCATAAATATTGATCTTTAAGCCATAAAGTATCGGGTCATAGTTAAGCCAATCATTCCTCTTCAAACTAACAGAATATATCAATGTGGTTAAAGACCTAGTACTCTCATTTAATGTAAGGGAAAGGTTTTCATGGTAACTCATTAAAGGCCAAGTCTCGTAATATGCGGATGTTGCTGGTGTACTTCCGCCGCCATCGGGAATTTGACATCTTCCTGGGGATTCCAGAAGCTAGGCTTAAATACTCTGACTAATTCTATGTGTTTCTGAACTAGATCCTTTATTAATCCACGAGGATCATTTATTTTAATTAAACCTTTATTTCTTGCTTCTAATAATAATGATAGACCAGGTAAGCTTATCTCAATATCCCATGGGGTATATGTTGCTTTAGACTAAATAGAATATGCATATGGATCTAGATTTATATAATGTGGTTTAATAAATAGGTATATTGGTATTTTCAATCCTCTATTAAGCTCTATGTAGATAATAGCCCATTTCTCAGCACTATTTGCAAATAAGGGCCTATTATTCTGAGGATCTGTTTCCAATGGATAGTTGCTCGGAAGTCTTATATCAATAGTCGTGTTTACTGTTATATTATAAGATACAATATAGTGTATTGCATGAGGAGTATCTATATAGCTACTATATACTCTATATGGAAGTTTAACCCATCCCTTGTCCGTATAAGCTCCAAATAATATATCGATACTCCTTAAACCAATAATTTCCTGTAGATCAAGATCTCTTATACTAAAACTTACAACTCTACCTCCATACATGTACCTATAATAGTTATATGCATCCGAAATATTAATGCCAAGCTTATTAGCTACATACAATATAGTATCCTCATAGTTATCGATCGATACTCCCACGGGATCACTATAAATATTTTCAGATAATGTAAACTCATTAAACATACTAGATAATGTTATTAATATTAAGAGTAAAATCATTATCTTGTATCCAGTGTTATAATAGCAAACATATGTCAAAATTTATCACCATATTTATTTAAGTGTTCGAAAATTTAAGGGCAGTGTTAATGATCGTGTCTAGGATCATGGAGTAAAATTTAAAAGGCGAATGCCAATATTGTCCTAAGTATTGAAATACTATATTATGTTTTAATTAAAGATATATCTATATTCTTAATTTACTACTTAATGTGGAAACTACATAATAGTGGAGGTAATAAAATTATCTTCTATGATAGAGTATATTTCATATAGACTTATTATTAGAGTCTATTCATACGATCATAGATTCTCTATGTCTAATATTGTTTTATAATACTAGTACTGCTAGTAATATGCTGATCTTGTTCAGTAAAGTCTTAGTAGTAGTGATTTTGTAAGTTAAATCATAGGATAGACCATATAGAGTGTAGGTGAATTGAAAGTCTTTATAGCAGGTTATAAGCGAGTATCATTAACGGATGTATATGGTGAACCAGTATTCACTCTATGGTTTTGTGGCTGTAATCTTAAGTGTCCATTTTGTCATAACTGGAGACTTGCTATAAGTGATCCAGAGATATGTAGACTTATTGATACCAGTGAAATCATTGGTAAAGTAGTATTGACTAAAGACTTTATAACGTATCTACATATTACTGGTGGCGAACCCCTACTACAGGTAAGTGCGTTAGAGAAGATATTCCGTGGAGTTAAAGAACATGGTGTATCAACTAGCTTGAATTCTAATCTTACATTTCCAGATAGATTAGAATATTTATTATCTAAGGGTTTAGTTGACCATATTGCAACAGATTTAAAGATCCCTTTTGATGAACTTAGTGGTCTTGGCAGGGAATCTAGTATTTTATGGAGGAAATATGTTGAATCACTAGATGTTATTAGCGGATATAATGTTGTCTTTGAACTACGTGTACCAGTTGCGAAGGATCTTACGTTGAGGTATGTAGGGGAAGCTCTATCCGGTATCGAGGAGTTACTTAAGAATATAGATAACATGTACTGTATTGTTAATCCATTAGTTGGTGAACCACTTATTAGTCCGAGAGATAAAGAGTGGGCTAAGCGATACTGTAATCCATCAATGGTTGAAATGTATAGAGTTGCAGAGATTATTAGAGAGAAAATTGGGTGTAAAGTATATGTTAAGAAATGGTGGTCATTCGGGAGCTAATGGATGATAGCATCTAACGAAATGATTATCAGAGATCTCTATTAGATCAGGCTCTGTCTTACTACATTCTTCTGTAGCAAATGGGCATCTAGGGTGAAAGCGGCATCCACTCGGTGGATTACGTGGATCAGGTACTTCTCCCGTAATTCTCAATTTCTTCTTCCTCTTCCTCCTAACAATGCTCGGCACTGCATCAATTAATGCTCTCGTATAGGGGTGTCTAGGATTCTTTATAACATCTTCTGTAGGCCCTATCTCTACTATCTTTCCAAGATACATGACAGCTATACGGTCAGATATTATCCTACCAATACTTATGTCGTGGGTTATGAATAACATAGATAGCTGGTATTCTTTCCTAAATCCTTGTAGTAGATCAAGTATTGATGCCCTCATAGATACGTCGATCATTGAAACAGGTTCATCAGCAACGACAAACTTAGGCCTAAGAATCATTGCCCGTGCAATAACTACTCTTTGTCTCTGGCCACCGCTAAGCTGATGCGGAAATCTATCATAGAACTCATGCGCAGGTGTTAAACCAACTCTTTTAAGCATCTCCACACCCATTTTTCTTGCCTCTTTAGGAGTTGCGAGTCCATGGATGAGTAGTGGATGTATTATTTGTTCTCCAATCCTCATTCTAGGATTAAGACTTGCATAGGGATCCTGGAAGATCATTTGCATTTCCTTACGTAGAGGGCGTAATTCCTTAGGCTTTAACGAAGTTATATCCTTACCCATGAATACTATTTTACCAGCTGTAGGTTCTTCGAGTCTAAGTATAACCCTACCAGTTGTTGTCTTACCGCAACCACTTTCTCCAATAAGTGCTAGTGTCTCACCCCTTTCAATATAGAATGATACACCATCAACTGCTTTAACATATTCCTTTGAACGCCTCATGAAAATATCTAGTAAGCCTCGTGTAACAGGGAAATACTTCTTAAGATCTATGACTTCAAGAACCTTGTTCACCATTATGCATCACCCTTTACATATAACCAACAAGATACATAGTGTCCTGGTTCAATCTCTATTAATGGAGGCTCTTCCTTACTACATGGTTCAAATTTCTCTTTACATCTAGGGTGGAATCGGCATCCCTTAGGAGGTGTACGGAGATCCGGCGGATAACCAGGTATAGACTCGATCCTTCTAGGACCCCATAGGTCAGGCACACTCTGTAATAAACCTATGGTATAGGGATGTCTTGGATTATCAATTATTTGGTCAACACTACCAAGTTCTACAAGTTTTCCAGCATACATAACAGCTATTCTATCACTACGTTCAGCGGCTAATGCAAGATCGTGTGTAATGAATAGTATACTTGTACCCTCCCTCTTAAAGCTTTCAATAAGATCCATTATAGTATCTTGGACAATAACATCTAATGCTGTTGTAGGTTCATCAGCTATTAATAGCTTTGGACGCAGCGCCATTGCAATGGCAATGGAGACACGTTGTCTCTGTCCTCCACTTAGCTGATGAGGATAATAATTTACACGATCCCTTGTAAGACCTACTTTTTCAAGGAGATCTCCAGCATACTTTAAAGCTTCTTTCTGATCCATTTTAAGATGCGTCATAAAGACTTCAGCTAATTGTTCACCTACTTTTCTCAATGGATCTAGGCTTGTCATAGGATCTTGAAATACCATTCCAATATCTTTTCCAAGCATTTTCCTAAATTCTTCACGATCCATTGACAATAAGTTCTTGCCTTGGAAAATGATTTTACCAGAAACAACTTTTCCAGGTGGGGGGACAAGTCTTATTACTCCATAAGCTAATGTACTTTTACCGCAGCCACTTTCTCCGACTATGCTTATCCACTCATTTTCATTAATGGTTAATGATACATTATCAACTGCTTTAACAATACCAGTTAGGGTATAGTAATATATTTTGATATTAGATATTTCAAGAAGTACCATAGCTATCACCTTGTTTGAGCTAGTGAAACTCTCTCACTTAATGCCTCACCTATCAAGGCGAATCCCATGGCCAGAAGCATGACCATTAAACCTGGGAAGAACACTAGCCACCATTTCCCATCTAACAGGAATGGTTGTCCAGCCCTCAGATCATAGCCCCAGTCCGGCGTAGGTACAGTTACTGATAATCCAAGATAACTTAATCCAGCTTCTGTCAGTATAGCATCTGTAACACTTAGAGTGAATACAACTAGTACGGTATGAGCTAAGTTAGGTAGTATGTATTTACTCATAATAGTATTATCTGAAGCACCTAGTGCCCGCGCTGCATCAACATATAACGAGCTCTTAATACTTAGTGTCTGTCCACGTATCATTCTGAAATAAGTTGGTACATATACGAATGCTATCGCTATAGCAGTATTTGATGGACTAGGGCCAAGTACTGCAGCTATAGCAATAGCCAATATGAGCGCTGGAAATGCATACATGCTATCCATAACCATGCTTAATACACGGTCTAGTTTACCGCCGTAATATCCTGATATTAGTCCTAGAGGTATGCCTATGGCCATTGATAGAGCTGTTGCAAGAAATACGACATATAATACTATTCTAGATCCCCATATGATCCTTGAGAGAACGTCTTGACCTATACGATTAGTACCCATAGGATATTCTCGTGATGGTGGTAGGAAGGGTTCAGCTACTCTCTTAGTTGGATCATATGGAGATATCCATGGAGCCAGTAATGCCATGAATACAAAGAATAGTACAATGCCAATTCCTACTCGAAGCATCCATACACCTGGTGCTCTAGTCAATAGATAAGTCTTTATTACAGACCACAACATATTCATTAGTTTCTTCAGGATCACTTTTTACACCCCTATTAATACTTTACCCTGGGATCTAGTAGTGCATAGATAATGTCAACTATTAAACTAATGATGCTTACAAAGAATGCAAAGAATATTATAGCGCCCTGTATTGAATTATAGTCTCTATAGTCGATACGATCAACAATGAACGTACCCATACCTGGCCAGCTAAAGGTTGTCTCTGTAAGTATTGCTCCTCCAAGTAATATAGCGAATTGTAGGCCCATGAGGGTAATAACTGGTATGAAGGCGTTCTTTAAAGCATACCATACTATCTTTCCCCTAGATATTCCACGTGCATGATATGATCTTATGAAGTCCATGCTAAGTATATCCACTAGATTATTTCTTACAAGCCTTGTATATGCACCACTTAATACAATACCTAAGGTAATGCTTGGAAGCACTAGATGAGCTAATGCACTAGCCAATGCCCTTGAATTGCCTGTTAATATGCTATCTAGTACATATAGTCCAGTTATTGACTCCACTTTAATACCGGGATCCAATCTACCGCTAGTTGGTAGTATTCCTAGAACTAATCCAAAGAAGTATTGTAGCATTAGACCAAACCATGGTATGAACAATGTATATGCTATGATACTATAAAGCCTCATTCCCGTATCAATAACTGTACCGCGTTTAATGGCTGCTATTGTACCAGTCAATAATCCTAGACCTACACTTACTATAAAGCTAAAGATTGTTAATTCAAGGGTTGCAGGGAATCTAGTAAATATATAGTCCTTTACAGGCTTACCCATTGGAATAGCTAGCGTTACTCCGAAATCACCATGAAATACATTCCATAAATACTCGAAATACTGTATATATGGAGGCTTATCGAGTCCAGCGATCCTTCTTAGATGTTCAAGTTGCTCCGGGGGTATATGTCTAGTTCCAACAACAGCTAAGATAGGATCACCTGGAAGAAGCCTCAATAGTATGAATACTATAGTATATAGGATAAGTATAGTTGGTATAATCATTAAAGCTCTAACCAATATATAGTAGCCTAGCCCCCTAGCCATACCTAGTCATCACTCCCACTAAATTATATGGATTAGGGGAAAATAATCTATATGCATGAGCTATTGGGTATAAAAAATTTTGCTTAAAAAAGGAAAATCCATGAATATCATGTCTTATATATCGTTGAATATAGTAGTAACATCGTTGGGTTAGGTACGATGCCTTCTACATCTTCACTAGCTACTATGTAGAGCTTACCCTGGAATATCGGTATATATGGTACATCTTCAGCAAGGTACTCTTGTACTTGTTCATAGAGCTGTGCTCTCTGATTCTGATCGGTTATTGTTTGTGCCTGTGTTAATAACTGATCAACAGTTTCATTAGCATATCCTGTACCACTCCATGAATTAGCTTCACTATGTAGGAATGGTGTTAGATAGTCATCGGGATCGAGATAGTCTGGATACCATCCAAGTAGGTATACTGATAACTGGCCCTTCCTAATATAGTCGACATAAGTACCCCATTCAGCACTTTCAATATTAACCTCTATGACTCCAGTAGCTTCCCATTGCTCCTTAAGTATTTGTGCTATATCAGCTTCTGTATCGCCATAGTGTGTTGGAGTGTACCATAGATCTATCTTTAACTTGTTGTTCTCATTGTAACCTGCTTGTGCTAGTAATTGCTTGGCAAGTTCAATGTTTGCATCACCATATTTATCCTTAAATACATCCTTATGACTCCACATGCCAATCGGTACCATACTATATAGGGGTGTGCCAGCACCGCGTAGTACAGTGTCTATTATGTCTTGTCTATTAATAGCAGCTGCAAGTGCTTGTCTAACGAGTTTCTTGTCTGTAGGATCTACCTTAGTATTTAGACAGATATATCTAATGAATGAGCCAGGTACCTCAATAACCTTAAACCCTGACTTACCCTGGAAATACTCTATATCTGTTGGCCTAAGAGTTCTCCATGCAATATCGATCTCTCCATTCTCTAGTGCAAGTCTTAGTGTAGCAGCGTCACGATAGAACTTTATGACTACCTTAGAAGTCTTAGGTTTATCTCCATAGTAGTATGGATTAGCCTCTAGGACAATCTCTTCATCTCGTTTGAAATCAACAATTCTATAAGGACCTGCACCTCCAGCTGTTTGATCACTATCTACTCTATCTGACGCATAGTTTGGATGAACCGGGAAGTATGGTGGAGTAGCAACAAGTGCTAGGAAGAATGATGTAGGCTGTTTGAGATGGAATACTACTGTTGTGTCATCAGGAGCTTCTACACTATCAACAAAGCTTGTCACAAGCCAAGCAGGATCGCCATTGATCGTCATAACTCTCTCAATACTCCTCTTAACATCTTGGGCCGTTAATGGAGTTCCATCGGCAAACTTTAACCCCTCTCTTAACTTGAATGTCCATGTCTTACCATCATCACTAACAGTCCAGCTCTCGGCAAGACCCGGCTCTATTTCTAAAGTACCCGGCTTGTATTTAACAAGGCCTTCCATGATATTGTTAAGTACTTCCCATGTGAAGAAATCATAAGCATTAGCAGGGTCAAGATCAGTGACTTTGTCAGTAACTCCAATAACTATAATCTTTTCTTCTGCGGGTGGTGCCCCACCGGGTTTAAATATAAGTAATGCAGCTATTGCCGCTATAATAATCACTATAATCAATACTAAAACAAGTGTTTTCGTTGCAATAGCCTTTAAACTCAACTCCACATATCACCTATACTATGTTTTAACATTTAAATTACATACAGCGTTAGTTAAAAAATCTAACCCACTGACGTGGGATATATTTAATAAGTCAATTAATCTATTGCTAAAAATAAGATTTTATATTAGAAACATATATCAGATATGTAAGAAATTAATCATTAGAAACACCATTTAGATCGTAAAAGAAGCAATTGATAGGGGTATTGAGTAGAGAAATTATCCCATAAATCCCCATTTTCTTAGCAACATTGATTCCATCCACTCGATTATATATTGGAACCCTAGGGCTAGAAATCCTATTACAATAATAAGGGAAAGCATTTCATCTATTCTTAATAAGGAATATGCATGCATCATTAAAGCTCCTAAACTATTTGATAATGCAAGAAATTCAGTAATAAATACTATGCGCCAAATATGGTCAGCTTCTATTCTTAGTATTGATGCAATATGGGATATTGATAAAGGTAAGATTATCTTCCTAACTAATTCTCCAGTATCAGCACCTGATGTAATAGCGGCATAGATCATTTCATGGCTAATATTTCTTGATGCACTAATCAATGAATGAACTAAAGGAAATGAAGTACATATTATTACCGCTGATATAGGGAGGAGATCGTTTAACCCGATCCATATCATTAATAGAGGTATAAATGCAAAAGCAGGGATTACGATTATAAATGATATGATTGGATAAAATAATCTCTTTAAAACCATTGATATCTGAACAACAGTACCTAGTAAAATACCTAAAGAAGCGCCGATGAGAAATCCTATGATAACTCTATATAAAGACACCAAGATGTTTCCAAGTAAATTCCCATCAAGAAACAAATTAATTAGAGCAATTTCTACTTCATGGGGATAAGGTATTAAATAATGAGGAGCGATGATTGATAGGACGTACCATATAAATAATAATGGTATTGGAGTTAATAAGGTATAGAAGTTATTTTTCACAATCGATTACTTCATGGACTATGCTGAAATCAATAAATGTCCGTATGTCTATCGGCTTTTCAATTGCACTATATCTTACAAGATAATTCACATATTTTCAATATTAGAGACACTAATTTTGATAGTATAATTTAAATATTTCATGGATTCTCCCATTATATCCGGATCTGTTGCAAGATATTTGGCAACAATTCTTGATGCTTCAATTTGATTATTCTTAATAAATTCGATAGCTTTAGCTAGTGCCTTAACGATATTTACAACGTCTTCACGGTGTTTATAAAGAAAGTCCTCTGTAACACTTACGCCGCTGCCCGGCATATCACTCCAAATATCCTGGCTTCTAATTAATACATGAGCTCCTATTTTATCTGCTAATGTTACATAGTGTTCCGGAAGAGACGATGCTTTAACCTGGTTAGATAATAAAGCATTTACTGCAATGAATGGAGGCATTTTCCTAGTCTCTATGTCTAAGCCATATTTATCCTTTATTAGATTTAATAAAAGCCATGTAGGGGATCCCGGGCCTGAGACTGATACTATTTTCCATCTAAATCCTTAATACTATCTATGTTTTCACCTGCTACTATAGCATATCCATTATGATGAGTCATTGCAAACAATTTTATTGGGGCACCTCTAGATCTAATAACTAATAAGGGCCCTATACATGCCAAATGCAACGTCAATATCTCTGCGAGCCATTGCAACTGCAGGTTTAAGCCCAGTTGAAAAAGTTTTATATTCAATATTTAAGCCATGTTCTTTAAAATATCCTTTATCAAGAGCTATCTAAAAAGCTGCTGAATGATCATTAAGTTCAATGGCAAATCTTATTATATTTTTCTCCTCATTTCTGGATAAGATATTATATGCATAGATAGAGCAAATACCAATAAGTATTCCAGTAAGTAGGAGTAATGTATACATCTACTCGCGCTTCATGAAATCACCGATGTTAGACATTATAGAAGGATAAAATATTAATTTTACTACTTATTTAAAATAAACTTGTTTGACAGTTATACAAGGGTTGAATATATGCCACGTAAATACGGGTTATTTACAGACCTTCAGATCAGGGTATTGATAGGGAGATCAAAGGGATTAACTCTTAGAGAAATAGCAAGACTTCTAAAAACAAGTCATCAAAACATAAGCATTGCAGAGAAAAGAGCTTATGATAACCTTGAAGTTGCGAAAAGGACTATTTTAATTTATAATATTATAAGTTCACCAATTAAGTTAGTTATTGATAAAAATACTCATTTAATGGATGTTCCAAAGATAATTATTAATGAATGTGATAAGAAAGGAATAAGACTAAGATCAGATTTTACATTAATATACAAATTAATACGATTTAATGCATC